>Ga0181535_10001614_pt1 | contig 29093 bp, 20 predicted proteins | sample PEATcosm2014_Bin_44_FD_119774 | JGI IMG/M metagenome (GOLD analysis project Ga0181535, IMG submission 119774) | Peatland microbial communities from MTU Mesocosm Facility, Houghton, MI, USA - PEATcosm2014_Bin17_30_metaG | ecosystem: Environmental > Terrestrial > Soil > Wetlands > Peat | place... | reverse complement strand
CGCAGGCGTCTGACCAGCACACGCATTTCAGTCGCTCCTCACGCTGGCCAGCCGCGGCGTGCGGCTGGGACTGCTAATCACCTCTTCGACTCCAGCCCGCTGCTTCTGGCTAAAGACCAAAGATCGCAAATGGTATATGCGGCGCCGTTCGCGTCATTCTGGCGTTTCTCACCGGCGGCGCGCGCCGCCGTGCGGCGATTTCGTCGAGAGCGCGCCGCTTCCCGTGCATCCGCACCTGGGAGTAGCGGGAGACACGGCGCGCGACAAGTACCAGGTGATGCTCATGATCCACCTCGTCGCCGGCGCCAATATTCCAAGCGACGAGGTGGCCGGAGGCATGGAAAGTCGGGACCGATGCTTGGGATCGGGTGACGAAGCGGCCGGTCCAACTTCCGGATGCGCAATGACTCAGGGCATCCACTACAGGATGGGTTAAACTTGGCTGGTTCACCAGCATGCCGCTCTCTCCAGGTGACAAACTCGGACCCTACGAAATCCTTGCGCCCGTCGCGTCGCGCGAGGTGCTGCAAGCTGCACATGCTGGCAGGCACCGGCAACAAGAACAAACGCCTGCCGTGTGCGAGAAATTCATAGCGATGACCTATGTCAAGGTGTGCGTCCGCGACGGCTGGCACATGACGGTTCCGCGTGTGATACACGAAGCGGTCCGGGTGGACCGGGCGTGAGAGCCTCAAAGCGGCGGTGGCTGATGATCTCGCTGGCCTTCTGGGCCACAACCATCAACTACCTGGACCGGCAGACGCTCTCCGTCGCCGCTCCCGTGTTGCGCGACCAATTCCACATGAGCAACACCGAGTATTCGCGCGTGCTGTTTGCGTTTCTGCTGGCTTACACCATCATGAACGGTGTTTCGGGGCCGTTGATCGATCGGCTTGGCACGCGCCTCGGATATGGCCTGTGCATCGCCTGGTGGTCGGCGGCGGCACTACTGCATGCGTTCGCGCGCGGCGCGCTGAGCCTGGGCGTGTTTCGCTTTCTGCTGGGGATCGGCGAGGCCGGCAATTGGCCGGGCGGTGTGAAAGTAGTGGCTGAGTGGTTTCCGGAACGGGAGCGCGCGCTGGCTTCGGGGATTTTCAACAGCGGGTCCGCGGTGGGCGCGATCCTGGCGCCGCCGGTAGTGGTCTACATCATTTCCAGGCTCGGTTGGCCCGCTGCCTTCGCAGGAATCGGGTTGACAGGGTTTGTGTGGCTGGTCTTCTGGTGGCCAGTATACCGGACGCCCGATGCGACGGCCGGCGGCGGAGACTCCGCGCACTCCGCGCGCATCCCGGTGCAACGGCTGCTGCGCTCACGATTTGTCCTGGCCTTCACCTTCTCCAAGATATTTCTCGACCCGGTCTGGTATTTTTATATCTTCTGGTTTCCGGAATACCTGAAGCGCGCTCGACATTTCGACATGGCGTCCATCGGAGCCTACGCCTGGATTCCCTTCGCGGTGGCCGGCGCGGGAAACTTCGCGGGCGGCTTGCTTGCGGAGTACTTGCTAAGGCGCGGCCTCACCGTGACGTCGGCGAGAAAAGCGTCGGTGACGTTTTTTGCCGCGTTGATGCTTTCGGCGATTCCGGCGGTGCTGACGAGCCAGGCGTGGGTCTCGATCGCGCTGGTCTCCATCGCCATGTTCGGCTACACGGGCAGCCTGGCGAACATGCTCTCGATGCCCGCCGACGTGTTTCCCGGCTCCGCCGTGGCATCAGTTTACGGACTGGCCAGCATGGGATCGGGTTTCGGCGGTATGCTGTTCACGTTGATCACGGGCTGGGTTGTGGACCACTATTCATACAGGCCGGTGTTCATCGGTTTCGGCATCATGCCGCTGATTTGTGCGCTGATCCTCTGGACTCTGGCCGGGCCGTTGCGACCCGCCGGCGGCAAACTGCTTTTCAGATCATGAGTTCCGAAGGGCAGTTTCTCGAAACGTATCCACGGCACGCGCTGAGTCGGCCGCGGGTGCACCGTCCGCCAGGAAGTTGTGGGACGAGGCGGCCGGGCCAAATTCCGGAAGCGCCGTGGTCCGAGGTGTGGTGGTGACGCGGTTGCCTTTCGCCCATTTTTGGCCTTCCTGTACAATAGTGATGTTTGCAGCGTGAGGGCCTGGTTCATTTGCCGAGAAGCGTAATAGCCGTGGGACTTGACGCCGTCAGGAAAACGGTCGAGATTCTGGCGGTGGTGGAAGTCGGCAAGGTGACCAGTGTGGGGTTGGCATCCGGCGCCCTGTGGGGCGGGGACCGCATGCTTTTGTCCGTAGAGGGCGGTTCCGTCCGCTTTGTGGTAGGCGACACGCTCTACAAGCAGGGTCAGGCAGACTTTCTCCTGGCGGAGTTTCCGGCCGGAGGCGCGTCCCCGAACCGGCCTTCCTGGCTGCAAGGCCTGTCGGCGTATGAGATGCCTTTTTGTATGGGGCTGGCCGGGGAACTGCCGCTGGCTTGGCCGGGCATCGTTTCCGCATGCGCATTTCTGGACCGGTTCAGCCATTTCTACCGGAGCCATAAGACAACTATCGAACTGGCCGGACGCGAGCTGCGCTACGTTGCCGAGGGGCTCCTGGCTCTTCAGCATTGGCCGGCGCTGTTCGCACTGGTGATGGATTCCCTGGGCGGGCTGGCGCACGGGAGCCTCCCCAAAGGACTGGCCGTCGCCGATCTGGGCGCTTTCCTGGGCAGGCTGCTGATTGGCACTCAACACAGCCGCATTAGCTTGGCCCGCGTGCCGGAATGCGTGCGAGCCATGTACGAGCCACCCACACCGCCAGCCGAAGCGTGCCTGCGGATTCCCCACTATCGTAGAATGCTGAAAAACCTGGAACGGTCCGCGGAAGCGGTGGCGCCACTGATTGAACAACTCAGCGCGGCGTTGTGACCGATCCTTTGAAGCAGTTGCTCAGGTAGCGCCCGCGGGCGACCACCGCCGCTTCGAGTTGAGGCCTGTCGTTCCGTACCGGATGAAGGCAGAGTCCGCGCCCACTAACACTAACGGGACGGCGATGACGCAGTTCGCCGGGGACCGGTTGCGCCAGGCGTGGCGCGTTCCGTTCTGCACTACGCCGTCTCCCGCCTTGAGCAGAATCTCGGAGCCATCACCGAGTTCGAGATAAACCTCACCCGAAGTAACCACATCGAAGTCCACCGTATCCGTGGTGTGCATGCCCGGATTCTTGGGTTCCAGCACTTCGGCCATGCGAGGCAACTTCTCCCGCAGTTCGCCGAATGCGGCAGCCAGATCAGCAGGCGCGACTTCCGAAACTGCCTCAGGTGCTATCGCTCGCCTCCCTCCCCCTTCGCCAACGTCAGCAGCTTTTTCGTGGTGCACTCTGCCGGCGTCTTTCCCTGCGACTCCAGCCCACCGGCGGAGGCCCTTCATCCTCACCCTATGCTCGACCGTGGGCTGCCTGACGCGCACCTTCAACTCCGTCAAACCCTCGCCGATCTCCTCGACCCCGCCTCGTACAAAGATTCGGCGGTCACCTCGACCACATGCTCGGTGTCGGAGAGGTCGCGGCAGGAGACCAGGCGGGAACGGAGGGCCATGCGAGGAAGCGTAGCGCGTCAAGTGACGAATTGAACGCCGTGCCGGTTATTCCGTTTTTACTTCACCCGGCGGCTTCAAAGGCTTGGGTTGTGTCAGGCGCGGCAACATCTCTGCCCGCGTCGCCGTGTTATAGACAAACCACGCCATGACTGCCGATGACTGCATCACGTCGCCTTTAATCACGCGATCATAAACATCCATGTTCGAGTGATGGGTGCGCGTTCCGTACTCGATTGGATCCTGCATAAAACCGAACCCAGGCAAGCCGATCCAGGTGAACGATGTGTGGTCGGTCCCGCCCGGCTGCCGCGTCGGTAGGGCAGTCGTGCCCACTACTGCCGTCGCACCCAGGTCGTGGAAAGGCTCAAGCCACGCTTCAAACAACGGCTTCACCATGTCGTTGCCGCCCACGCTGATCCCGCGAAAGCGCCCCGTGCCCGAATCGTCGTTAAAGTACGCGTCGAGTTTGCCGTACTCCGGTTTCAGGGTCATGCTGTCGCGATTGGCGAAATGCTCCTGCACGTAGGCCTTCGACCCCAGCAGCCCTTCCTCTTCGCCACTCCACAGCGCGATGCGGACTGTCCTCGATAGCGGCAGATTCAGCGCCTTCAGAATACGCACCGCCTCGATAGCCACCGAGCAGCCGGTTCCATTGTCGGTGGCTCCGGTGCCGCCATGCCAGGAATCCAGGTGCCCACCCAGCATCACGATCTCATCCTTTTTCGTTGTGCCCGGAATCTCTCCAATCACGTTGAAGGAATCGGTCTCCCCACTCAGAAACTCCGCCCGTACTTCCAGTTCCACCTTCACCGGGATCTTGTGCTCCACCAGCCGGGCGATCCGGTTGTAGTGCTCCGGCGTCAGCGCAATCATCGGCAGCGGCTTCGGTTCCTTGGCATCGCGCGATCCACCCGAGGTTGCGAATACCGTTCCCCCATCGCCGTTGTAGCCGTATTGCAGAACCGCCACCGCTCCTTCGCTCTTGTAGAACTGCGCCACCTTAGTACGGAACTTCTCTTGCTCCTCGCGGCTGGGCGGCGGTGTCGCCGGTACCGTCACTGCGGCGGCCGCGGGCGCTGGTTGCGGGCCGAACATGCCGCCGAATGGCCGCGATGGGTCGAGCACGTTCCCGCGCGCGGCCAGTTCTTCGTTAGTCAGCCGCCGGAAGGGCGCTTCACTGATGGGCTGAATTTCCTTCTGCACCATCGACAGCACGATCTTGCCCGCCAGTTTGCCTTTGTATTTGTCGAAATCGCCGTCGTTCGTGATTAGCGCCGCGATTGGTTCCGCGATGATGACTCCGTTAGTGCCCGGCGTCCAGGCCAGCGGGAATCCGATCAAAGGCTGGTATTGCGGCTCCTGTAAATGCGCCGAGAAGCGCGTGTAGCGCCAGCTCTCGCCGAAAGGGCCCCACTTCTCCAGATGCACGTTCTCCAGGCCATATTCCTTAAGCCGTTTCATCACCCATTCGGCTGCGGCTTTATGTCCGGGTGAGTTGGTTAGCCGCGGACCATAGACATCGGCCAGGTAAAAAAGATGTTCCATCGCTTGCGAATTCTGAAACGCCTCGCTCTTGATATGGTTGACTACCGTCAGGTCAACCTTCTCCTGTGCGAATATCGTCAGCGTCGCCACAACGGCAGTAAGCGCCGCGCTCATCCACGCCGTAGGCTTCGAGGAAAGTCTCATGGGAACAGTTTACAGTGCCCCGGACGCGCGAACAAGCTGCGGTTTGGCGACAAGGCCCTCCAGGTCATTCTGGCAGGCCACCTCGAACAAATCCACGCCGGTGCGGACGACACCGTCCCCGTACAGCATGGGTGAAGCCGCAGGCGGCACGATCTCATCTTCGACCCGATTCCTCGCGTGGACGGTATCGAGCCCTCAGATGACACTCTCCTGGAGTTGCGTGCCGCGGTTTATTTGTTAAGCGGTCTCCGCCGGCGCCAGGCTGAATCGCAACACCGGGTTTCGACGACGGCTTGAGGGCCCACAGACTAAAGTCTGTGCCACCGGTTATCAATGACTTAACAGTAGTTGGTGGCACGGGCTTCAGCCTGTGAGGGCCTTTTTCAGCATCCTGCTAAGTCAGGTGTAGAGTTAAAGAACGCGCTTGCGCGAGCCATTCGTGAATGGGGCGTACACGCTCTCCGTCCCATCCGCCCAATGGCAGACCGAATGAACCTCGAAAATGGATTTAGGACTCATGGAACAAGAGCAGGTGGCCGCCCAGCTCGTAGCCGTCACGGTTTCCCTCCTTTACGCACTTCGGCCTCTGCCAGCCAGCCGCGCTGTAATCGTTCCGGCGGCACGTTCGAGAGATAAGGCTTGATATCGAGAATCGGGGTTCGGTCCAGCATATCAATACCCCGGACGCGGAGTACCGCACCCTCTCGGCTGAGCAACTCGACCACCGTTAACCCAATCGGATTCGGGCGCCGCGGGGAACGGGTCGCGAATACGCCGTGCGGGCGATCATCGCTCGGCGGCGTTCCCACCAGGCTCAATCCTTCGGAGCGATCAAATTCCCAGATGACTATGAGGTGCGAGAAGCCCTCGATATCGCTGAGACCAAGCTCAAATTCTGGGCGTATTTCGAGAGATCCTTCCGCCTCATGCTTCGCGCCCAGTCCCTTCGGAATCTCCGTAGTGCTGGCGTAAGGACTTCTGACGTACCCGATAGGCTCCGGAACAAACACGTTGTTGGCACCTCTGCCTATTCCATTCTAATCGCCGCCGAGGGCGAAATCGCTGCCACGCGGCTCGCGCGAATCATGACGGCGACAAACGCGCGGGGTGCGAACGCGACTGGGGCCACACTCAACAGCGGAGCGTCCAGAGTACCGACACGTATTTATTCGTCGCGCAATGCGTCCATCGGTTGCAGCCGCGCCGCTTTCCACGCTGGTCCATAGCTGGCAAGCAGTCCCACCATCGCCAGCAGCAGGACCGCACCCCCCAGCGTCAGAGGATCTCGTGGTGTCATGCCATAGACCAGCGAGGCCGCGGCTTGTCCGGCCCATGCGGCCAGTGCCGTGCCCAATGTCAGCCCAATCATTAGCAGCAGAACCGCTTCCCGCAGGACCAGCGCGATTACGCGCCCTCGGCTGGCCCCGAGCGCGATGCGCACTCCGATCTCATTTCGTCTCCGGGCGACCATATAAGCGATCACACCGTACAATCCCAGCACTGCCAGCGAACCCGCCAACAGACCAAAGGCGCCCGCCAGCGTCGCCATCAGCCGGTCGCGCATCAGCGAATCTTTGATCTGGGTCGTCAGTACGTTGAATTCGACGGCTAGCCCTGGATGAATTTCGGCGACCGCCTCTTCTGTGGCATGGTAGAACTCACCGAGCGGTGCGTTGGTGCGCAGCACAAAGGTCCCACCCGGCGACGGGTCCTCATCCTGATCCTGCGGAACGAACGCAATCGGCCGGAAGTCTTCGCGTAGTTCGTAATATTTCGTATTTCGCACCAGCCCCGCGACCAGGAAAAGGGTGTCTGGCTGGTTCGCCGATTCCTCCCTGCGGAACAACCGGCCTACCGGATTCTTTCCGTGGAAAACCGTCCGCGCAAACTCCTCGTTCACAATCGCCACCTTCGGCGCCGTCAGATTATCGTGCTCGTCAAAGTCGCGCCCCGCCACAAAAGGCGTCCCCATCGTCCGGAAATAACCTGGGCCGGCGCGGTTGAACAGGGCATCGATCCGCGGCCCGGCCGAACCGTCTGCCCATGCATTCTGATCCCAGCCTGAGCCGCTGACCGGCGTCATGCCCACCTGTCCAGCCGAGATCGCCCCCGTTTGGACGTGGAGCTTCTCCAGCGTCTGCCGCCGCACTTCCGTGATCCGCTCCTTCGGGAAATGTGCAGCGCGATAGTCCACGCTGACAGCGACGATCCCCTCGGGCCGGAAGCCCGGATCGACGGCCAGCAACTTTTGCAGACTGCGCACAAACAGCAGCGCGCCGGCCAAGAGCACCAGCGACATGGCCACCTGCGTTACAACCAGTGCCCGGCGTAGGCTGAATTTTTCGCGTCCCGCCGTCAGCCCGCGGCTGCTTGCACGCATGACTGACGCCGGCGCCACTTGTGTCGCGCGTAATGCCGGTGCCAGCCCGAACAGTAGGCACGTGATAATCGCCATCGCGGCGGTGAAACCCAACACGCGCCAATCGAAGTCCAGGCCGACAAACATCCGGTTTTCCGGCGTCGTCAGGAACGCGATCAGAGCGCGGCTGAGTAGCACGGCTAAAGCTGCGCCCAGCGTGGCACCGAGCAGGGCCAGCAGCATGCTCTCGGAAAGCAACTGCGTGATGAGCCGCCCGCGCGAGGCGCCCATCGCCTGTCGCACAGCGATCTCGCGCTCCCGCACGCTGGCACGCGCCAGCAACAGATTCGCGAGATTGGCGCACGCGATCAACAGTACCAATCCCGTGGTCGCCAGGAGAATCCACAGTGGATCTTCATAGCGCCGCCGTAGCTGCGAGACACCCGTCGCGCCTGACGTTACGATCAGTTTATTGGCCAGATATCCCTTGGCGGTGTCGGCGCGATAGGAGGGCGGCAGCGTCTCCCGCATGATGGAGGGGGAGACAGCCTGAAGCTGGGCGTTCGTCCGTTCGAGGGTCCAGCCGGGCTTCACCCGTCCCATCAACGAGAGCCACCACCCGGTCGGCGTGGGAATTCGTCCTTTGCCCGGCTCCCAGAACATGGGATCGGCGCAGATGGGCACGGCCACATCGAACCTGTGCCCGATCTCGACCCCGAAAAAACCGGGCGCTGCCACCCCGATGACCGGGAACAGCCTGCCATCGAGCCGGACACTGCGGTTGGTGACGGCAGGATCACCGCCAAACTCGCCCTGCCAAAACGAGTAGCCGATCACTGCACCCGGCGACCCGCAACCCGGCTGATCGTCCCGTGCGCCAAAAACCCGTCCCACGATGGCAGGTACCTGCAGAACGTTGAAGAACTCTCCGCTGACGAACAGACCCTCGGCGTATCGCGCCTTACCTTCCTGAGCGAGGTTGAATCCTTGTGCGCTCCAGGCAATCATTCCTGAAAACGCCTGCTGTTGCCGACGAACGCTGTCCCATAAGTTAGAAGTGAAATTCGCGCTGCGGGTTGACCACCAACCAGACCGCCGAGCACCCTTCGCGAAATCGATATAGGCCAGTTCCTGCGGTTTCGCTACCGGCAAGGTTCGCAAGCGAATAGCATCGATCAGTTGGAAAATCGCGGTGTTGGCCCCGATCCCGAGTGCCAACGAGAGCACCGCCACGGCGGTAAACGTGGGATTTAGCCGAAGCTGTCGCAGGCCAAAGCGCAGATCTCCTGAATACCGGTTCATTTTGCCTCTCAGTCTTTATACTCAGATGGACCGAATTGGTTACTAACGAAAATGGTGACGGCAATAGATTTGTAGGTGAAGCCGCTTATGATGGTTCCGGCGACGATACTCCTTTTCCAGGGCGCCGTATACATCCAACACTTGGCCCACGTCGCGCCTGGCGTGGGCTGCGCGGCTTGTTCTACCAAGCCGCGGCGGCGGATCTTTTGGAGCTGTCGCTGTTTTGCCACTTCCGTAAACGAAATCATTCGATAATATGGATCATGATGCTGAGATGGCCTGACGTGTTGAACCTCGCCAAGACCGGCAATCCTGCCCCGGATCGTAAGGTCATCAAAACGGACGCGGAGTGGCGCCAGCAACTCAGCCCGGAAGAATATCGCGTAACCCGCCAGGCCGGCACCGAGCATCCCTTCAGTTCCCACATGTGCGGGCTATTTGAGTCGGGAATCTATTCCTGCCTCTGCTGCGAAACCGTTCTTTTTGACGCCTCGGAGAAATTTGAGTCCGGCACGGGATGGCCCTCATTCACGCAGCCGGTGGCACTCAATGCAATTGCATACCGCTTTGACGGACCCGCCTTCCTGAAACGGGTAGAAACCGTCTGCAACACCTGCGACGCGCATCTCGGGCATGTATTCCCCGACGGTCCAGCACCCAGCGGCCTGCGGTATTGCATGAATGCTGTAGCCCTCAAGAAGGCATCTGCGTCCTGAACCGGCTCTTTGATAGCGGGATAACACTCAACGGATTGAAAAGCGAGGGATGTTACCGTTACCGCGTTACCCAAGGATCATGGCGGTGGCAGCGGCGGCCTGCGTTCGCTTTCGGCCTTGGCCAGCCAGACCAGCCCAGTTTCCGGCGCGGCGGGCGGCAACCCCTGCGCAAACCCCAAGCGCACGCCGGGCTAAGGCTTTGGGGGCCGGTCCCGGTGCAAGATCGCGAAGTAATCGCTGAAACGCCTTCTGATAGCCGTCGGGGTCCTTCCATCCGATGAAATCGCCGATGTGCCGGGTACGCCGTATGTCCGCCGCCCAGGGCTGCGGCGCGCTCATCACCGCATCGTCGATGCCGATCGGGATAAGCAGGGTGCGGTTCTCGCGGCCCTCGTGAGGTGCGGACTATTCAGCCCGCGGACCCGCTCTCTAGCAGGTCCAGCCGCCTGAAAAGGCGGCTGCTGCCAGGATTGGCCGGGCGTCTGAATATTCTTCGGGATTTCGGACGCACTACACTAGCTCTCGCGCCATTGTGTCCATGCCAAATGTCAAAATGACGCGCCAGTCGTTAAATCGGACGAGGTGTCCCAAGGCGGTGCTGGTAACCAGCACGCCATCTGCTGCGCTTTTACAACATGGGCCTCAAAGCTGCATGAAACGCAAGCTGATCCTTCTGGTTTGGATGTGCGGACCGCCGGCGTCGGCGGACGAGGGCATGTGGCTGTTCCAACAGTTTCCCAAAGACGCCGTTGAGCACAAGTACGGCTTCGAGGCCACCAGCCAGTACCTGGACCATTTGCGGCTGTCGTCCGTAAGGATCGGGGGCGGATCGGGCGCATTCGTATCCCCCCACGGGCTGCTGCTCACCAACCGGCACCTCGTATCTGGCTGCATTGCCAAGCAAGACAGTTTTTACGCCACGGCGGAATCGGGCGAGACGCGCTGCGCGGGCTTGGAGGCGAGTGTCCTGGTGAAGATTGACGATGTGACCAGGCAGGTGAAAACCGCTACGCGGGAAGGCGCCACACCCGTTAAGGCGCTGGAGGCTCGCAACGCCGCGATCGCGCGGATCGAGAGCGAGTGTGTGGCTAGCTCCGGGAACACGTGCTTCGTGGCCACGCTGTTTTCCGGCGGTCGCTACGATCTCTATCGGTATCGGAAATACGCGGACGTGCGCCTGGTGTTTGCTCCGGAATATGCTCTGGCCTTTTTCGGCAGAGAGCGCGACAGCCTGACGTATCTGCGGTACGGGCTGGATATCGCGTTCCTGCGGGTCTATGAGAATGGCAAGCCGGCCGCCACGCCGGACTATCTGAAGTGGAGCGCGGCAGGAGCGAAAGACGGCGAACTGGTATTTGCAGTGGGCAATCCAGCCACCACCGCGCGCGCCACCACCGCGGCCCAACTGACCTTCTACCGCGATACAGCGCTGCCGGTCGCGCTGGCGCGCTGGGGACCGCGAATTCAGCGACTGACCGCATTCGCGGCCAACAGCGAGAACGATCGGAGGGCCGTGCAACCGGTGTTGACGGCATATCTCGAAAGCTACAAATCGGCCGCCGGCAAGCTCATCGGCCTGCGGGACGACCGGCTGGTCTCGCGCAAGACGATCTTCGATGCGAAGGTCCGGCAGGCGGTGGAGAATGATCCCAAATTAGGCAAACAGGGCGGCCAGGTGTGGGACCAGGTGGCTACCGCATATAAGATCTGGGCTCCGTTTGAGAAGCCTTATCAATTGCTGGAAGCGTCGCCTGCGCCTGGTTCGGAGTTGTTCCGGATCGCACGGGAGTTGGTGCGCGGCCAGCCAGCCAAGGATTCAAGCGGTCCGATTCACGAGGGGCTGGAGACCATCCTGCTGACCGGGTATCTCGAAGAGCTGAAGAATCTGAAAGGCAAGGAGGCGCCGGTGAAGGCAATCCTGGGCGGCCAGACGCCGCAACAGGCGGCCGAGGAACTGGTGAAATCGACCATATTGAAGCACGCTACCGAGAGGCGGAAGCTCGCGGCGAGCCATGCGGACGTAATGAGTTCGGACGACGGGATGATCCGGCTGGCATTGCTGTTGGACGAACCGGGGCGGCGGCTGCGGAAAAAGCGGCAGGATCTGATTGGATCGCTCGAGACTTCGGCCGCGGAGAAGATCGCGCAATATCGCTATGTGTTGTTCGGCGACGCCGAATATCCGGACGCCACGTCCACGCCGCGGGTGGAGTTTGGCACAGTCAAGGGCTATACCGATCGCGCCGGGACGCCACAGCCGTACGCGGCGACGCTGGGGGGCCTGTTTTATCGCCGTACCAACGAAGGGCCGTACCAGGCGCCGTCCCACTGGCTGGAGAGCGAGCCGATGTTGAATCTGGTCACACCGCTGGACTTTGTGAGCACTTGCGACATCGGGGGCGGAGACTACGGCAGTCCAACCGTGAACAGCGCGGGCGAACTGGTGGGCGTGATCTTCGATGGGAACCTGGAAAGTCTGCCGAATACCTATCTGTATGTCGAGGAGCAGGCGCGGGCGGTGCATGTAGCCGTTCAGGGAATTGTGGAGGCGCTGGACAAGGTTTACCATGCGACGCCGCTGCTGCGGGAGTTGGGCGTGGAGACGGAGCGGCGGGGAGGGCTGTAACTATTGAGGCTCGCATAATACAGTGACAAGTAACTTGGACCTTGTGGGGCGGGCAATTTTGCCCTGGGGTCCCCTCTGGGGACGGCTTTCAGCCGGCCCGAGCCGCTAAAAGGCGGCTGCGGCCAAGATTGGCCGCCCCACATCTCAGCCCCAATGCAGAGGGAGTCAACGTATTGCGCGAGACTCAATATAACGTGACCAGAAAAGCACGCATCATAACACCACCAGAGGCGTGCGTGGAAATGCGAACTTGCGGCCTAACTGGTCGATTACATCGATCTGGCAGATATAGCGTCCTGGGGCCAAGTCCTTGAGCGGAACCTGGATCTGCACAGGTACCGCTCCCGGACGGGTGGCGGCCAAGTGCGTGGCGTCGACCGGCCCGACCTCGAAGGCTTTGATGCCCTTGCGATTGAACAGGCTCATGCGCACTTTCAAGCGGCACGTTTGCGCATCCGCCGGATCGGGTTGGGCATCGTAGACGTCGAAGGTCACATAGAGATTCTGGCTGCGCCTAAAAACGCGCGTGATGTTGGGCACGATTTTCTCTTCGCCCACGATCAGCGGATTGGCCAGGCGTTCTTTGGCGGTGATCTTTTCAGCCACACCGACTGCGGCTTTTAAAGGCTCGCGCTGGCTGCTCCACACGATGGAGCTAAGCTTCAGACCGGTGGTGTCTGCGCTCAGATCCGGGATGGTGAAGCGCGTATCGAACGTCCCCAGCTTGCCGGTCGCGTTTTCGCGCACCACGAACTTCAAGCGGTATCTGCCGGGCTCCAGTGTGAACCCGGCGTCGTATTGGAAACTCTTTTGGACGGCCTTGACCGCATTGTCCTTATCCAGGCGGATGGTAATGTTATCGCGCACATTGCCGGCTACGGCATGCTGTTCGTCCTGAATCTGGCCGGCAAAGTCGAACTGGGTGACGCTGGCGCCGCCCTTGGCCGCCAAAGCCACTACCGAACCGGGAATCTTGATCGAAACCGGAACGAAGTAGCTTGTGGGAGCCACGCGGAAGTAGTCGACCTGGAGCGCCAGCGGCAGATCAGTCGCCGGATCGCCGGCGGAGAGTGCCTCTTTCAACTGCTGTTCCTTCTCCTGTCCGTTCAGCTTGCCCCAGACCTTCGATGCGTAATAGCCCTTGCGATGCTCCAGCTTCGCGGACATAGAATTGGTCAGCTTGACGGTAATCTTACGGTACTTGCCATCCTGGGCCGGGTTACTGGTGTAGTAACCCAGCAGATAGTAACTGCGCATCTGCTGTTGGGCTTGCACGATGCCGGCGGTAATGTCGTTACTGTCGAAGAAAGCCTTGCCGCCGGTATCGGCAGCCAGAGTGGAGAGCGTCTCCTGCGAGTCGTTGATGGTGGCCCTCTGCTGATTGTAGACAGCGCCATTATAAATGCCGGTTCCGCGCGAGGCGGCGTGGCTGGCATCGCCGCCGGGAGGGTCCGACATCAGCCCGCGCGCATCGATGGGATAGATCGCCAGATTGGCCTTCACGGCCGCGTTGATGGTAGCTTCCAGTTGCGCCTGGTTATCGATTCCGGTCTTATTGACACCGGCCGAGAAATAGAGCAGCGCCTTTTTTTCCGGCAACGGCGCCAGCATGCGCGCGGCCTGTTCGATGGCGGCCAGTTTTTGGTCGGTATTAAAGATATTGAATTCGGTCTCATCGGCGACGAAGGCCGCGCCGGTGTCTTCACCGTTTGTATCGTTGGTATCCGCCAAGCCGGCCAGTTCGCTCATCTCGCCGATGGGCAGAGCTTTGAGGATGCCGTTGATGACGTCGCGGTCGGCGGTGAAGTCGGTGAGCACCTGAACCTGGCTGGTATAGAGCAGAATGGCCACCAGGTCGTCCTTGGTGATGTGTTTGGCGGCGTAATCCAGCGCGGCTTCTTGCGCGCGCAACTGTTCGGGGATCCCCATGGACGAAAAATCCAGATAAAAAACCATCAGGCGCTTGTCGTGATACTGCACCTGGCCGGGCTTCTCCGCGGTGATGGCGGTTTTGGGAGCTTCGGGAAGCTTGAGCTGGTCGGCCAGAGCTACCTTGGGCGGCGGTTCGGGCTCCTCGCTGAGCTTTTGAAATTCAAATACGGCGATTTTCTGAGGCTTGCCGTCTTCGAACACTGCGAAGTCCGCCGGCTTCAGGCCATCGATAGGCCGGCCGGATTTATCCTGCACCGTCACATCGACGATGACTAAGTTGCTATTCGCCGTGAAGGTCGGCTGGGGCGGCTGCCCTGCGGCCGGAAGCGCCAGCCAAGCGGCTAAAGCGGTGATGGCGAACATCCTCATAAGTAATCGTCTCAGAAGCTGAATCGCAGGAGTAGCTGGACTGTTCGCGTCGCGGTGGCCGCCGTGGGCAGCCCGTAAGTCGCCGAATTAACGGTCGTGCCAAAACTGGTGATAGCCACGTGGTTGAGCGCGTTGGTCGCGCTGAGCCGCAACTGCAGTTGACGGCGAGTGTCGCCGAAACGGAAGGCGCGGTTCAACGCCGAATTGAAGGAAACCCGGAACGGTCCCGTAATCGTGTCTCTGCCGGCGTCTCCGAACTCGCCTGGCGGAGGCGTGGTAAAAGCCGATAGATTGAAATAAGGGTAACCGGCGATTGGGAGGCCGGTGGCTTCGGCGCGCGTGCTTCCGGAACCTGCCAGCCCCGCCGTGTTGGAGAGATTGCCGGCGACCAGCGCGGTGAGCGGCGTACCGGAGGCGGCCGTGAAGGTTCCACTTACCGTCCAGCCGGTCAAAGTCCGGGTAGCCCAGCCTCCATTGCGCAACAGACCGTGAACGCCTACGGGCGAAGAGAGCAGGAAGGTCGTTTGCAGGTTATTGCGCTGATCGAAACTGGAGAGACCGCGCTCGAGATTCAAATTGTCGATGAATTGGACGACGGTGCCCCCGGGGCCGCTGAAGCTGGATGCATCGTCGATGGATTTGGAGCGAGTATAAAGGACCACCCAGGAGACACCCCGCGCAAACCGGCGGGTGAAGCGCACCTGTCCGGCATTAAAGGTTGAATTAGCCTGCGAAGTCTCGTAAGTGAAACTGGTGGCGTATGGAATCTGTAATTGCTCCTGGGTATTCAGCAACGAGGTTCCCGGCAGGGGCCGATTGGGTTGCTCCGCAACGGGCAGGTCAGTACCCTTCGTGCCGATGTACTCAAGTTCCAGTAGGTAGCCGTGCGGAAGGGCGTGCTGAATCGCGAAACTCCAGGTTTGCGCGTAGGCCAGCCTGAAGTTCGGATCGACGGCGAAGGTGTTGGGGATGGTCTGGGAAGGTATGATCGGAAAACCGCTTTCGAGCGTCAGAGGAACCGCCGAACTGGTGGTGAGCGAGAGGGTCGTCGAATAGGGCGGCTGGGTGGCCAGATAGGTCCCTAGCTGCGAGTATGCGGAAGGGCTGTAGAAGATGCTGTACCCGCCACGGATTACTGTAGAGTCTTTCGCCGAAGGCCGCCAGGCAATGCCCAGGCGGGGCGAGAACGCATGCGTATCAGGCTTGATCAGACTGCTGGGCAGCCCGACGGCGCCAGGGGTCACTACCGACACGCCAGTAAACCCCGGGTTGACGAGTAAGTCCGCCAGGTGGCCGTTGAGTTCCGTGTAGGGAGCGAAGTATTCGTAGCGGATACCCAGATTGATCGATAGTCCCCTGCTGGGACGCCAGTCGTCCCGCGCGTACCAGCCGGTGGCCCAGCTCCGGAGATTATAATTGCCATCGCCGTATTCGAGGGAAGTGGACTGCGGCAGGCCGAGCAGAAAGTCGGCGAAGTCGAAGCCCGTACCGGATACAGGGTCGCCCTGGGGGTTCAACTGGCTGGTGAGGAGGCCGCTGAAGGTGAACGAGCCGCGCGCGTTCTGGTAATTCAGGCTGTCGAGATCCGTGCGGCGGTAAAGGAAGCCGATGCCCAGGTTATGGCGTCTGTGCAAGACATAGGTTAGAGTATCGGTGAAATTGGCGGTTTGATTGTGAGTGAGGGCCGGCGCGGAATCCGAGAGGCCGCCCAAATTGGTAAAGGACAGGTTGGGCGGGCCATAATTCAGGGGATTCTGCAAGGTGCCGGTTATGCCCACATTACCCTCGATGTCGTCCCAATCGGCAAAGTACGGATTCGTTTGGTTGATGTTACGGCTGAAGGTGAAGTTGGCGCTATTGTTGAAGCGCGGCGCGAAACTGTGGCTCCAGCCGGCCGAGGTGCTCACTCCGTAACCGCTGGTGGAATCTCGAAATCCGAAGAGCTGCTCGGTCTTTGAATCGCGGTTCTGAAATTGGATGTTGAAATTGAGGCGGTCCTTATTGGAAACCGGCATGTTCAGCCGAAGGCCCACATTGTTGCTGTTGTTGGGAGTGGAGGTGACGAGGGCGTAGTTCTCGACTAAGCCGGTGTATGTGGGCAGCGGGAAGTACTGCAACAATCCAGCCGAAGCGGTTGCGAATCGCGAGGCGGGTACGATGTCGTTGGGGAACGGCGAATGGGTGCCCGGGGTGGCTGGATCGAAGACGATGACGGGAGAGTTGTTGACCATCGTCTGCGAAAAATCGCCGTTGCGTTCCGCCAGCGTCGGGAGCGACGATTGCTGGCTATAAGGATTACGGCTCTGCGTGCCCTGGTAAGTCAGGTAGAAGGAGGCGCGCGGGTAATGCAGGATCTTCGGAATGTTGAGCGGACCGCCCACGTTCAAGCCAAAGCTGCCGATGGCGTAAGAGGGCTTCGGCTGGGCGCGGCCGTTCAGCGAATAAGGAGCGGCGTCCAAAGCGGAGTTTTCCAGCCTCATGAACACCGAACCGGTGTAAGTGGGCTGGCTGCGCCGCCGGTTGCCGAAACTGGCGTATTGGCCGTTGTAGGGGCCGCGCCGGTTGTTGTTGCGGTTGGCGCCTCCGCCTCCGCCACCCCCAAATCCGCGTCCCCCGCCGCCACCTCTTCCGCCCCCGAAGCCTCCGCCGCCACCTCCAGCGCCGCCGGGACCCTGACCGCCTGGCCCGCTGCCAAAGCCTCCGTTGATGCCGCTGGCTCCGAAACCACCCAAGCCGAGCGCGTCGCTGGCTGGAGCGCTCATCCCAGGCGGAAGGCCCAGGGTCTGGCTGCTGCCCGGCCCGCCACCAAGCGTTCCCCCGTTGGCGCCACCCCCGCCAGTCGGACGCTCCCGCCGGGCCTCATCATCGCTTGATTGGGCCAAGCCGCCGCTGGTGCTGCCGTTGACCAGCAAGGAATCTTGGGCCTCGGTGCCCAAACTTGCGCCCAGATCGGCGGACGCCGCATTTGCGGCTGCATCGGCCAGCGCCTGTTGGCCATCGTCGGTAGCTTTGACTTGGGCGTTCTGAAACCCTGGGCCGGCCGCGGGATTTGGCCCGTTGCGGGGCCCGGCGCCCGAGGCGGTACGCGGCCCCGTGCGCGGCCGGCGCGAAACGGACGCCTGGGCGGGCGCCTGGGCGATACGCGGCATCTCCAGAGTCCAGTGCCTCGTAGCCGGTTGGCTGCCGATGGTGACTTGGTCTTCGACGGCCGCAAATCCGAACATCTCGACCTGTATATTCCACACGCCGGGCGCCAGATCCAATGTGTAACGGCCGGCATCGTCGGTGTATGCCACCAACTTCGCGCCCCCCTGGCTGGCGGTGACGGTGGCTCCGGGAATCCATTGATCGGCGGCCCTTACCGAACCGGTGAACTGAGTCGCGGACAGGAGGCGAGGTCCCAGCAACACCGCGAAATACAGGGCTGGGACCGCCAAGGTTCGCATCGCTAACCGCCAGTCGAGGGGGCCAAAAAGGCCGAACTCTTATCGGGCGCTCGACGGCGCGTGCGGGTTACAGTGCGCGAACTAGCGACGACGGTTACCGTGCAATCCGCCGTGGCACGTGCGCCGGGTAAACCCCGCCCTCCAATTTCACCGGCGGAAACCGGTCTCTACCTTGAACGCTTCCAGCGCGTTGTAGACGATCGGACAGTAGCAGGCACGGTCGATGAATTGCCACATGCGGCTGGCGATGGAACCATTGCCGCGCACCAGGTGCGGAAAGCGCTGGCAGATGTCGGGGCGGGCATCATAGACCGTGCATGCCGTGCCGTCCAGAAACACGCAGCCGGCCTCTTCGGTGCGCCGGAGGATGGTGCCCTCGTCCTCGCTCTGGGTGGTGTATTCCGCGAGGAACGCGGCGGGTGCGATGCTCAGATGACGCGCGAGGCGCTCGACATCGCGCTCGGACACTTTGACGGTGGCGACGCGGCAGCAGTTGGCGCACACGGTGCAATCGATTTGTTCCTCGATGCCTTCGGCGATGCGGCGCAGGATGCGATCGGAATGGTCGTGCCTTTTCATGTGCCGGCGGAAGCGCTCGTTTTCGTCCCGCTTCTTTTCGCCGAGCAGGCGGATCTGCACCAGGTCGGTAATCATGGCGGTGATCATAGCCAGCGGATCTCGCGCGCGGCGAGATCGCGCTCCAGTTGCGCGCAGGATAGGAACTGCACCGCGTCGATGCCCTCGCGGCGGGCTGCCTCCACGTACGCGGGGATGTCGTCGGTGTAGAAGCACTCTTCCGGCCGGCACCGGGCGCGCGCAATGGCCTCGCGGTAGATGGCCGGCGAAGGTTTCATGGCTTTCACTTCGTAGGAAAGGACCAGATCGTGGAAGTGGCGGAGCAGGGGATAATTCTGGCGCACCATGGCGAAGTGGATGGCGTTGGTGTTGGAGAGCACCAGCAGGCGGTAGCGCTCGCGGATGCCCGCCAGCAGGCTGTCCGGGACCAACGTTTCCGGCAGAAAGATGCTGCTCCAGATCTCGCAAAACTGCTCGTAGGTGACGCGCAGGTCGAGCACGCGGCTGAGTTGTTCGACGAAATCGCGCGGCTCCACCAAGCCGGTTTCGAAGCGGTACACCAGATCGGTGCCGGCGATGCGTTTGGGAATCTCCGCGGCGGGATAATCGCAGAACTTCTCCATGGCGCGGTAGCCGCGGGCGAAATCGAAGGGGATCAGGACCTTGCCCAAGTCGAAGATAACGGTTTTGATCACGCGATGCAGCCGGTCAACGGGAGGCGCCCGCCGGAGTGGAAGCCGACTTCGGCGTCTTCGTGGTGGGGCTGGCGGGATGCTTCAGCTCGGCCTCCAGGATGGGCTTCAGGACATCCAGTCTGATATTGCCGTTGTAGTGCTGGCCATCGATGAAGATGGTCGGCGTGCTCATGACCCCTACGTTCTGGCCGTCTTCCAGGTCGCGCGCCACGGCCTTGCCGATTTCGGGCGAGTCGAGGTCGGCCTCGAAGCGCTTGATATCCAGCCCGACCGCCGAGGCCAGAGCCAGAATCGTGGGACGGCGCAGGTCGCTGTGGCTGGCAAACAGGGCGTCGTGCATTTGCCAGAACTTGCCCTGCTTTTGCGCGGCGACCGCGGCGGCGGCGGCCAGGGCGGCCTGCGAATGGATATCCAGCGGGAATTGTTTGAAGAACAGCCTTACTTGCGTGGGATAGGCCTTCAACACCGCCTGCAATTGGGGTGTGGCCAAAGTGCAGTAGGGGCACTGAAAGTCGGAGAACTCGACCAGTGTGATGGGTGCGTTGTCGGGTCCGGTCTCAGGTGCGCCGGCCGTGGGGATCTCGATGGGATCTTCCAGCAGCTTATGTTCTGGCGGATGCGCGAAGCGGGAGGCTTCCGCGTCGGCCAGGGCTTCCTTCTCGCTCTTGCCGGCCTTGAGGGACGCAACGATTACCGATGCCAGGCCCTTGCTGAAGTAGCAGTTCGGATCTTTCACGCGGCATTCCGCCACCTTCATGCCGCAACCGCAGGTGCAGTCGCGGGAGCGGATCAGTTTGAGGGCGGTGGCCTTTTGCGCGGGGGAGAGGGCGCTCAGGTCGACGGCGGGCAAGGATTCGAGGGTAGTCCAATCCTGAGCGCAGGCCAGTGCAGCTCCGAAAACGTAGAGCGCTGCGATGGCCAGGGCGCGCAGACAGCGGATGGTCATATTTCTATTGTAAACGAAGCAACGGGCGCGTCTGGAGACCCGCCGCAGGCGTGGACGCCCGCCCCACATTTCATTGACAATGCGGTACACTAACTCGGATCGACACGCATGACTCACATTCGCAGCACCATACCCGATTTCCCGCTGACCATTCGCGGCATCTTCGAGCACGGCGAACGCATCCACGCGGCGAGCGAAGTGGCGACTTACGCCGGCGACCATATACGCCGCTCCAGTTACGCGCAGGTAGGCGAACGCGTGCGCCGCCTGGCCGCCGGGCTGGGAAAACTGGGCATCGGCACGGGAGACCGCGTGGGCACCTTCGCCTGGAACAACCAGGAGCACCTGGAGGCCTACTTTGCCGTGCCTTCAATGGGCGCGGTGCTGCATTGCATCAACATACGCCTGTTCGCCGAGCAACTGATCTACATCATCAACCACGCCGCGGACCGCATCGTGATTGTGGACGCCTCGCTGGCGCCGCTGCTGGCCAAGATCGCCGGGCAATTGACCACGGTGGAGCGGTACATCGTGGTCGGCGAGGGCGGCGGGCTGCCGCGCGAAACGCTGCGCTACGAAGATGTTCTGGCTTCCGCGGAGCCGGTGCGCGTCTGGCCGGAGGTGGCGGAAAGCGCGGCGGCGGCTATGTGTTACACCAGCGGCACGACGGGCAATCCGAAGGGCGTGGTTTACAGCCACCGCTCCACCTGGCTGCACGCGGCGGCTGCGTCGATGGCGAACTCCATCGGCCTGACGGAAGACGACAAGATTCTGCCCATCGTGCCGATGTTCCACGCCAACGCCTGGGGGCTGCCGTATTCCGGCTGGATGTGCGGCGCCGATTTTCTGATGCCGGACCGCTATATGCAAGCCGAGCGGATCGGCAGGATGATCGCGACCGAGCGGCCTACGGTATCGGCGGCGGTGCCGACCATCTGGAACGAAGTGCTGCGCTACGTGGACGCCAATGGGATCGACGTATCGTCGCTGCGGTGCGTGGTTTGCGGGGGCGCGGCGGTGCCCCGCAGCATGCAGGAAGGGTTCCTCAACCGGCACGGGGTGCGCGTGATTCAAGGCTGGGGCATGACGGAGACCAGCCCGCTGGCCGCCATGGCGCGTCCGCCGCGAGGCACGCCGAAGGACCAGGAGATCGACTGGCTGAACAAGAGCGGGCGGGTGGTAGTGGGCGTGGAGTTGCGGCTGATGAGCGGGGAGCAGGAGCTTCCATGGGATGGCGAGTCGGTGGGCGAGATCGAAGTGCGCGGTCCGTGGGTGACGGGTTCTTACTACCTCGATGACGCGCCCGAGAAGTTCCACGACGGGTGGCTGCGCACGGGCGATGTCGGGGCGGTGGACGCGAAGGGATTCATCCAGATCACGGATCGCGCCAAGGACGTGATCAAATCCGGCGGCGAGTGGATCTCATCGATGGAGCTGGAGAACCACCTGATCGCGCACCCGGATGTGTTGGAGGCGGTGGTGATCGGGGTGCCGGACGAGCGCTGGGACGAGCGTCCGCTGGCGTGCGTGGTGATGAAGCCGGGAGCGTCGGCGACGATCGAACAGCTTCGCGATTTTTTGGCGGCGCGAGTGGCTCGCTGGTGGCTGCCGGAACGCTGGGCATTTATCGCGGAGGTGCCCAAGACCAGCGTGGGGAAGCTGGATAAGAAGGTGCTGCGGGCGCGGTACGCCAAGGGGGAGATCGGCGAAGTGAAGGTGGAGAAGGCGGGGTAGTCGGGGCATTGGGAGGCGTGCGGCTACCAGTGAGGTATGCTTTTCTTCGGCGCGACTGGAAACCACTCGCTAGAAATGCGGGATATTATCGACCGGAACGTTTGCTATGGATGGACGGAGCCGGCGCGCACGAACGTAGAGTACCGCGGCCCCAATAAAGAGCAGCGCCGATAGTATTAAGACGTATGCGGAATGACGCTCCAGCCAGGAACCCGGCACGGGTTGGTCGGCCGTGACGCGCAGATTTGGAACATACGCCGAGATCAGACTTGGATTGCCGTCCTTGTCGATCGCGCGGACTCCCAACACGGTATCGTCGATGGAGAAGTTCGGCAGGGTATAAGTGGTCACGGCACCTACGTCGATCGCGCGCTCCCAATTCGTGTTGGACGCCGCACGGATCAATACCTGGTAACCGGCGGCTCGTCGGCTGGGTTCCCAGCGCAGTACCGCGTCATAGTGCGACCTGCCTCTGGAGATGAGTGGTCTGCTGTACCAGTCAACCTGCGGCGGCGCCGGCGCTAAAGCCAAACTGGCCGCTACCGCCGCGTTGACACGAGCCGCGCGCGTTGTAAATGGTACCGACGTGTTGGCGAATGTATCCGTAACGCTGTGCTGGTTGGCGAAGTTCTCGGCCGGCGTGGTAAAGCGAACCGCCGCAAACCCAGCGTTGGCGAAAGGCATATGATCGCCGCCGCGCCCGAAACGATCGGGACGGAAGACCAGCTCAACGTTAAAACCCGGAACATAGCGCGGCGCTGTGTCCGCAATGTAGCGGGCTAGCGCGCGCGAAGGCGAATCCTCCGGACTGGCCGAGAAAACGCGAATCGTATTGTTGGCTTTCTTCCCATCCCCGCCAATATCGCTTCCGACGATGTCGTTGTTGAGCACGGCCTCGATCTTCTTTTTCTGCCCGCGCGCCTTCTGCGCATAGCCCGTGCTGCCCTGAAGTCCGACTTCTTCGCCGGAGAATGCAATAAAGACAATGCTCTTCGCGAACGTATAGTTACTGAACACGCGAGCCAGTTCGAGCACCGTCGCGGTGCCGCTGCCGTCGTCGGTAACTCCCGGCGCGGGGGACGCGATTGTGGCTTTCCAATCGACGTCCGGGCCCCATTGTCTTTCTTCCGGAGGGAATCGCTTGAGGTATTCCTTGAGGTATTCTTCGGCCTGCGCCGCCGTCATCCCTCTCTTCACCAGGCCGGCGGGGAGGTTCACGCGCGCGTTCTTCTTCTCAATCAGGGCGATCGAGTCGTAATGGCCGCTCACGAGGATGTAGCGGTCTGTGTCCGTTGTCCCCGGAAGAATGGCCACCACATTGGCGATCTCAGTGTCGCCCTTGGTGCCGGCCACGTCCTTCGCCGTCTCTCGATCAAGGCTAACCTGCAGGCGCGGGCTATAGCTTTGAAGTTCGTTGAACAGCCAGCTCTGGGCCGCCCCGATGCCGCGGCCGGGCTCGTTGTTCGGGGATAATACCATGCGCGTTCCAAAGCTTTCGAGCTTACGCAGGGTTTGGGCGATACGATCTTCCGAAACCTCGGAGACCATCTTCTGGATTATCGGATTCGTGGCGGCAGAGCGCTCCCCGGCGTGTAGGATGCCGAGAAGCGCTCCTGCGATGACGAGCAGTTTCAGCATTCTTACCTCTTCCCGCAATCTGTCTTGGTTTCCGTGTAGGCCTCGATCTCACGGCCGACGAATTGGTTATTATCCGGATTTCGATCTTCAAGAATTCTACACCCACACCAGCCGCTCCGACAGTGTCATTAAAGGAGTTTAATATTACCCAATCCGCCAGCCGCGCAGTTCATCGAGGTTTGTCCCGTTGCGCTGTTGAAACGGCGCGTTGCCAAACCGGCGCGGATACGATACAAGAAGGTTTGCCGCCATGAACAAGCCATTGAGATCTCTTTTTGCAGCGGCCGCGTTGTCGGCCGGCGCCGCGTTTCCAGCGGCGGCGCAACACATGTCGCGCGTGCTGCGCACGGCCGAGTATCGTGCGCTGCAACAGAAGCTATGCCGCGGGTGGAACACGTGGAGCGCGAACAGCGTGCTGGCGCACGTGTATCTACCCGACGGTTTCGCGCTGACGCTGGGCCTGAAGAGCACCGGCATGGGCCACAGTTACCAGAACACGTTCTTCCAGGCCAATGCGACGGCCAGGCGCCTCGAGAAGATTCGCCTGGGCCCGCACGCCGACGATGGCTCGTACACCGAACTCATCCTGGAGTGGAATACCGGCGGTGCCGATTCCAAGAACGCGGCGCTGGTCCAGAGCGCCACGGAGAACGGCGAGGAATACATCCTGATTAACGTGGAGAAGCGCGCCTGGTTGCGGGCCGAGCACCTGATCGTGGAGACCGGCTACTATTGGAACCGGCCGGGGACCGTGCGGCGCGAGGGTGCGGCGCTGATCGCGCAGCCGGGGCGCCCAAGCGGCCGCATCTTCGAAGTGCGGACCACGGCGCCGGAGGTGAACGACCCGTTCATGACCGCCAACGCACCGTATTTTTCGGTTGCGATGGAGGGGCGCATCGCGGTGTACACCGGCCCGGAGAAGACGCTGGAACAGGTGGCCGCGATCGTGGAGACGCATCGCGCGGCACAGATGAAACGGCTGGCGGACTACGGCGAGGCGCGCGAGGTTTTCACTGCGATGCAAACGATTCTGGCATGGAATCTGACCTACGACCCGGAAAACGACCGCGCCATTTCACCGGTGAGCCGCGGGTGGAGCGCTTACTGGGGCGGCTACGTGCTGTTCGACTGGGACACGTACTTCGCGTCGTTCATGTACGGCCTTTACAACCGGGATCTGGCCTTCGCCAACGCGGTGGAAGTGACCAAAGGCATCACGCGGGGCGGCTTCATTCCGAATTCGTCGTCGGCCTACGGCATTCAGAGCGACGACCGCTCGCAGCCGCCGGTGGGCAGCCTGATGGTGCTGGAGATCTACAAGCGCCATAAGGAGACGTGGTTCCTGGCCGAAGTCTACGACGAACTGCTGCGCTGGAATCGCTGGTGGCCGGGAGCGCGCGACACCAAGGGGCTGCTGGCCTGGGGGTCCGACAACGTGCCGCAGTTGGTGGACGGTACGTTCCACAATTTCCAGGCGGCCTTGTTCGAGTCGGGGCTGGACAACTCGCCCATGTACGATGGCGTGCCGTTCAACTCGGCGACCAACCGGCTGGAGATGGCGGATGTTGGATTGAATGGGCTGTATGTGGCCGATTGCCGCGCACTGGCTGAAATCGCCGGCGTGTTGGGCAAGACGGCGGATCAAAGCGAATTGCTCGCGCGCGGGGAGAAGTATGCCGCGGCGCTGGGCACGCTGTGGGATGCGACGGCGGGCATCTACCTCAATAAGCGCACCGACACCGGCGAGAGTTCGCCGCGGCTTTCGCCGACCAATTTCTATCCGCTGATCGCGAAAGTGGCCACGGCGGAGCAGGCCGCGCGTATGATGCGGGAACATTACTTCAACCCGCTTGAGTTTCATGGCGAATGGGTGATGCCATCGATTGCGCGCAACGTGCAGGGCTACCAGGATCAGAACTACTGGCGCGGGCGCATCTGGGGGCCGATGAATTTTCTGGTGTACCTGGGTATGCGGAATTACGATTTGGGGGCGGCACGCGCGGATCTGGCGGAGCGCTCGCACAAGCTGCTGATGAAGTCGTGGCTGAGCGACCGCGCAATTTATGAGAACTATAACTCGATCACGGGCGCGGGCAACGATGTGACCAGCAGCGACGCTTATTATCATTGGGGTGCGCTGCTGGGAGTCATCGGGCTGATGGAGCGGGGCTATTAGTGAGATTCGCTTCGTACGGTGACAGTCTCGTGTCTCAAGTAAGTAATGTGACACGGGCGTGGGCGCCCGCCCCACCCGTGGTTGTCACGTGTTGTGCGAGCCTCCATTCAGATCTTTCTCATGCATTCAGCGCGCGTCCGGGAAGCCCGCGTGATTCCGGACCTGCCGAGCCTGCCACAAATGCCGCCGTTCATGGGCCGCGATCCAGGCAAGGGTGATGTGCAAGTTCAGCTTGACGGGTCCCAGTCCAGGCGCCGGCACCCTGACCCGCGCCAGGTCCAATCCGTTCGCTTGCTCAATCCGCAGCGCCAGTTGTCCCTGCAAGTGCAGGAAGGTTGGCAGCACCGCCGTAATGGGCTGGTCGTCCGGCGGCGTAAACGAGCGCGGCGCCTTGAACTTGCGCTTGGGCGGTGGCTCCGCGTTGGCGAGGATCCACCTTCCCAGCCAGCCGTAACCAAATGGGCCCTGCCCCACCAACCCCAGCGCGCGGGCCTCCGCCAGCGTGGTTTCGAGCACGTGCACATAGCGGTCGCCCACGATGTTCAAGTGCAGCAGGCACTCCGCGATCGACCAACTGCGCGGTCGCGGACGCCAGTTGAATTGCGCCCCTTTCAATCCGGCCACCAGCTCAGATGCTTCCGCTTTCAGCGCGGCGAATTGGCGGTCCAGTTCGCCAAGTTCGGGAGACAGCAGGGACATGGTCAACTTACTTTATACCGAACCGGGTGCGCGGTTGTCAGCGGCGCACGTAAATCCCCGCCGTCCGCGCCGGGAGTTGCGCGTGAACCTGGCCGCCGGCGACTTGCAACTCCGGCGCCTCTCCCAGGCGATCCGTCAGACCGGCGCCCTCCGGTAGCCCTAGCGGCGCGAGGTTGCAATTCACTTCGGCCGTGGCGGCGGCGTTATTCATCAGCACCACCACCGGCCCTGCCGGCCCCGTGCGCGCGTAGCCGTAGGTCTGATCGCTCACGCACAAATTGACCATCGGCCCGCGGCGCAGCGGCTCCAGTTCGCCGCGCAAGCGTGTCAGACGCCGCACACGATCCCAGATGGCCTGCTCCTCCGGCGTGCGGCCCGTCGCGGTGAAGGCGTTGCGCGCATCGTCCGGCCAGCCGCCCGGAAAATCGCGCCGGTTGTCCGGATCGCCGCCGCCCCGCATGCCGATCTCGTCGCCGTAATAGATCATGGGAATGCCGCGCGCGGTCATCAGGAAGGTGAATGCCAGATCCAGGCCCTGCGGCGTGGCTCCCGCATCGCTCATGAAGCGCCCCACGTCGTGCAGTCCCAGAAAGGTCACCAGCAGGCTGGCATTCGGGTAGAGGTAGTCGTGGCCGGTCATGACAGCCACGTCGCGCAGCGGCTTTCCCTCGGCGAAGGCATGCCGGATGGTGAAGTACGTGGGGAAATCGAAAACCGAATCCACGCCCGAATCCACGCCGTCGAAGCGCGCCTGGCCGCCCTGGAAGAACGAGACCATGGCGGGATCGCCGTCGAACATCTCGCCCACCACGCGCAGATCGGGATACTCGCGCTTGATGGCCGCCATCCATTCGCGCCAGAAGCGCCGGGGCACGTAGGGCAGCGTGTCCTGCCGGATGCCATCCAGACCGGCGATACCCACCCACCACAGGGTGTTCTGAATGAGGTAGCGCGCCACCTCTTCGTCGTCCTGGTTGAGATCCGGCAGGATGTCGATGAACCAGCCATCCAGCGTAGGCGCGCGCATTTCCGCGGTGGCATGCGGGTCGATCAGGGTCCAGGTCTGCCGGGTGTTGGCTACGTGATGCGATTCGGTGCCGTGGAACCAGGTGGGCGTGGGCGGATCCTTAACCCACGGATGATACGGACCGGTGTGATTGGCCACCTGGTCCTGAATCACCTTGAGGCCCTGGCGGTGCGCGGCGTCCACCAATTCGCGGAACTGGGCGAGAGTGCCGAAGTGCTCTTCGACGCCGTAGAAATCCACCGCGCCGTAGCCGTGATAGTCGGTGATGCCCTCGTTGTGGTATCGCTCGCGCTGGTTCAAGCGGTTGACGTTGTCGTATACCGGGTTGATCCAGATGGCGGTGGCGCCGAGATCCTTGAGATACGGCAAGTGATCGACGATGCCCTGGAAGTCGCCGCCATGGTAGTAACGCGGCTTCTGCCGGTTGAATAAACCGCGCGACACGGCCGGGTCGTCATTGGACGGATCGCCGTTGGCGAAGCGGTCCGGCATGATCAGGTAGATGATGTCGTCGGGCGAGAAGCCCTGAAAGCGGCCGGCGCGCGGGAGCGGTTCGAGCACCTCGAAGGGCGCGGTTGCCTCGCCTCCGGCGGTGACGAGGCGTAACGGGTGCGGGCCGGGCGTGGTATTCCGCGCAATCGACACATCCACGAACGCGTAGGTTCCGGCTGCGTTCACGCGCGTCAGGCCAATTTGCAGGGCGGGGGAGTCGGCCACGGCGCGGGCGCCTTCCAGATTGCGTCCGCGAATCAGCAGGCGCACGGGATTGATCGAATGCCCGATCCACCAGGTGGGCGGCTCGACCTTGGACACTTCGGGCGGCGCGGCGATCAGCGCGGGCGCGACACAGAGCAACAGCAGCGCGAGTCTGGGCTTTGGCACAAGGCGATTGTAACCGAAGGCGGCGGGGGTTCACGCCTGGCGTGTTACGGCGTGGCGGAACGGATTCCGTACGGTCACTTGACCGTACTGCTGCCCGTCGTTCAAATCCTCTGTGTACAGGACTTGAGCTCCGGCCGCCTCGGCCGCCGACACGATGAGTGCGTCCCAGAATGAAATCCGGTAACGCTCTTCCATCGCCAAGGCCGCCAGGAGTAAATCCGCGTCGATGATAACCAGCGGAAGATTGAGCAGGGCACGAACGACACGTCCTGCCACATCCCGCGCCATTCCAAGCTTGCGGGTGGCCACTGCGTAAAACTCCTGGACGACCTGAGTGCTCACCACTGCCCTCCCAGATCGAGTCTGAGAGCTGAATAATTCTGCGGCCTTGGCCTGCTTCTCCGGATCGCCGCCACCGTAAAGGTAAATCAGAATGTTTGTATCGAAGAACGCCTTAACGACGCTCATAAATCTCGTCCCGGCGTACCGAACGCGGATCGCGATCAAAGTAGGGCCCGCGGGCGGCTATCGCAAGCAGTTCGTCAGCCGCGGCTCGCGTCCGACTTTCATCCGACAAGGCCTCTTCCAACAGTTTGCGCACAAGGGCATTCACGCTGCTGTTGCGCTGTGCCACATGCATTTTGGCCTTGCGAATCAGATCGTCGGGGAGACTCAAGGTAATATTGCGTGCCGCCACGATTTCAGCGTAACACACAAATGTGCGGTCGGGTAATT
>Ga0181535_10001612_pt1 | contig 29095 bp, 19 predicted proteins | sample PEATcosm2014_Bin_44_FD_119774 | JGI IMG/M metagenome (GOLD analysis project Ga0181535, IMG submission 119774) | Peatland microbial communities from MTU Mesocosm Facility, Houghton, MI, USA - PEATcosm2014_Bin17_30_metaG | ecosystem: Environmental > Terrestrial > Soil > Wetlands > Peat | place... | reverse complement strand
TGTGCTTTTAAGGATTATGGGAACTCCAACTATCCCAGGCGAATCTCCTCGCGCCCCTTCAACAAATCCCACGATCCTCACTGGACTCAACTCTCCGGCTGTTCACCTGAACGAGCAATTATGCAATCTGAAAGCTATCAACTCGACTTAGTTATCTTGAAGAAATCACAAACTCGGCGGTCCTTCAGTTGTCTCGAAGCCATTCCACTCTTCTCCGATTAAATGAGACCCACGGTCAATTGACCATTCATCCATCGAGCGAACGCCCAAACACAGGGCCCCTCAGTATCCGTTCCCAAGTGTCCATGGGATTCAGAATATGTCTAATCACGCGATAGCCGAATGCGAGCAACCTATCATAAACTTGAGGTTTCCTTCCCATGACACGTTCGAAAATCGCGTCGTGACTTTGTCGGGTGAGCTTCGCGTTGTTCTTGGATCCCGTTATGCTCTTCGAGTGAAGTCGATATGCGCTCCAAAATTCGTCAACTACTGCAAATCGGCCTCCGGCCAGCGCCATATCCAAGAAAAGTTCGCCATCCCAACAAACCTTGTTATCAATGCGAAACCCGCCTGTTCGATCAAATATCTTCCGTCGAAAAAAGGTGGAGGCCTGCATGAGGATAACGCCGCGATAAATAAAGCGATCCAGAGACATTCGGTCGGAATAGAGCCGCCGCAAGAACCGCTCATCGGGCCCAATCAGGTTGCTATGCCCGCTTACCACGTCAATGCCTTCGTGCCTCCCAAGGTAGCTCACTGCCGAAGTGACCGCCCCGGGCAGCAAGAAATCGTCGGAATTTAGGAACCCGAGAATCTCTCCAGTTGCCGCGGCGAATCCGCCATTCAATCCATCCGCGGCTCCGCGATCAGGCCGCAGAATGACCCGCGAAATGCGTCCGGAATATCGCTGAATGATGTCGCGGCTCCCATCGGTGGAGCCGGGGTCAACCACAATGTATTCAATATCGGGATAATCCTGCGTCAGAACAGACTGAATTGTCCGCTCCAAAAACTCTGCCTGATTAAACGAGATGGTAACGATACTGACTCGTACCATAAATCTCCGTGCTTGCATCCGACTTCGTTTCGTCCTTTCGGAGCCGAGACAATCTCAACGCCGCCGAAATTCTTCTCTCTTCACGACCCACGAACAAATAGGTATACGTTCCCGTTTTGATGACTCTTTTTCATTCCAAGGTTGTCGATAATGAGTGCCTCAACCTGTCGAGGTGAGTAGTCAATGCCCGCATACGATGAGTGATGAAGCTCGATCATCATCAATTCGCATTGCCGAAAGGCTTCGATCGAATGTATGAAGAGGGGAATTTCAGAACCTTCGATATCGCATGCCAGTTGAAAGTTCCCACCATCTAGCTTTCGGATGATCTCGGTCAGAGTTACGGTTGGAACGGCAATGACTTCTGTGTGTCCATCGATTGTACCTAGAACATGCCCCCCTTGTGTGCCAGAAAGAGGCCGTCCAAACTCGACTGAAGCGGCAGTTACCGTCTCCGTGACAATTGCTGCATTGACCACCTCTACGTGGCTTGCAGGATAGTTAAAACCAATATTTCTCCGCGCAATCTGACATAATTGTGGATCGGCTTCGACGCTGATAAGTTTTCCGGTCTTCAATCGGCCAAGTATTTCGCACGAGATAACTCCCAAGCTCGCGCCCAGATCGACCGTATTCAAGTCAGATCGAAAATACTTCCGCACCAACATTCGCTCATACCGCTCGTATCGCCCCAACCGGATTTGCACCTTCTGCGAGGTCAAGACTCGTTCGGCGTCGGTATGGACACGAAGGCTACCGCTAACTATCGGTTGACGAATCAATGGAGCACATAACAGGGTACCGAAGGGACTATTAATAAAGTCATAGACCTGTCGTTTCAAGTGTTCCACCTCGGCCCACTACCTTACCCGTAGTTGGTTTATTGTTGTTGCTCTTTTGAGATATCGGCGCAGGCAATCGGAACGACCGCACCTCTGCGAGGTCTCCGATACTGATCGCGAGCCTCGGTATTAAATACCATCAGTTCATCAGAATAGTAAGCCGATCCCACACCTGCGCGCCCCATATGAATTCGTTCGTACCCCGCAGAATGAAGCAACAACGATATGCAAAAGTGAGTGACTCGTCTTGATTCGGCTGAACAACTCGCTCCTACCGCGGAGTCTGGTCCCGTGCAGGGCTCGCCTTACTCTTTCTCAAGCCAGCAGCCATCGCTATTTTGGGCTGGACAATTCCAATGCATGTCATCAGGAACACAACTCGATAGGGCATAATGATTCGCCCCAAGAAACCAAAAGGCGAGAACAATACATCCCAAAGTAGCGAAAACGCCACAAAGCTCATCAATGGAAGTAAGACGACGCTCCCCGGGTAAACTCGCAACAATGCCTTTGCCGTCAAAACAAACACCCACGCCCAGAACAGCGCACCAAGAATCCCAGCATCCACCCATGCACCAAACAAGCACGAATGGGTTGGGATATACCCTTCCTCAATGTCATTCTCTGAGTAGTCCTCTGCCGCCGAATATCCCATCAAGGCCATCGCTTGATGTTGCTCAAGTACATATTTCGGATCCTTTGCCCAAGATCCGTGGCCCAGGATCGGAGAATCGATGATGGCAGGGATGTAACCCAGCATCTCCACGCGGCCGCCGAGCAGCATTCCATACTCTCCGCTCGATTGCTCTTCGTACTTAACTCTTGCTACTTCACCAAGCAGTCCGGAATTGGCCGCATATTGGTAGGCCCAGTAGACGCCGGCCGTGCCCAACAATATCGAACAAGCAATCATTACTATGGATCCGCGCGTCAGGCTTGTGACCTGACGGCTTCTCTTTCGCAGAATGCGAGTGACTAGCAAATACAAGGTAACCGAAAGACACACGCCGCCCATGCTCCGATAACCGAGCATGAAGTTGACTATTCCAATAGCCGCGCTCAGAGTTAGTGGCCAGTGTCCTCGGCATTCTTTACGAGAAATTAGGAGAAAGACCGCCAGTGTCGCAGCCTCTCCGACACCAAACTTCCAGGGCTCGCTCGCTGAGATATCATCCGGACTTACCAGATACTTGAGCACGGCTCCCACTACATATCCCCAGCCATAAAGTACGATTAAACTTGGCCGTCCATAGAGCAATGTGAACAGAGCCATGAAAATCAGAAGCGTCAACCCGATATTGCTCCATCCGCGCACATAATCCAAAAAGGCGGAATGTCTAACAATATCAGTGACACATTGTGAAACAAGCCATAGGCAACAGAGCACCACAAACCACTTCTGGTACCTGTTGGTAAGCTGAATCTTCCCGCGAAATGCTAGGTAGACAAATACAACTATGAGCAATAAATCGGAGCCATCTAACTGCCCGATCGCCTTTATCTGAATGAACTGAACACATGGGATAAGAAAAACCAGCAAACCGACAAAGTCATTGTTCTTTGCGGGTTTGCGCATTGGCGATGCGCTCTCGGTTTCCAATCGTGTCGCTGCAGCATTCATCATAATCAGCCGAGCAATTCATTGTAGAGTGACGCTAATTGATTGCCGTAGGCGCTCTGGGTATATTTTGCCCTTACAAGCGTTGCATTGCTCTGACCGATTCTGGAAACCTGATCCCGGCGGTCATACGCACTTCGAATCGCATCGGCCAATAAAACACTATCCCCGGGAGAAACAATGTTGCCGTGGACCCCGTCTTCGACGATCGACCCGCTATTCGGTGTTGTAATCACGTAACAAGCACAGGAAAGTGCTTCGAAAACAACCCTCGCGGATCCTTCGGAATAGGACGGAAAAACAAAAACATCGGCTCTGGACATAGCTTTCGCAAGGTCAGTCCTGGAGAGCAGGCCAAGGTAATTCACCTGCGGATTGGAAAAGAAAGCCCGGCTCCGATCCAACAACCCGGACTCCAACGGGCCCGCAATCTCCAACCTGTACGGGAGATTCTTAAGACGTTCAAAAGCGCCCATCAACGTCTCGACTCCCTTGCCTTTTCCAAATAAGCCCGCAAAAAGAAGACGGAACTCGCCTGACGCTTTATCCCGCGGCGGCGCGTGCTCCAAGAAGTCTTCATCAACACCTAAGTAGATTACATACACCGGCGAGCTCCCATGGCCGGCGACGCGAAACGTCTCTTCAGCAAAATGGGAGTTAACGAGAACAGCATCGGCCAATTCAATATCATGGAGAATCGTGTTCCAAAGTTCGCCCAGGCTCTCGTGTTCTCCCAAGCGCCGGACTTTCCCTGAATTCTCCACCAGGCTTTCCGACATCGAAGGATGGACTGATGCATGGTCGCACAACGCAAACATCCCAAGTCGTTTTGCCACTTCTACGGACTTTCCTCCAAAGCCTGAGCGATAGTGATAAATTCGGGCTCCGCTTTTTGCGGCCTGCTCAACATAGCGGACTGCCGACCGCCCATAAAAACGGAACGAAGCCGCAATCGCGCTATCGCTGTGACTCAGTTGCCCTAAAGTGTAAAGCACCTCTGCACGGGACAGGGGGTGAACGAGCGCGTCGGCAATCCTCTCCCGTCTCGATGCAAGGCGCTGTGCCTTAGGGTAATCTCGCAAATATGGAAGTGAAAGAACCTTGCGGATCAGCGGAGTTGGATAAGATCCCGTCAGGAAACATGTGAGTGTGTTTCGCCTGTCGGCCTCCGCCGCAGCCACAGAAAGATGAAATTTAGAAAAGCCGTTGGAAATGATCACCATAGCCGATCACTTAGACAGTCTTCCTTGTCGAGTACCAGCCATTCGCGTAGCTTCAAGCAGTACGCCTATCTCCTGACACTCATAGGGCGGCAAGGTGAAAATGCATCATCGGCAATTGCGTTCCGGCCTAGGTGCTAATCGGCTCGACTCTGACTGCCTGCACCGAGCGTTGGGGCACTGAATAGAGCGATACTAAAGTCGGCTAGATTGTCGTGCAAGAGGGAGAGCGAATTCCCAAGCACGTATCCAATCATGCACAAATCGACGATCAAAAGGCTGACACCGGCGCCCGTCAGTCCTATATGTAGCATCAGCAGATAGGCGAGAGGAAGCGAGATTGCGGTTGACAAGAGGTAAGTAATTGCCTGTCTCTCATGGCGGTTGCACGCAATCGGTACCACCGAGGAAGTAAACCAGAAGGCGTTTGCAAGAACCTCGATCAGCAATACATGAAAGAGGCCAAGATCCATAGAGACGCGGGAGTGGGTCCAACGAATGTAAATACTGGGACCAAAGATCGATAGAAACAAAATTGCCAACAGAGACAATCCCAAAGAGGCCTGACATGCACAGCGGTGAATGTTCCGTGCCAGCAACCTGTTGCCGGCACCGAATGCAACTGCCATCTCCGTCCACACGCTGTCAGAAATCATCGCGACCACCTGGTAGACGAGCCGCGTTAGAGTTCTGACAGTCGAAAAAACAACAACTGCGATCGGACCGAGTGCCGCGCTGACAACGATAGTCATGCCCTGCAAGCTAAATGCATTGCCCGCAGGAAACGCCATGTAGGCTATGGCAGGACCAACTAATCTCCGCACCACGCTAAGTCGAGCACTGCCGAATCCGTATCGCAACCAAGGACTCTTGTACCGGAGGACGTGCTGGCAGACCACATTCCCCAGTATTCTCACCGTGACGAGAGTCAGTGCCACTGCCAATGGCGTTGCGTGGAGCGCCAAGGCCACTAAGCTGGAAACACTGGTCGCAACCCTGGTAACAGTCCCCAGAAGCGTGCCCAGAGCGTAATTACCGTCGCAACGAAAACCAGCGACAATCAGAGTCCACTGCAAATCGAGAAGGATGTAAAAGCAAAGAGCGCAAAGGATCCCGACCACCTGACCATCCGATAACAGACTGACATGAACCCACCGTTCGATTGGGAGAATCCAGAGCCCCAGCGCAACCGAAAGAGTGATCGCTAAGGATACGCCGGTAGTCAAAAGCCAGGTGCTTTGGAACACAGATAATGCGTCGGCCTTCTCGCCTCGCGCCACCAGCATTGTCATTTCTGTGGCTGCGACACTTCCGAATCCGAAGTCGGTCAGGCCAAGATAAATCGGCATGGCGCTTAGAACTAGCCACTCCCCGTAAAGCTTCGGACCCCAGAAATGCAGAAATAGGGGAACACTTACAAGTTGAATGACGGCCGTCGATACCGGGCCAATGCTGGTTGCACCAATTGCATGAAGAAGGCGATGTTTCAGACTGGGCTTCATAACGGAGGGAATGACTCATCTCGAATTCCGGCTCCTTTCCGGACGGCTGCCCGGCAGGATCCACATGAAACTTAGTCGATTCACCTGTCTAGGAGATTTGAACTTCGATCTTAATACGTTCCTAAGCAATCAAATCCCTGCTAGGCAGGCCGACCGTGATCTCTCTTCATGCCCGGCAGCGACCAGTACCAGCGACGACGATCCATGACCGCTTGTACCATCTCCAAGATCAGCTTCTTGGGCTCATCCTGTGCGTCCATTCCTTCCCACACATTCTGCGTAACGACCGCGATGCAAGCAACCAAGACAGACAGCGCTGTTCCTATCATTACCGCAAGCCGACGGGAGGGTCCCGACTTGCGCACAGGAACCTCGGCCACGTCCAAAACTCGCGCCGCCGGAGTTTGCTCTGCTTCCTCTACCTTCGCCAGTTCATACTGCCGCGTGAGGGCCTCCCACAGCGCCTCGTCGACTTGCACTTTTCGCTCCAGGTCATAATATGTCAGGCCTAGCGAAGATAACTTGCTGACGGAGGGGTAACTCTCGCTCTTCGAATCCGGATTTAATCCCGGCTGCTGATTGAGCCCGCCCATTGCATCGATTTGTCGCTGCAACTCGGCGTTGCGTGCCTCCACTGCGCGAACTCTCGGGTTGTCTTCTGCATATGTCTGGCGGAGGCCTGCGAGCTGGCTTCGGCCAGATATCAGATCTGTCTGCAATCTAAGTCCCGCATCCACCATCGACTTTGCCTGCGTCGGCATATCAATCGCCCCGCTTTTGGATGAGAATTGACTAAGAGCCTTCGAGGATTCGTCGAGTTCCTGTTTTATATCTTTGAGTCGTCCTTCTAAAAATATCCGCTCACGACGCGCTGAAGAGGTGCTATCTTCTGTCAACACTCTGTTGAGTTCGGTAACCGCCCCCTGCGCAACGTTCGCTGCCAGAACAGGATCTGCAAGTGTCACACTGACGGTGATCACCCCGCTCTTTCGGTCGACTTGCAGATCTGCGTCGCCCTTCAAGGATTGGCGCGCATCTTCCAAATCGCGCGCTTTATAGTAATGAATCAGATTGAAACGCGTGATCACGCCATCCATTACATTTCGGCTCCCGAGGATACTTACAAACAGCTCTCCTGGGGTATCAAGTCCTAGCATCTGACTGCCCAAGCTGGCTGCAGCGCCGGAACCAGAAGATGACATCATACTCATAAGGCTCGATGATGCGGTTGCGTTATCGGAAGGCAAAATAGAGGTTGAGGCCGTGTACACATTCGTTAGGAGTAACGCATCAACCAAGGAGATTGATACTCCAACGGCAATGATGGCGAAAACCATCTTACGCTTCTGCCAGCAACTCCGAAGAAAGCCTGTTATCTTCGAGGCCAGACTCCCACGGACTTCCTCGTCGCCCAGTGGATCGATATCATCTGTCTGGCTCAAGAGTTCCGAATTTTTGATTGATTCTTCAGTACTGTTCATATTCGCAGTCACTCTTTGGGGCAATGGGTTGTATCGAGGTCATCCTCAGCTTTGCGATTCCGCCCAACGGATTACGTTCTGGAACGCAAGGCCCAGTTATCCAGATCACGCCTTGAGAACATTCTGACTGAAGCGATCGCTGCCTCAGGAATAGTGAAGGCCCCGCAGATTGTCGTCCGGAGCTTCTAGAGGACGCCGGTAGCAGCGAGAGGAATCATGACTGCTATCAGAGCCTGCGCTAAAGCAGACACGCGCTCCCATGCCTGGGAACCGCCGCCAATTTTTTCGGGAACGACAATTGTATCGCCGGGACGCATGCGAAGGTCCATGAAGTTGCTCCCGATCCAACCGTTATCGCGCGGTACGACCGAGCCATCGGCCCGAAGCACATAGATGTCTCTCTTGTTGCCAGTGCGAGTTGCACCCCCGGCTTTCTTAAGGTACCAACTGAGATCTTTGCCTGGGACGTAGGTGATCGCGACAGAGTTATAAACCTGACCGCTGGTCATTACAAATTCCGGACGCTTTGGAATAGTCAGGGTGTCGCCTGCGCGTACCACGATATCCGCACTGGTGTTAGCCCACTTGCTTATGTCCGATCCAATGCCTATCACCATTCGACCACTGACCGTACTATTTCTGAGGCTCGTTAGAAGCTCTTGTTTTTGCGTTTCCAGAGTGCTTTGTAGACTGCCCACAGATTGGTTTGAAGAAGAAGAACTTGTGGGCACTGTAACGGGTGTCTCCTCAATCCTGCGAATCATCGCGTTGCGAGCCTGCACGTTGAGTTCGTGAACCTGGACGCGCTCCAGGATTGCCGCATATGGATAAGCATCCTTTCGGAAGCCTCCAGCTCGCTTTAGTACGTCGCTTAGGCGTTCGCCATCCTGTATCCCGTAGCTTCCTGCGTGCTCAACTTCACCTTCTATCGCTACCGTTGCGCCAATGTCCTGCCACCCGGCGAGACTCCGAATGCTGACAACATCTCCCGGCTTTAACGGTACATCGGCATTCTTGTCGCCATCCAGCGCTTTCTGCAATGCGACTTCGCTGTGGTTGATAAGTATTCTCTGACCATCCTCGGTACTATAGCTCGCAAGGTCGCCCTCAACGGTAAACGCGCTGCGTTTGAATCCACCAGCCAGACGCACAAGATCCGCGACCGTCATACCTTCCGACATCGGATATTTGCCCGGTCGAAGAACGTCCCCGTTGATTATCACGTTGGGTGCGTCAACCTCATATCGTCCATAAATGCGAATCAGATCGAACGGCCGTAGTGGAATCGGGTCGTTACCGATGAGCACATCGTGCAAGTTTAGATTGATGGCTTCCGGCTTGAGATCCGGCGGCTCTAATCGAATGAGCTCAGCATGATCGGACGGCTCCGGCAGCACGTCCTCATAAGAATGCAATACATCACTAATCGTCATACCATCTTTATATGGATATTTGCCGGGATGAAAGACGTGCCCTTCAAGAAAGACTGCCTGCTCGTTGTATGGCATGATCTGGGATAGAACGACGTCATCCCCATCCTGGACCTTAAAGGCGGCAAGCTTCGCTTCAAGTTCATCCGCCGCTTCTGGCAGTTGCAAGCTAAACATAGTACGGCTCTCATGAGCTTCAATTCGCTCGACCCGAATCTGCTTCAGATTCGCAGAGACCAGCAACCCTCCGGCAAGGTCCAGCACCTGGTTCAATCCTTGCTCGCCGTTCAACTCATAAATCGCAGGCCGCCTCACCGCGCCTTCCACTGAGACCTGGGGCCCCGCCGGCGGAACCAGAATTGTATCTCCGGGGAGCAACCGGTCGTCATTCGAACGGACGCCTTTCAACAAGAAATCATAGAGGTCGAATTGGCGGACCAATTGTTTCCCGCGGTACTGGCGCAGAATGCGAAGCGAACCGTGGCCTGTTGGGCCGCCGGCCGCATAGAGAGCGCCGAGTGGAGTCGAAAGCGAACTGACGTCATAAGCTCCTGGGCGTTGCACATCGCCTACGACGTAGACGCGCACGGAACGAAGCTTCCCAAGGGATATCTCGACATGTTCTCCCTCAAACTGGGTATCGAGAGCTTTTTGAATCGCGTCTTCAGCCTGGCGAATTGTCATTCCATCGATCATGACGGTGCCGGCCTCGGGCAGGTCGACCTCGCCCTGACGATCAATGACCCTGGTGAGCCGACTCGACCGCCCTCCCCAAATGTTCACGATCAGGTTATCTCCCGATCCAAGGACGTAGTCGGGACCAGCCGGGAGATCCATGGGCAACTGATTGGGAGCGCCAGTGCGGTTTGGAATGACATTCTCATTCCCGATCAGAAAGGCTTCACTACCGAATCGACGCAGCTTGGGTCTCGTGACCGGAAATTGCGAATAAAGTTCGGTCAGCGACGGCATATTCATATAAGGGCTCAGCCGCTGCTCAACTTGGGGGTTATCAGGATTCTGATAAGCGGGAGGAGGTGGTGGTGGTGGAGGAAGGTTTGTCGAGCGCCTTGCGTTTGCTGTTGGCTGACGGTCATTTGCAGGATTTAGAGGATTATCGCTAAACACTGCCAAATCGGGACCATAACCGCGACGAATCAGAATTCTCATGACCAATTCGCGTAAACTCACATCCCCGCGGATGCGTTCGTAAATGATCTCGTCGTTAATTGCATCCGGTTCCTGGTGACTTCGCTTCGCGACCAGGGATCTCACATCATCAAGAACCAGGGGCACCCGCTCCAGAATACTTATCAGTTGCTCAGCAGAAACCTGTGGCTTGCTTGGTGTTTGGCGTTGTTGCTGGTTCGGCGCCTGGCCCGATCCTTGTTCTTGCGGCTGGCCCGACTGCTGATTTTGATTCTGGTCGGATTGTTGATTTTGTGTTTGCCCGGACCGTTGATTCTGCCGCTCGCCCCCACTCTGATCGGACGGTTGACCCGTTTGCTGACTCTGCGCCGGGGCGCCCCCTTCATCCGGCGTCAACCCCAAGTCCTGTTCGGTTGTCTGATCCGTCTGCTGATCCATCGGCTGCGTTGCCTGCTGATCGTAAGTCTGATTGTCAGTGTCATCCACGCTTTGAGCAACGCAACGTTGAGCCCCGAAAGAGGCTGCGAAGAAGACAATCAATCCGGCAGAAACCAATGCGGCGCGAATTGAGCACCGTCGCAAACGAGAATCACAACTCCGGGGAATTTCAAACATGACTTTGTTCATCCTTTGACCATTCAGGAATGATTTCACTGACAGCATTCTCTAAATCCAGATTTCGCGATTGAGCTTTCGCTCGCTTTAGACCTTCTTGCGTTCCGATCATTCACGTGAGTTAGTCAACCGTAATTTTAATCACCACTACGATCCTCTTCATTCAGATCTCTCTGACTTGAACATCGTAATTTTAGCTTCCAATTGCTCGACCTTCTTTTCCAGATTCTTGATTCCGGCGCGAAATTCTTCAAGATTCCCCGCAAATGAATCATCACGGGGCAACCCTTGAAGAATCGAATGGACTGCGCCGCGCGTGAGATCCGATACGCTGCGTGCGCGGGTCAAGGAACATAGATGTCGGAGCGCAGCGTATTCCTCTTCTGAAAGGCGAACGCTGATCATGCGCGATCGTGGCTTTTGGACTGTCATGCAGTTCAAAACACTGTCAAGGGTGAGCAAGCTTTATCCCAGCGGTTGCTGAGAGCGTTGAAATTATGGCAAGGGAAGGAGGCACGTATCGGTTGAATCTCTAAGGCAAGAATTCCTAGCGCGAATTCCGGACAGGCTTCGCCCCTGTCAGTCCCACGCTCAGCGTGGAAATCAACTCAAGCCATAAGTTGCGGCTCACCTTCCGAAAACTTGTCCATCTTCACTCGAATCAGAGCCACAGAAAGCCTGTTGCAAGGAATCGCCTTCCATCAAAGCTAGCACGTAAAGATCAAGGTTGCAAGAATACTGAAAGACAGATGACTGACACAAATCAGGTACGGATTCCCATCGTATCTCACTGTTTCTTTAACATGTTCGATCAGCCAGTGCCGATAACCTCCGTCCAACACGTAATACAAATCAGAGGGTATTGCAATTCAGTTCTCATTTGCGCCAATTTCTGCTGATCGAAGGCGCCGAATTCCCCTCTTCGCGAGCAGTGTCTCGCGCCCTTTGTCACTTCCCTGCTCGGTGTGAACGCAGCTTTTTCACTGCAAAGAAGGTCCTTCAAGATTCAATGTCGGCAGGTCAACCGATTTTAGAAACTCGCAAACATTTGGATACCGATGCCCAACGACCAGCAATTCACACGCGGCCAAATCTTCCAATGATCCCACCAACAAACGCGACAGGTGCGGGATGACTTTGTGAATGTACTCCTTGTTTGAGCCTGTTAGCTGTGCAATGGAGACATTCGGGTCAAATATCCTAAGATCGTATCCCTTGCCCAGAAGCCGTTCGGCCAGTTCGACAAGCGGACTCTCTCTCAAGTCATCCGTGTTGGCCTTGAATCCAAGGCCGATCAAACCAATGCACCGAAACTTGCTGTCGCACACCCTCTGAAGGGCGCGTTGGATAACTTTTTCATTGCTCGTCAGCAGAGAGTTAATCAGTGGAACGTCCAGATCGTAGTGTTTCGCTGCGTAGGTAAGGGCACGCACATCCTTCGGCAGGCAGGATCCCCCAAACGCAAAACCCGGCAAAAGATACCGGCTGGAGATGTTGAGCTTTGTATCCTCGCAAAACACTGACATCACCCTCTGTCCGTCGATATCTGCCCGTGCGCAAAGCGCTCCAATCTCGTTGGCGAATGTAATCTTCATCGCGTGATAAGCGTTGCTGGCATACTTGACGAGCAAAGACTCCTTAGGGGGGAGGACAAACACGGGGGCAGAAATGAACTGGTAAAGCGAGCGCAACGTCGCTTCTACCTGCCCATCTTCCACTCCCAGCAAGGTAAAGGGAGGCTTCTCAAAATCCCCGACCGCAGTCCCTTCTCGCAGGAACTCCGGATTAACGCAAAACGTAACTCGCCCGGCCGCCAATGATTTGAAGATCTCGTTGCACTGCTCGAAGACGGATGGAAGGATGGTACTCCTCATCACGACGATCTGCGGGCGGCCGCAGTCCCGCAGCACCTGGGCAATCTGCCCGCAGGCGCGAAGCAAATGCGTGGCATCGATGTCCCCGTTGGAACGACTGGGCGTCGCCACAGCAACAAAGCACACCGCGCTCCTGCACAGAGCCTCGCTAAGATCGCAGGTCGCGCGGAGTCGGCCTGCTTCGCGCGCTTGCGCAATTCTCTCCTCCAGGTCCCGCTCCACGATCGGTGTTCGCCCTTCGTTGACGATGCGCACCTTCTCGGGATTGATGTCGACGCCCCACACGGAGTGCCCGGCCGATGCAAAGCACGCCGCAGAGACCGTTCCGACATACCCTAATCCCACGATCGTGATTTCCATTCCGCTCTCCTCTTGCATGGCCCCACCCTAATTCGCCGCGTCTAAAAACGATCAGGCCCGTAGCTTGTCCAGGTGCTCTTCCAAAGAGCGAAAATTGTGTTCCCATGACCATAACGATTGGACAAATGCCAAGCCCTCTGCGGCCATCGCCTTTGCTTCGGCCTTGTTCTCCAATAAGGCCAGCACATGGGCTGCAAACTCCTCCGAGCTTCGGCCAATCCTTATAGCCTTTCCTTCCGGAGCGTTGATTCCCTCGTTTGCCTCGGCGCTGATCACCATGGGCAGCCCTGCCGCTAGACCTTCAAGAACTTTATTCTGCAACCCTGCTGCCATACGGATTGGGTTTACCCCAACCGACGCCTTCCAAAGATAAGGCCGAACATCTTTCACGAATCCTGTCACTGAAATTCGCGGGTCTTCCGCCAGCTTCAATACGGCTTGTGGGGGTTTCTTGCCGACAATTGTGAAGCGAGTCTCAGGCCGCTTTGCCCAAATCAATGGCAGGATACTGCGGCAGAAGTGCAAAACCGCATCGTAATTCGTATCCATATACATCGCGCCGCAGAAGACAAGGCTGTTTTCTTCCCTGACCAAATCGGAAGAGGGCGCAAACAGCACCACGTCTGTGCCGTGAGGATTGTAGAAGACATTGTGAAGCCGATGCTCTCGATCGATCGCGTCTCGATCCTTCTCGGAAATCAGCAAGCAAGAGGTGAATTTCTGCGCGAGCTTGACTTCGTATCCGATCAATCGGCGGTACTCAATCCCATAGATTGCGCGCATAATCGGATTGTGCGTCAGTTGGTATCGGCGTCCGAAATGCAAAACCTGCGCCGGTTGGATCGCGATCACCCTTGGTATTGAATCCATGTCGGACAGAAATTGTCCCGAGCGCAAATGATATCCGTAGGCGAGGTCAATTTTTTCTTCCGCAATAACCTGCTTCACCTTCTCGAGAAGGGCTCTTGAGCGGAAATACCACATCTGAAGTGGCTCGCCAGACAGCAGCCCTCGTGCAGCAGAGAGCGCCCCCCGCCATTTTGGCCAATCGACAACTTCAATACGCTTGCAGTATCGTTCAAGCTGCTCTCTCGATTCCTCCGGAATTGGAGAAGGCGCAAGGCCTACAAGCGAAACCTCATGATCGCGCGAAAAATACTTAACCAGATTAAAGACCGTGTTACTAGTGGCATCGCCCGAGTATGCGGGAAAGCGATAGGTGACAAATAACAAGCGCAATTGAAGTCGATCCCTTCCTTGAAAACAACAGATGCCTCACACAACTTAGCGCACTAGACGACCAATTGTATGCGCCTGTCTAGCCGATTGACGGTCATGAGTCGCGCATCTCACAAACTCTCTACCATCAAAGCCGTCCGCGCATCGAAATGCTCTGACAGATCTCCTTGCGGCGATGTCAACGAGATATCGACTTGAATCGGCTTTCCAGGATCACTGACGACCGCTTTCCAGGACGTGATCTCGCGGTTCGCTGGAGCAATTAAATATCCTAGCCTCGCAGGTAGCTTCGAATCTGATGAGAATTTCAAAACGGAATTCGCCATTCGCTCCCCGAATCTTGGCGCGTACCAACCCTGAATCGGATTGTCCTCACCCCGGATGCAACTCATCCGACATAGAGGAGAAGAAGAATCTCGATATGGGTAAACGCGCACCTTGATCGAACCCAATGATACATCTGCGTACTGCGCGTCTAGTCGGCAATCTGCATTCGGCGCAAGGTGAACAAGACTCTCGATCGTGTGGCGCCCCTCCCCTTTAACCTCGTCCCATACCAACCAAAACCCTTCAGCGAGCGCCGCTATCAGACGACGGTGTGAAGTGGGCTTGCTTTGCCCCGCAAATCCCTTGAGAGTTCCAAGAAAAAGTGAACCGGAATTCTGTTTCAGGAAACTGGATTCGATCAGCCTCGCGCGCTGTCCAACTCGAAATGCCGCCCAGATTTCGGACTGTTCGGCCCCGTCCACGATCATTGTATTGTGCGCCCGCGTGCTGCGCCAAAAGTCCCGCCAGGGCCCAGGCTCATACTCTTCAACGCCGGAGTCGACGACCAATCTTTCGCCCCCGACAGAAAGCTCATAACTGAACAGGCTACAGTGTCCGTGTGCCGGGAGATGCTCCGGCCCCATCGGCCTCGCATCCACGATCAGCTTATCGCCGGGCCCAATTCCCGAGAGCGTGAAATAGCCGGTATCGGGCCATGAGGTCCGACGTTGCGGAAGAATTGCCGCTGTCTTCTTGTCCTGGAAATTCAGCGGCGCGAACAACGCGCAGTACAGTCCCGGTTCCGCATCAGCCCACCTTCCGGAAACATCAAGCAAACGCTCGGCTGCCGCCAGAATGTCTCCTGTCCTGTGCGTTACGCCGAAAGCAGAATCGGCGAACAATGGAATTTCACCATCCGGATGCCTGATCCCGGCTAGAAAGTCTCCCATTGCAATCAGGCGTTGCCGTATCGACCGCGGAATCTCTTTGTCGTTCAGATCCTGGACGAACACAACCTCAAGATAGTCCTGCAACATGCCGGCGTGGTACATGGGGCTGCGCTCATAATGACCGCCGTCTTCTAGAATCTGATCCTGCAGCCCGCGCCAAAGAAGCTTGATTCCTTTCTCATGCCACCGGGCTCCTGCTTTGCCTCCGAAAAAAACTCCCGCAAAGACCAGCGCTTTTGCGTTGGCCAGCAGATGATTGCCCTCGATATCGAACTCGAGGTGATCTTCCAAATAACGAGTCTGCTGATACAGGCTCGCCAGAAAGGCCAGCTCTGACACGGTGTCGCGAAAAACAATTTCCGGCGAGGCAAGACTGACACTCTGCACCCAGTTCACGATTCGACGCGAGATCGGGTACGAATGCCAACCTACGCCCGCGCCGACAGGATTCGCTTCGATCCACTCGCGAAGAAAGCAGCGCAGTACCTCCGCAGCACTTTCGTCTTTCTCCCACTTCACCAGCGTTGCGAGATCGAGAGCGTAATCGAAATAGTGCAGGTTATAGCGCCACAGGCGCGTTGTCCCCGCAGGCTCCCAATCCATCGGAGAGCCCAGAGTGCGCTCGCTGTTAAGGAGCTTGAAGACTCCGCGGCCAAGCCGTTCGGCGTTCTCGCGCAAGGGCGTCAGCTCGTTTATGCAGTCCGAATCCGCATTGCTGAAAAACACTGCCCGTTTGTCTCTTGAAATACCCCTCGGAACCGCATATCTCCGCTGGGTCAGCCACGGGATACACCTCGTGAGAAGTCTGTCCGCACTCATGCGAACTCGACCGACGATTTGTGATGGCTTGTAATAGCGGGCCGTGCGTAGATAGAGACCAAGCAAACTTTTCTGATTCTCCGGTATTCTGAGTCACCGATTTCCCGTCAATTGGAAGTAGATGACAGAGACATTCACAGTTTATTGGGTAGCCGGTTCCTGATCGCTGAGTGCCACCGGATGTCCAAGTCGAAGTGCATCCAGCACCAGTAGAGTGGCCAGGCTCGAATCGATCAAGGACTGTTCGTCGAGCGGCGGAACACCGCTGACGACTCCTTCCACGAACGCCTTCATCTGGGCCTTGTGCCCCTTGTCTTGCGCCATGGATTTCTTCTTGAGCACTTGTTTCCCGCCGGCCACGATTGTGATTTCGCGGAAATTCTCGATCCGGCAAACTGAAGCTCCCTTGTAGCACTCAATCAGCTCCTTGCTGAAGCTGGTGTCGCCAAGTGTGGTGTACACAATCGTGGCAAGGCTGCCGTCGGCAAAACGCAACGTCACACTCAAGTCTTCGCAGAGTCCGCGCGTCGTCTCGGCCGAGTCCGCCGATACCGAAACAAGCGGGCTCATCGCCAGGTACAGCGCTAGATCGACAAAGTGACAGAGCTCCCCAAGAATACGGCCCTGGCCCTCGTCAGCGTCGCGCTGCCAACTTTCCAGCGGCAGTTGTCCAGCGTTGACGCGAATCACGGTCATGCTTCGCCCCATGCGCGCCTTGAGAAACTTGCGCGCTTCTTGAACGTAGGGAGCGAAGCGCCGGTTGAAACCAACCGTGAAAAACGCGGAGGAGCAATTCCGCGCATCAAGGACTGACTGCAGTTCTTCCAGGCTCAGGGCCAGCGGTTTCTCTACAAAGACGTGCTTGCCGGCGGCCAGCGCCCTGGCCACCATGGAAGCATGATTCGAATGGGGCGTGGTTACAACCACACACGATATTTCGGAGTTATCAAAGACATCATCGCTGCGAGTGGAAGCCTGGGCAAAGCCAAGCCTGGCGCCGGTCCCCGAGGACGAGACACCCCGCGCGGTGACCAGTGTGTGCAGTTGCACACGCGCATCGCCCTTGAGCGCCGGCAGAATCATTGTCTTGCCAAAGTTTCCTGCCCCGATCGCGCCCAGCACGCACCGTGCGCTTGCCGCGGGCCTTGCTTCCTTGAGCAAAACGCGCGGGCTGGCTTCCGCTACAGTTTCTGAACCGCCGTATTCCAGCACAACACCGAGGTGCGGCTCGGTTCCATTCATCACCAACTCGTAGGCTTCCTCCGCACGGTCAAATGGGAAACGATGAGAGATCAGAGATGCGATGTCGAGATGCGCGGATTGCGAAACGGACATCAATCGAGCCGCGTCGCGAAGATTGTCGGTTTCCGTCCAGCGAACATAGCCCGCAGGATACTTGACGTGCTTGTTCTCGAACTCGCGGTCGTAACGGCCCGGCCCATAGGAGCGAGACACAATGATGTTGAGCTCCTTCTGCATGAACAGGCGATAAGGGAATTCCGTTCCCGTGATGCCGACCTGGCAAACCGTTGCGCGGTCGCGCGCAATCTCAGCCGCGGTCAAAAAAGGCTCGCTCGACTCGGTTGCCGCCGCGATCATTACACTGTCGCATCCTTTTCCGTGGGTCACATCCAGAACCGCTTCAGCCGGATTGCCATTTCCCAAAAGCACCACCGCCTCCGCGCCGTTGGTCTTGGCCAACTCCAGCCTTTGTGCGTTGTAGTCAAGAACAATCACGCGCGCGCCGGCGAGCCTTGCGAATTGTGAAACAAGCTGGCCGACAAGACCCGCTCCCAATACGGCCACAAAATCGCCAAGCTGCGGACCCACGAGGCGCACAGAATGCAGCGCTATTGAGCAGAGGGTGCAAAAGCTCGCTTGCTCCGCCGAGACATCCGCCGGCACCGGAACCACAAGGTTCTCCGGAACAACATTAAACTCTGCGTGGTTGGCCACGCTTGTGCCGGCCATCGCCACTAACTGTCCAACCCTGAACTTGCCCTCCAGACCCGCGCCGACCTCCATCACCGTGCCGGCGGCGGAATAGCCGAGCGGCAGCGGCTCGTCAAGTCGGGCCATTACCGATTTGAAGGTCGCAACCGCTCCGTCGCGATGAACTTTATCCAGAACCTTCTGCACCAAATCCGGGCGCGCGCGCGCTTTTGAAAGCAGAGTTGACTGCGCAAAACCCACCATCTGGCGCTCGGTGCCGGCAGAAATCAAGGAAGCCATGGTTCTGACGAGAACCGTGTTCCGCTGAACTTGAGGTGCGGGGACCGATTTGAGTTTCAGTTCGCCGCCGCGGGCATTCTGGATAACTTGTTTCATGAGCGATCCCGATCCTTAGTTAATTCTATGCAAAGAGAACGACGCCCGGCGCCTTCGTTCCCGGCCATTTTCTTCTTCTTCCGATTCGCTTGACTTCGCCTGCTCTACTTGACTTAGATGTGGCGCTTATTGCTTGACCGCAACCACCAGTCCCAGCGCGCCTATGAATTGCGAAGCTGATAAGACACTGAGAGGCGCGAGTCGATCAAAAAATGACTCGAAATACACAGCTTTCCGATTCGGCTTGAAACCGGCTTGCTCAAGAAGTTGGCTGAACTCTTTGCCTGACCAGGTATGGACCTGGGCTCTCAGATGGAGATTCCGCCGTTGAAATAGCGCGCGCGAAAGACTGCTTGAATTTGCAAAACTGAGGATGAGCGCCCCGGAAGGCCGAAGCGCCGCAGAGAATCGGCGTAATAGCTCAGCCGGTTGCGGTTCGTACTCGATCACGCTCGAACAGACGATGCCATCAAATGCCTCTTTTTGATCTTCGAGTGAGCCCGATTCACAAACTCGAAACTCTGCTTGTAGCGAATCGAGTAGCTGCTGTCTTGCCACTGAAATCATTCCCGGCGAAGGGTCCAGGCCGAGCACGCGAAAGCCTTGCCTTGCGAGCAAAGCAGAAATCCGTCCAGGACCGCAGCCGTAATCGAGAACATATCCCTGAGACGATACGCAGGATCGCACGGCGGCCATGAAGAGGTCGCCGCGCCTGTAGCGGCCTGCATGAATCTGCTTATCGACCCTGGCAGTAAAGTCCGCGGCCGTTTGATCGAACAGGCTGGGAGTTCCCCTCGCGGCGTCGTTATCCACGTCCATTTACCCCTCTACGCGTGAGAGTTTCAAATCCCAAGGCGTCTGGAATTTCTTCAATCTGCGCTTGGTGTTGCTCAAAGCCAAGCAGGTAGATCAACATCAACCTTCAGCATAGGATGAAACACATTGATGTTATCCAATGCCCCGCAACTCCGCGATTGACTCTATTCCTCTCGCTTGAACACAAAATGTTCCATTGCGTTGGCGACGCCCACCACGGAAAACTTCATTCCAGTCTCTCTCATGAACTCCTTGAAAGCCCTGAATTCATGTTCCGTATGACTGAATTCGTCAAAATAGATATAGGTTCCTGGAACTATCCGATCTCTCAATGACCTCAAGACGAAGATTGTCGATGAATAAATATCGGCGTCGAGATTCAAGAAAAGGACTTCGTGATCTGGGCATTGATACGCCGGCAGCGTTTCGTGAAACCACCCCTTAAAGAACTTGACTCGACTGTCGGCGATTTGCGGAACCAGGCCTTCGGTGGAAAAATATCCTTTTCGGAAATCCGAGTTCCAGTCCTCAGGCAGTCCCTCAAAACTATCGAAGCCGTGCAAGCGGCTCTCTGGATTACGTAGGATCTTCGACCAGTACTGCGTTGCCACGCCTTCGAATACACCGAACTCAAGGTACAACACCGGACGATCGGCAATCGCCTGCCCGACCAGATCAAACAACTCTTCCCTTAGCGCCAACCGTGGACTGGGTCGCATGCCATTCGCTCGCATCCACCAGCCCAACTCAAGATACTTGAAGATGACTAATAGGGCGGCCACTCCGCGAGACGGCGCGCATCGCCCCAGCCACACCAAAAAGTACTTGATCCAGGATTGAATTCGCGTCACCATCGCCTTTCACACGATTGTTTCTTTAATCCAAATCGAGTGCAGGAACTGTCGCTGGCGCCGGATCAACAGAAAGGGTGTGATTCCGAGAGCACATCGGATTGGCGCCTTTCGGCCCTGCTCGATATTGTTCCCGGCGAGTGCTTCCATCAGCACATTTCGGGCCCCACACTGGGCAAAACCCTGAACCGGAGTCCCACACCCAAGGTGCGACACCGGCCTTAGATTGCTCGAAGCCGGTTTGCATACTGCCCTGCCCCTAGCCAATGGAAGAGAGAGGAGCCGGTATGCGAGGAACAATCAGATTCAACCAGAACTTGCTATAGGCGCGATGCGCTTCTTGTCCGTTTGAATAAATCGGCTTTTCGCCTTCAATCAGGTTGTAGATGCCTGGATGTGTCAATACCGTCATCATCAATGCGGCAGTGAGGATGGTTGGATCCAATTCCCGAATCTTTCCTTCGCGGATATTCCTTTCCAGATAGCGATTGATGGCCGAGAAAAAAGGCGCTAGGCTTTCTACGCAAAACTCGCCAACCTTCGGATGCAGTTCAATGAATGCAATCGAGATGAGCCGGATCAATTCCGGCCGATAGTTGACTGTGTCTGCCAGCATCTCAACGATTCTTGGCAAGACCACTTCAGGTGGTTGGCATTCGGATAGTCCCTCCATCAGGTCCTTGCGAAACCTGAGCCCCGAAGAATACGCACCGAGCGATGCCCAGAAGAGATCTTCCTTCTTGTCGAAGTGCCGGAAAAGCGTGTTCTCGCTTACCTCCGCAAGGCGGGCTATCTCGCGCGTAGTGGTTGCGTAGTATCCCTGGCGCGCGAACATCTGCCCTGCAGCCTGCAGTATCTTGTCTGCTCTCGCTGAGCGTTTGGGTTCGATTGTCATCAGTGCGCACTCCATCCGACAAGCGCAAGGCATCAATGGCCTGCGCGGGCGTTGCTTCTTTGCCGTTGACTGGCCGTAAACTGAGCCGCGTCAGAACGCCACTCAATCCCGCGGAGATCAGGCCTTTAGTTTAGAAAGGAAAATTGCAAGGGTCCGAAGATGACTGATACCCGGGAAAACAGGAACGCAAAATAGCCCGGATGAATGGTCTCGCTAGAGCAGGCGGCTCCATAAATCCCGTTGCGGACAATCTTAAAGAACGCCGCGAATCGCCAGATGTTTTGTCAGAAATCCGCACCACAATCAAACGGTGATCGATTCCAGGTCTTCGGCGTCCACCTGGACCGCGGCGTGCTGATTGATCAACTCGAGCGTCAGCACAAACCGCAGACTATTGCTTTTTCGCACCAAAGTCCCCTGAAGACCCTGCATGACACCGCTTTTGACGCGGACTTTTTCCCCGAGAACGAAATCGCGATACGGCTCGATCCGGTCACGGCAAGCGCCAGAGCGTAGAAATTCCACCTCCGCGTCGGGAAGAGGCACGGATTCCTTCCTGTTTCCGACAATTCGCAGCACGCCCGGAGCTTGGAGCACCTTCGATCGCTCCCTGGAGCTTATGTGGACAAACAGGTATGCCGGGAAGAGTGGCAATGCGAGCTTGACGCGCTGCCTGTTCTTCCAGTTGCGGACGGTTTCATAAGTAGGGAGAAACGACTCGATCTCCCGCAAATCAAGATGCTTGAGAGCGGACTTTTCGTGTTGCGGTGCGGTGTAAACCGCGTACCAGTTGCGGCCAGCCGTATCGGCCATCCATTCCGGGAGAAGCGCCGATTGAACGTCGAGCGATTGAGTGGTGGCCTTCAGATCCAACGGGAACCTCGAATTCAGTCACTCGCTGCGGAAAGTGTGTTGAACCGCGCCAGATGCGGTGACGCAAGAAACAGGGGCGATGACGTATCCAATGCCTGCAACACAGATCCTTGATCTTCCCGGTTTGCGGGGGCGCATGGCTCCGCCCATGTGAGTTAGCAAATCGGAGCTGCTAATCCCTCTATCCAATCATCGGCCGATGGTGCCTTCTCCATGACAAACGCGGACTCGACTCGCCGTTCATGGCGGCAACGGCAAGATACCCCTCCAGTACCACCGGAAGAACAAAACTGTTAATTGCTGACTCTCAAGGGACTTGCAGACTACGATTTGCAATTGGCATGATCGTAAGTCAACACCGCCGGTCACGCAACTATCGAATTGTGGATTTGACGTCCTTAACTGTCGGCGTGAAGTCTCTTCGCAGCGCCTGGAAAATCTGGACTAAAGGACTATTGCTCTATTTAGATGCTTAGATACATGTAGATACATCGAGCCTATCGACGCAAACCCCGCTCAGAAGCTGGAAGGTATGGCCCAACACAGATTTTAGGGCGCCTCAGATTTTGTGCGCTACCGCTCGCGGAAGTCAATGCAAGTACTTGCTGTCAAACCAGCTTTCTGCACCAAAAACGGTTCGTTCATGCAGCGCGATGACGACGATTCTAGCGATGACAAACTTCGGCCGCTGCTTTCTTCCATCCGCCTTGGAGCCCCGCCAGCCAGAACACCCTCGTTCCACAGTTGAACAGAGATCCGTCAGAATTCCTCGCTCCCTGGGAAGTACCACTAAAGAGTAACCCAATAAACGACCCATTGTGCATGGATAGTCACTATTGAATGAGTTACCTTGGTTATGTAAACTGTGATCAAAACAGCTCGTCTATCCATGTAAGTGCAACATTATGAGGCTGAACAAGCTGGTTTCCTTCCGTTCCTGGGGATGTTACCTACCGAAAGAATAGACAGTGAAATTCCTCCCAAGGTTTCGATTGGGGACCTTGGTCAAGAAGTCCCTCCGGATCTCCTTGATCCGACATAAATACAAGCGAATGTGGAGATTAACCGTGAACGGCACTCTAGTCCGCCGGTTTTCCGTAACTCTGATGCTGGTGACTGTATTCGGCCTCGGGATGCAGCGAGGATGGGCTGCGCCCTTGGCTACGACAACGGCGCTGGCTGTCTCATCCGCCGCGGGCCCAGTCACGACCGTCAAATCGGGAAGCATCGTCACATTAACGGCGACCGTGACCAGCGGGACCTCCGCGGTGACGGCTGGACAGGTAAAATTTTGCGATGCTTCCACGGCCTATTGCACCGATATTCACCTTTTCGGCATTGGGCAGTTGACGAGCGGCGGAACGGCCACCTTGAAGTTTGCGCCCGGGATTGGGACCCACAGCTATAAGGCGATCTTCACGGGAACAGCCACCGGCGCTGCCAGCTCCTCAGCTTCGGCCTCACTTTCGGTGTCAGGGCTATTTCCCACAACGACAGCGCTTTCTCAGGGTGGAAGTGCAAGCAGCTATTCGCTTACCGCCTCAGTGGCCGGTATTGGAGGATTAATCGCCCCGACCGGGACCGTGTCTTTCGTCGACGCAAGTAATGGGAACACGGTCCTGGGAACGGGACTCCTGGGCGCATCTTCGACTTCACTCAGCTTCCTGAACCCCTCGAATCCGGTGGCGGGCAACAATCCCGCATCCATCGTTATTGGCGACTTCAATAACGACGGAATCCCCGACCTGGCTGTGGCAAACAGCGGAGATGGAACCGTCACGATCCTTCTGGGCAAAGGGGACGGAACATTCGTGCAGGCCGCCAAGAGCCCGATTGCAGTGGGCGACTACCCGTGGTCCCTTGCAGTCAGCGACTTCAACGGGGACGGTAAAGCAGACTTGGCTGTCGTCAACTCTGGCGACAACTCCGTAGCAATTCTCCTTGGCAATGGGGACGGAACGTTTTCTGCTTCGCCTCCCGTGAATGTGGGCCGCGCCCCCGACTTCCTGGCCGTGGGCGACTTCAACGGCGACGGCGTCCCAGACATGGCCGTCGTGAATTCCAGTGACTTCACGGTATCGATCCTTCTCGGCAAAGGAGATGGAACATTCACGCAAGCAATTGATAGTCCGATTTCGGTGAGCTATCCCTTTTCCCTCACTGTGGGGGACTTTAACGCCGACGGAATTTCGGACCTGGCGGTTGTGAATAGCTACGGCTTGGTTGCAATCTTTCTCGGAAAAGGCGATGGAACGTTCACACAATCGCCGACCCAGGTGGTAGCAGGCCAAGACCCTGTCTCAATCGCGGTTGCCGACTTCAATGGGGATGGTATCCCAGACATGGCCGTGGCCAATTATGGCGACAACTCGGTGACAATCAGCATCGGCAACGGCGACGGGACCTTTCAACAAGCGGCCAACAGCACGATCGCGGTAGGCGACGAGCCGATTTCAGTAGTCGTTGGTGATTTCAATGCGGACGGAATTCCCGACCTCGCCGTGGCAAACTTTGGCGACAACACGGTAACCATCGTGCTTGGCAATGGGGACGGAACGTTCAGGCAAACCGCGAATGGCACTGTCGCGGTAGGCGCTGGTCCAATTTCCTTGGCGGCTTTGGACCTGAACGAAGACGGCATCTCCGATCTAGCCGTAGCGAATCTTGGCGGAAGCACAGCAACGGTGCTTTTGTCGGATCTAACTGAAACAGCTCAGGCCACGTTGGACATCTCAGCCGTTGGCATTGTCGGCCACTCTGTAGCAGCAGGCTATCCCGGAGACAGCAACTACAACTCAAGCGTATCCAATTCGCTTTCCGTGAGCGGACAACTGGTTATGCCAACAGTGATCGTTACGCCCGCGCTTTCAAGCATCACGACGGCCCAGCCACTGTCCGTGACGGTGACGGTCAGCGGTGGCGCCAGCGCGCCGACGCCAACCGGGTCGGTGACACTGACGAGTGGCAATTTCAGTGCGGCGCCAACCCCATTGACCGCGGGCACTGTCACCATCATCATTCCGGCTGGGTCCTTGGCGCTGGGCGCAGGTACGCTTTCTGCCAGTTATACGCCCGATTCTTCCAGCTCAGCAACCTACAGCAGCGGCATCGGAACAGCCCCCGTAGTGGTCTCACCTCCAGCGCTGATCACCCCAACAGTCACACTGATCCCGTCTTCCGCAAATACGGCGACGACCCAAGGTTTGACGGTGACTGTGGCTGTGAGTGGCCCGAGCGGTTACCCCACTCCTACCGGACTGGTAACCCTGACAAGCAGCATTCCTAACTCCGGAAGCGCGCCCCTGATCTACGATACTTTTCAGTATCCCAATGACACGCTCATCAACGGAAAGACCGCACAATCGGGGAACTCGGTTTGGACCGCCGGCGGCCATGGCGTTGGAGAAGTCGAAGAGAATCACCTGATGAATAGTGCCCCTTCCGATGAGCCGGGCACCCTCTATGCTGAACTCGCAAATACTTCCACTGCCGGAGGGATGCCTTCGCCCGTTACGACCCTCGGCGGAACAATCCGCATGTGCCCTTCCCTATCGGGAACCTATAACCCCGGTTACACATCTGTGGGGCTGATTGCAACACGGGACGGCACGTTTCAAAACTCGCTGGAAATTGGCTTTGGACCAACGAGTTGGTGGGTTCTCAAGAACGTGAACGGCGTTGCCACTACCCTTCTCACCGGAACTGAAAACCTCCCCGTCGATTGCAAAACCGATTACACGGTCCAATTGCTCCTCAATCCCACCGCGGGGACTTTCCAGGTCATTCCTCCGAGTGGCGTGCCTTCCGCCGTCATCACAGACCCGGACATCACGGCGATAGATGCGCTGTATGGGGTCTGGGAACCCGAAGACAACGCCCCGTATAAATATCGAGGGCAGTGGGGTTCGGTTTGGATGGGCGGAGGTTACACATCCTCAGCAGCCACGCTGAGCGCGGGCACCGCGACAATCACAATTCCGGCGGGCTCGCTCGCCCTCGGATCGGACACGCTGACGGCAAGCTTCACACCAGACTCTGCCAGCGCCCCGATTTATGTCGGTTCCACCAGCGCAAAGACCGTCGTAAACGTGTCCAAGGCCACACCGCTTGTCACCATGACTTCCTCTTCCGCCAACTTGACCACAACGCAGGCGCTCACAGTAACGGTGGCAGTCAGCGGCGGCGGCACAGCACCCACCCCGACAGGAACCGTGATCATTAAAGGCGGTGGATATACTTCACCCAGCGCCTCGCTCAGCCAGGGGACAGTGGCCATCACAATCCCCGCCGGGTCTCTCGCTGTTGGCGCCGAATCCTTGACGGCAACCTACAATCCGGACCCTTCCAGCTCCCCGACCTATAACGGCGCCAGCAGCGTTTCTTCTACCGTGTCCGTGGCCAAGGTCACGCCTACCGTGTCTGTGACTCCTTCCTTGCAAAGTCTCTCGGCTCTTCAGGCTCTTTCGGTCCAGATCGCGGTAAATGGCGGAAGCGGCACACCATTCCCCACAGGTACAGTAATCGTCACCGGTGGCGGCACTACCCCCTACGAGGCCACACTCAGCGCTGGCTTGGCGACCGTCAGTATCCCTGCTGGATCGCTGGCTGCCGGAGCAAGTACTCTCACAGCCACTTATAGTGGAGATCCAACCTATAACAGCTCGACCGGAAGTACAAACGTTACTGTCACCCAAATTGCGATCACGCTTAGCAATGTATCGCTCATCTCGCCCGGAACGAGCGTGACCGCAACGGCCTCAATCACCGGAGCCGGATCGTACACCGGAACAATGAATCTGAGCTGCGCCCTCTCAACGCCCCCGAGCAACGCCCAGAGCTTGCCTACTTGCAGCTTGAGTCCAACCAGTCTTGCCATCACGGCGGGCCAGAGCGGAAGCACTGTCGTTACGGTGCATACCACCTCCAATACGATCGCTGCCGGCACCCAGGCAAAGCGGCAATATCCCTGGCTCTTTGGCGAGGGAGGAGCGGTTCTTGCCGGCGTCCTGCTCTTTGGATTTTCGCCGCGCCGCCGGCGCTGGATGTCGATGCTGATTGTTCTTGCGGTGATTGCCGCCGCAGGGACCATCGGCTGCGGTGGCGCAGGAATTGCGAGCATTGCTTCAAGTGGCGCCAGCACCCAGGCAACAACCAAAGGCAACTACACCTTCACGGTAACTGGAACAGACTCGGTTAACCCGGCGATCACCGCTTCTACGAGCTTGACAATTACCGTGCAGTGAGGAATTTCCCTTCATATCGGCGCGGACTCTTGGACCATCGGACAGTCTCGTCAACGGCTGAAACACCTGCGGATTCCCCCATCCAGATGCAGGCGCTCAATCTGGCTTCTCTCGCTTTTGAAATGTTTGGGGCAACATTGCCGAAGGCATACAATCTAGAGAAATCGGGGCCGAGGCAAAAGAACCGAGACGAGGCAAATGAGGCAAGTGTGACCGAGGAAGACGGGAAGACTTCTGGCAGCAACGGTGAGGCAGCCGAGGTCCCGGCGAGCTTTCGTCCTTCAATCGGGAACCTTGGACGGGTCCGATGGCCGGACCGAATTCTCGGACCGCGGCCTGGCCTGAAGGAAATCACTCTCGTCTGCTGGAGTCTCTTTGTCGCGTGCCTTGTTGTCCCTCTGTCGGTCCTGCTCTTTCTTCATTGGAAGGCTGGTTCGCTCGGCGATTTCGTTTATTTCTACGGTATTGGCCATCTTGCAAACGAGCATTCCGCTGGAAGACTGTATGACTACAGTTTGCAGTTGAAGACATTCAATGCGATTGAACCTCTGCAGGACGGAACCTGGGGCCCCAGTCCCTACCCTCCGTTTGTCGCCCTTTTCTTTAGTCCGTTCGCACGCCTTCCCTTCAGATTCGCATACCTGTTGTGGTTTGGAATTTCCCTGTTCCTTTTCTCATGGGGAATCCGGGCCACCATCCAAGGAACCTTTCCTGCTGAGCGACTCAAGGGCTCCCTGGCTTTCTGTCTCGCCCTTGCCTTTCCGCCTTTCCTGATGAACACGCTCATCAATGGGCAGCTCGCTTCTGTTGCGGTTTTCTGCGTGGGCCTGGCAATCGCCCTGGAGAGAAGATCGAAGCCGATCCTGAGCGGGCTTTCGCTCTCGGTTCTGATGTACAAGCCAACGCTCCTGATCCTCCTTTTGCCCATGCTGCTCCTCACACGCAGGCTCAAGGCGCTGGTGGGATTCGTGATTGGAACAATCGTTCTCGTTCTGGTTTCGACGGCTTTCATGGGGATTCAAGTCTGGCCGGTGTATGCGAACTTCCTTCAGCGTTTTGGACAGCTTTCCCAAACCGAAGGCCGATCGGCACTTCTGCGCTGGCAGTTCGTAGACTTGAACTCGCTTTCCTACGCTGTTCCAGGAGGACGTTCGAGAGCCGGATTGATCATCCTCATCGGCATCGCGGCGATTGTCGCAGCCTGGCTTGCAACGCTTTTATGGAGATCGCCTGCAGCCAGCAAGCCAGTGCAAAGCCTGGCCTGGGCGACGGTTTTGACATGGACTTTAGTTCTGAATATCTATGTGCCCATCTACGACACCGTTTTGTTGACGATCGCTCTCATTGTGATGCTCGGAGCACTCCGCGAGCTCGAGTGGAAAGGCGCCGAAGGCTGGTTCGCCGCTCTCGCAGTTCTGATCATCGCGGTTTCCTGGGTCACCGGACCCATCGCCCAGAGCAAAGGCATTCAGCTTCTCACAGTACTAATTTTTGCGATCGGCCTGTGGCAGGCGGCTCATCTGCATTGGGCCATCAAGTCAACGACTCCTGAAGCAGCGCAGTAATGGCGTCGCAGCGTAATCGCATCTGCAGTGGGGGAAGTAATGCAAGGTGGGGAGCGCAGGGATCGATCTAATTTGGCTGCCCGTCAGGGATTCGAACC
>Ga0181535_10001611_pt1 | contig 29121 bp, 29 predicted proteins | sample PEATcosm2014_Bin_44_FD_119774 | JGI IMG/M metagenome (GOLD analysis project Ga0181535, IMG submission 119774) | Peatland microbial communities from MTU Mesocosm Facility, Houghton, MI, USA - PEATcosm2014_Bin17_30_metaG | ecosystem: Environmental > Terrestrial > Soil > Wetlands > Peat | place... | reverse complement strand
TGCTCCACGCTTCCTTCAGACCCCACCTCGCAATGACGCCCTTGCGCTTCGCTATCACTTCTCCCCATCTGGATGTGAAGAGGACTTTCACCTCCAAGCTGTCATTCATGCACGGCGTACAACCCAAAGAGCCCGCGCAGCACCAGCAGCGCGCCGAGCGATGGCGCAAAGCCGCAGGCCAGCTCAATCACCGAGAAGCTCAAGATATTCGCCATCAGCACCGGCCGCCGGCCATAGCGGTCCGCCAACCTCCCGAAAACGACGGCCCCGACCGGCCTGAAGGCCTGCGTAAGAAAGACAGCACCAAAGACCGCCGAGGGCGCAGTGTGGAACTCCGCGGCAATGGCCTTGGCGCAGAAAACCAGCAGAAAGAAGTCGAGCGAATCCATCGTCCAACCCAGGAATGCGGCCACAAACGTGTGCCGTTGGGCCCGGGTGAGGCGCCGGAAGTCGTCGAGCACAGACATAAACGGGAGAATAGCAGGGATGTGGGAATACAGAACAGGCCGTAAGGCTTCATGATATTTGTTGCAACAAATAGATTCCCTTGAGCATCCTACCAGCATGAAAGGTTTCATCGCGGCGCGCCGACTGCGTTTCCTCGGGTTCCGCGCGCATCCGGCGAGTTCAATCGCCTGCTTCCCAACCCGAATAACGGCCTGACGGCCCGGCATCGAAAGGAAAACTCTTGTGATCAAGCGTTCGGTATTTTTGACTGGCATTCTCGCGCTGGCCGCTCCCCTGGCCGTGGCGCAAACCTCCACCTGGAAATCCGACCTTGCCCATAGTGAGGTCGACTTCAGCATCAGGCACATGAGTGTCTCAAATGTGCATGGCCACTTTGGCAAGGTTGCGGCCACGATCGTCTTGAACGACGCGGATATCACCAAATCCACCGTCACGGCCACCATTGACGTCAGCACTGTGGATACTGGGCAGACAGGTCGCGACAACGACCTCAAGACCGATTCGTTTTTTGATGTGGCTAAATTCCCTTCCGCCACCTTTACCAGCACTGGTGTGGCGAAGAACGGCAACAATCTGACAGTGAGCGGCAACTTTACCCTGCACGGAGTCACCAAACCCGTTGTACTCGAGGTGGAAGGCCCCAGCGGACCGTTTGAGAGCCCAATGGACCACAAGCCGCACTCCGGCTTCTCGGCAACCACCACTCTTGACCGGACCGCTTTTGGCATCGGAACCAAGTATCCAGCAGCCCTTGTGGGCGACGACGTCAAGCTCACAATCGAACTGGAAGTCGTCAAGCAGTAATCGGAAACAGCAGCCGGTGAACTGATTGGTTGAGCGGCGCTGGAATTGGGCCCTACCCTCCAGGTCAGCAGGCTTTCAAGAAGATCCGGAACCGCCACAAGAAAGACCGCCCATGGCAGGACTGAAGCTTGAAATCGTGCAGGAGCGCCCCTTTGCAAGCCTGGAAGAAGAGGCTCTGCTCAACCTGCTGCGCACCTCAGACTGCCTCAACCGCGCCTTTCATATCAAGACCCGCGACTGGGGCGTGACTTCGACGCAATACAACGTGCTCAGGATTCTGCGCGGGGCGCATCCCAAGGGGCTGACCTGCGCAGCCATCCGCGGCCGGATGATCACGGCCGAGCCGGACATCACGCGCCTGCTGGCACGGATGAAAGCCCAGAAGCTCATTCGCCAGCGGCGCGACGCTCAGGATCGGCGCTCGGTCTGGACCGAAATCTCCCAGGCCGGGCTCAGGCTGCTCAAGGAGATGGACCCGGTGATTCTTCGCCTTCCAGTTGACCTGATGGCGGGCCTAGACCGCGCAGAACTGGCGGAGCTGATTCGCCTGCTTGAACTGGCCAGGGAACGCAACCAGGAGCCGAGGTCGAAGCGATAGCTCAAGCGGAGAATGAGTCTCTCAGCGGAAGAATGCCCAGTTGGAGTCGGAGGGACGGACTCTGGCTGCAGGCCTGCGCCGATGGCGCAAAAGGACGGGCCCGGTTACTGGCCCATCAGCTTTTGAGCAACCAATAACTCATCGGCATCGTTCTGAATAATCTTGTTATGCAGGCAATAGAGGGCAAGTTCAAGCCGGTCGCTGACGCCCAATTTGTCGTAGATCTTGCGCAGATAATTCTTGATCACCTGCTCGGTGGTTCCCAACTGGAATGCGATCTCTTTGTTGCGCTTGCCCTGAGTGATGCAGGTGATGATCGCCATCTCCTTGGGAGAGAGCTTGGGCTGGGAGCGCGGGTTGACCAGAGCAGCGGCCTGTGCGCGATAGGCCTCGATGACCCAACTGACTGACTGATTGTCGATCCAGGTCTCACCGGCGGCAATCCTGCGAACGCACCGGACCAGCAGGTCAGGCGAAACAGAGCGGGAGACAATGCCCCGGACACCGCGGCGGTAAAGCTCGACGGTTTGGCTTTCGTCAGCCGCCACCGTCTGCACTATGAGCTTGACGTCGGGAGCCATGCGCAGCAGATCGGGGATGACATGAGCTGTCCCGGCCAGCAGGCTGCCCTCCATGAGGACGATGTCGGTGGGATAGCGCTCGATGGCCGCCCGCAAATTCTCTAGAGAATCGGCCTGGGCCACCACGCGAAGATCGTCTTCAATCGCGAAGACCTTGCGAATGCCAACGCGATAAATCGCCTGAGAATCCGCAAGGATTACGCGTATTGTCCCCGGCTTGACCGGAGCGTCGAGCATTTGAGCATCAGCAGAATCGTCAACTGGGTCCATAGGTGTTCAAGCCAAGCCAGAGGTCATTATCCTCAAGGCGTTTCCGGCTGTCATTGCTCGGCGAATTGATACTCGTCAATGGTGGCGGCAGCCTGATAGTTACTTTTGTTCTTGGAGCAGCGTACCACACGTCCTTGACAATTGACCATAACATCGCGAGGAGTACCGAGAACCGCACCCGGCATGCGCATGGAGAAACGGATCTCGAGGCCCGCCGGTACCGGGCTCTCCAGCTCGAAAACCACCCCGCTGGCCGAGACGTTCGTTGTAAGAGCGGCGATCTCCCCTTTTCCGCTGGACAAGACCACGGGCAACGCAATAGGGAAACGCACGGCGCAACGTACTTCCTGGCGCTCAAACGCGTGTCGAGAGCGAGCAGTGGCATGCGGTAACGCGGATTTCGAAGCATCCATAAACGACACCCCCGACCCCAGATTGGGCCACTTTCAGTCTATCGGAGTTTCCCCGCAAGACCATGGCACCAAAGTTTCCAACAAGGTAACGTAACGAAACTCTTATACCGGTCTCCAAGAAAGACGCAAAACAGATGAAAACGCTTGCAGGATGCAACCCATTTAAGCGCTATCACTTACAAACGAGCGGCCGGCCTCTGTATACGAAGCCGCGATCAAGAGCTTCAGGTCGGTTGTTTGTGTGACATGCAGAATAGTGGCAAACTTTGGATTTCCGTTTCAGCAGGGAGATCACCGGGACCAAATATTCTTCGCCCGTGATTCAGTCCGGGGGCTCATCGACGGGGTGCATGCAAGCGCCGCATATGCTGGCTTTCGGCGTCCGCAATGGCTTATGGCATCGCTTGCAGGGTGGCCCGTAAAGCGAGATTCGGTGCTTCAGTATTTCGTCGTAGTCAGATTCCCTCACGCCAGTGATTCTCTCGTAGAGATCGCAAACAGGCGCAAACAGCTCATGAAGCGGTGTCTCTGCCAGGGAAGTCTGCCGGAGCCGCCGGTACTCCTTGGTTGCTAGCGTGGACTCTTTGTGCAGGCGTGCGATCTCGGCGAACTCATCCTCGTCGAGCATGGGCACGTCTCGTTTGCACCGCCAGCACCACATGCTCTCCATCTCTACCTACGCCTCGACAACCAAGCTTTCTGACTTTTCAGTGACCCCAACCGCACCGGACTTTTTCTTTGCGGCTGGCTTCCTCTTCGCGGCGCTTGCCGAGGCAAGTTCGCCGCCCAGAAACGCCTGCCGGCGTAACTCGCGAGTCGGTCGCGCAGCCTTGGCCTTGCCAACCGCAAGATCAGCAACTTCCTTGACGATCCATTCGAAGTTGGCCTGGCCTACCGAGTGCATGTCTGCGTCGGGCACAGGGTTCATGAAATCGATGGCGTAGGGGATGCCGCGCTCGACGGCAAACTCGACGGTGTTGAAGTCATACCCCAATGCCCCGCAGAGCCGCAACGCATCCTGCCGCATGCGCTTGAGCAGTGTCCTGGATGCGGGCTCCGGGTTCTCGATATACCGCTCGGCATGCGGCCTGCGCGGGTCGTAAGCCATGATGCGGACCTTCCGCTGGCCCACCACATAACACCGGAAATACTCAGTGAAATTGACGGCCTTCTGGTAGACCATGCACAGGTCGCGGGACTGGTCGTAGGCGCGGAAAAATTCCTCCCGACTGTGAACGGCTTGCACGTCGCGCCAGCCTCCGCCGTCGATGGGCTTGAGAAAGCCGTGCTCGCCGACAGAGGCAAAGACCGCCTCCCAGTCCAGCGGAAACTCCAGATTCCGCATCGACCGGTGGGTCGCGCCGTCGGGCAGTTGTTTGTGCGGCAGCATGACGGTCGGCGGCACTCTCACGCCGAGCCTTTCAGCCAGCGCATAATTGAAGAACTTGTCGTCCGCCGAAGCCCAGAAAGGATTGTTGATGACCACCGTTCCATTCAAAACGGCGTGCTTCAAAAATGCTCGGTAAAAGGGAACAGCGTGGGAGATGCGATCCACAATCACCGCATAGCGTGGCCTCTTGTCGTGCAGGACGGCGCCTGTCAGAACGAATTCGGCCTTGATGCCGTCGATGTTGCGCGCGTTGATCTCTTCCACCAGTGCGCTGGGAAAACTATTCTCGACGCCGAACAGGATGCCGATCTTCCTCATGCCACCCCTTCCAGAACCCGAGCGCCCAAAGTGTAAATCTTGTACCCCGTTCTTCGCAGCTTTATCGCGATGAATGGGCCCCTGGACTCGCGGAGCGAAAGATCCCGCATCCAGTGTACGGCAGGCACGGCGGCGTGCCGTCAAGCCGCTCGCGGAACTGGAAAGAACGCGCCGGGAAGAGTAACCTTGAATGGGGCAGGTTTTTCTCGGGAGGGGTGCGTGGATTACCGCGTAATCACAGTCAACAGGGAGTTTGGCAGCGGCGGGGGCCGCATCGCGCAGACCATTGCCGAGTGGCTTGGCTGGAAGTTGCTGGACCGCGACATCATCGACGCCATCGCCTACGCGGCGCATGTCGATTCGAGCGTGGTGCGGCACTACGACGAGCATGTGGATTCCTGGCTTCGCCGCATCAACCAGCAGGCCATGCGTTCAGCCGCCCTGGCCGCGGGCCTGGAACTCGGCGAGAACTCGGTCTTCGATTGCGACGAAATGGTGAAGATCTCGCGCAAGATCATCGAAGAGGCCTATTCGGAAGGCAACTGCGTCATTGTGGGCCGCGGCGCACAGTGCATTCTGCAGCACAAGCCCGACGTCTACCACGTCTTCATCTACGCTCCCTATCTTGACCGGCTTGAGCGCTTGCGCCCGCGTCTGGATAAGGGCGTTCACGCCGAGCAGCGCATCCGCATCGTGGATGAGGAGCGCGCCAAGTATCTGCAGCAGTACTACGGCAAGAGCTGGTGTAATCCCCACCTCTACGACCTGATGATCAGCTCGCGCACCGATGAGGACTTCACCGCGCGCGCCATTCTCTACGCGATGAACGGCGACTTGCAAGGCCTTGGGATCAAGGAACAGGGAACAGCCGCCAGCGTTTGAGTTGGTTGTTTTGGCAGTCGCTCTACCCGGAAAACAGAGGGCGCAATCCGGGTTTAAGGCAGCAGGGATTGCACCTCGCAGTTGGTTCGCCGAATCGCGCCGCCCGGCGCTCCTAGCTGAAACTTGAAGCTGCACTGCAGGTTTGAATTCCCCGTCGTAGCTCCCTGGTAGACATATACGGTTTTGGTCTCCGGATGATACACCAGCAGCGAACTGGTCTCATTGACGCCGGCAAGTTGAAATTGCACATCGCCCGGAGTTGCCCCGTTAGACGACGCCTTCACCGTGCCGACAGCTCCCAGCCAACACCCCAGCGCCAACACGCCCAGCAGCGCCAATCCATTTTTGACCCACAATGAAAGCCTCTCCATCGCTCCTCCAAATTACAAGTACCTTTCTGACCTGACGCACCTCCTTTTGCATCTGCTCAGAAAGCTGCAACAATAAAGAGTTGGATCGAACGGATCTTCGGATGCAAATCTGTTCGGCCGGCAAGGAGACGCATGAACGAGGTTCGCACCAGGGTTGTTGCATTGAACGGAAGCGCTCGCAAGGGCGGAAATACAGCCATTCTGCTCAAGTATGTTTTGAAGGAACTGGAAAACGAAGGGATCGATACCGAACTTATCGAGCTGAGCGGAGCCGAGATTCACGGTTGCCTGGCGTGCAGCAAGTGCGCCTCAAACAAAGACCGGCGCTGCTCGCAAAAGAACGATGCGGGCAATGCCCTCATTGAAAAGATGGAGCAGGCGGACGGCATTCTTCTCGGCTCGCCCACCTATTTCTCCAATATCTCACCGGAGATTCTGGCCCTGATGGACCGCGCCTGTTACGTTTCCAGGGCAAACGGCAACTTTCTCCGCCGCAAGGTAGGCGCTGCCGTTGTGGCTGTGCGCCGGGCTGGAGCCATCCCGGCCTTCGACGCACTAAACCATTTCTTCTTTTTCAGCGAGATGATCGTACCCGGCTCGTCTTACTGGAACGTCGGCATCGGCCGCGAGCCGGGCGATGTGGAACGGGACGAGGAGGGCATCCGCACCATGAAGGTGCTAGGCCAGAACATGGCATGGCTGCTGAAGAAGCTGAAGAATTGAAAAGTTTCGCTACTTTTCTTCCCTGGTTTGGATGGACAGATAGCGCTCGTAGCCCAGTTCCTTGATCTGGTGCGTCTGGGCTTCGAGCCAGTCCACATGCTCTTCCTCGTCTTTGAGCAGGACGACAAAAATGTCTCTTGACCCGTTGTCTTTCTCATCCGTCGCAATCCGCACGGCCTCGTTGTACATGGCCACAGCTCCGATCTCCAGCTTCAGATCGGACTGGATCATGGCCTGCACGTTGCTGCCGATGGAGAGAGCCAGCGGCTCCATGCTCGGTGTCCCGTCAAGAAACAGAATGCGCTCCATCAGCGTCTCGGCGTGCTTCATCTCGTCGATGGATTGTTTCTTGATGTACTTCGCAAGCTTCTCGTAGCCCCAGTTCTCGCACATCTCGGCGTGAACGAAGTACTGGTTGATGGCGGTGAGCTCCTCGCGAAGCGCACGATTCAACTGCTCAATGACCTTTGCATTACCCTTCATTGCGCGATTCTACAAAACAACCCGGCGGTTGGGAACAGAAAAGTGCGGGAACGAGGCAGGCTTATGCGTCGGCCAGCTTCGCCAGTTGCGCCAGGTGGTTCAGGTCATGACCCGCCATCGTTTCGACAATGGTGAGGAAAGTCATCGCGCCCCGATCAGGGTGCGTGACCGGCCGGTTTGCGGCGACAGGCAATGCAGCGGCGATCAGGCGGAGATTCCACGATCGCACGGCTGAAAAAGCTTCCAAAGCCGCCTCGGCGGGAATGCTGGGATAAGCAACGGCCCACCTGTCCTGATCAAAGGGCTGGATAGTTGGCGCATCCTCGGCCAGCGTCTGGCGCATGCGAAAACCAAAGACCAGTTCACAGTCGGCCAAGTGGCAGACGATCTCAGCCGCGTTCCATTTGCCTGCTGCAGGCGAGGTGGCGAGCTTCTCAGGACCGATGGCCTTGAGGTGCGAGGCGATCTCGGTGGGTGTCGCGACTAGAATGCTCTCCAGTGGCCGGCCGTTGAGAAAGCGTGCATAGGGGTTGAGTTCGCTCATTGAGTTGTCCTCCTTTGCCATTGGATCGCCATTCAACGAATTTGGTTCCAGGCATTCTGTACTCTGATCCCTGTTCCCTGATCCTTGCTTCTCACAGGTACTCTTGCACCATGCGCTGCCACGTAGGCCAGTCATGGGAGTTCTCGGCGTCCCAGACGTGGAGCTGGTGGGGTATGCCTTTCTCGTTCATGATGCTGTCGAGAACCTGGTTCTGGCGGAGGCATTGGTCGTCCCACCCGGTGGCGAGCAAATAACTGCCTCTGCTAAAGCGCTCGAGAAACCAGGGGTCGCTCAGGTTGGGCAGGTAGTGCGTGGGCAGGTTGTAATAGCAGTCCTGGTCGTAGTAGCCATACAGGAAACTAGTCAGGTCGAAGGCGCCCGAAAGCGAGACGAAGCCCGAGAAGAGCTCCGGGTGCCGCAGGGCGATATTTACCGCGTGATAGCCGCCGAAGCTGCAGCCGAGCGCGATGAGGCGCGGGTCGGGATTCCGCTGGTGGATGAGCGGAAGCACATCGTTTATCAGAGATTCCTCGTAGCGCATCTGGCGCGCGATGCGCCAGCGCGGAGCAGCCTTGCGGTTGTACCAGCTCTCCGCGTCCACCGAATCCACGCAGAAGAGCTGCAACTGGCCCGAATTGATCTTGCCGTCGAGGGCGGCAATCATGCCGCGGTCCTCAAAGTCGTAAAAGCGCCCGCAGGATGTGGGAAAGACCACGACAGGCAAGCCGGCATGGCCAAAGATGAGCATCTCCATCTCCCGGCCCAGGCGGCTGGAATAGCCCTTGTGATACTCACGAACCATGGGGAGTGCGCCTCCGAGCCAGGCGACGGAAGAATCGCCGATTTGTTGCTACTGTATCAGTCTGGCTTGGCTGTGCTGAATTCGGCGCGGAGACTGAAACCTGATCCGAGCTTCCCCCCATTTGCCGGGCAGACGCAAGCCGCTCGCAAAAATGTTGGTAGATCCTCCAGCCCTCGTCCGGCTCGATCCAAAACTCAGTCTCGCTAGAGTCGGCTCCCGTCGCTGCCGTCCGAGTAGCGTTAGCAGACTCTAATTTCAGCTTAGGCCCTTGTCCATCGCAGACCTTCCCCCAGGGTGAAGTCTCGCAGTCTCGTTTGACCCTTCCAGCAAACCCACTTACCATGGGACGTGGGCACTCCCCTGGGCATTCTTTGGGCGCACGGCTGGTTTGGTCCAGATCGGAGCCGAAAGCAGCAATCTGTCGCCAGCTTGAGTGTCCTTATGAGCTAGGTAACGTTGGATTGCGGCCGGAAACAGGCAGTTTTTGAGCCCAGTCTTTAGATTATTCGGCGCATTGCGCCGGGAAGGCAAAACCTTGAGTTCTACCGACACTGTCGAGAAAAACCCCCAACCTGAATCGCCCGAGGCGGTGCACCTGAACCCCGAAGAAGGCCACGATCACGAAGGCCATGACCACAGCCATGACGGCCATGACCATGAGGGTCACAACCACCAGCAAGGTCCGGTGCTCAATCCCGAATGCACCCGCGAACTGGTGCTGGACGTCTCCGCCGAAGAGGTCTCAAAGGCTTACCGGAGCGTGACGGCCAACTACAGGAAATACGCCAAGATTCCCGGTTTCCGCGCCGGCAAGGTGCCGGAGACAGTCATCCGGCGGCGCTTTGCCGACGGCATTCGCAAAGACGTGATCGAAGGCCTGCTGCCCGAGCGATTCAACAAGGCCGTGGTCGAGCTTGGCGTCAAGCCGGTCGGCGAGCCTCGTGTGACAGAGCTTACCGTCGAGGACGGCGAGCCGCTGCACGTGAAGGCGGTCTTCGAGTTTGTTCCGGAGTTCTCCATCGAGGGCTATCAGACGGTCACCGTCGAGAAACCGGCGGTCGAAGTCACCGAGGAGGAGTTCGAGCGCGAACTCGAGCATCTCAGGGCCGCTCACGCCACGATGGAGCCGGTCGAGGAAGACCGCACACTGACAGACGGCGACTGGGCGCAAATCACCTATAGCGGCCAGGTCGAGGGCGACGAGCAAGCTGCCCCGGTGGCTGGCGAAGACACCTTGGTCGAGGTGGGCGGCAAGGATACGATGGAGGCTTTCACCACCGCTCTGCGCGGTGCCAAGCCCGGCCAGGAACTGAAGGCCGAGGTCATCTATCCGGCCGATTACGCTGAACCGAAGCTGGCTGGCAAGACCGTGGCCTATAACGTCGAGGTCAAGGCAATCAAAAAGCGCATCCTGCCCGAGCTGGACGACGACTTTGCCAGGGAACTCGGCCAATACGAGAGCATGGCTGAGCTGGAAACCCGCGTCCGCGAACACATGACCAGCCGTCTGCGGCGCAGCGTGGAAGGGGAGACGAAAGACCGGTTGTTTGCCGCGCTCACCGCGCGCTACACGTTTGCGGTGCCCGAGTCGCTGGTGCAGCAGCAGATTGAAGCGCGCCTGGAGCGAGGATTGCGCGCCCTGGCCGCCCAGGGAATGAATACGGATCAGATGCGGAAGCTGGACTTTGCCCGCCTGCGCACCGCTCAGCGCGATGGCGCCCTGGCCGAGGTAAGGACGAATATCCTGCTGGACCGCATCGCCGCCGAAGAGCAGATCAGCATCAGCGACGAGGAGATGGACCGTGAAATGCAGCTTGCCGCACTTCAGGCCCGTGAGCCGATCGATGCCCTGAAGGCGCGTCTGGCGGCAGACGGCGGACTGGCCAGAATCAGGGAACAATTGCGGCGCGAGAAGACAGCGAGTGTTTTGTACGAGCGGCTGCCTGCCCGAGACAAGTAACCAAGGCGGCAACCGGACGATAATTGGAGTGCGGTTCCACAAAGACAAAGTGGGACCGTATGTGTACAAGGGGAACAGGAAGCGAGATTCCCCAGCGAGTGAGAAGAAGGTCAACAGCGGTTCTTCAATTGGAGTGAGCCGCAACAGCAACCCTTGAACGGCTTTTTCATCGAGAAAAGGCCGCCCCTACAAAGTGCGTAGAGCACTTGAATTGGAGAACCGCTCGAATGGCATTGGTTCCTATGGTGGTTGAGCAGACGAGCCGGGGCGAGCGCGCCTACGACATTTACTCCCGTCTGCTTCGCGACAACATTATCTTTCTGGGTACCCCCATCGACGATCAGGTGGCGAACCTGATTGTGGCGCAGATGCTCTTCCTCTCAGGCGAAGATCCGGAGAAGGATGTACATCTCTATATCAACTCGCCCGGCGGCTCGATCACCGCGGGCCTGGCCATCTACGACACCATGCAGTTCATCAAAAACAAGGTGGAGACGATCTGCATCGGCCAGGCGGCCTCGATGGGCGCGTTTCTGCTGCTGGCGGGCGCCAAAGGCAAGCGCTTTGCCCTGCCTAACTCGCGTATTCTCATTCATCAGCCGTCGATGGGTGGATTGAGCGGCCAGGCCACGGACATCGACATCCATGCCCGCGAGATTCTCCGCATCCGCGAGATTACCAACAACCTGATCGCCCGGCACACCGACCAGCCTCTGGATCGAATTGAGCGGGATGTCGAACGCGACTTTATCATGAACGCGCAACAGGCCAAGGAATACGGCATCGTCGACGAAATCATCGACCGGCCGCGCTCGTAACCGGAACGATACCCGCACGTAACCGGCATGCTGGCGATTGACCGGCATGTCGGCCTGCAAACCTGCTAAACTGACCGGGACGCAGGAGCAGAATAGACTAAGAGTTCGTCCTAAGGGAGCAGGAACATGAAAACCCGTGTGGGACCCGAAGAAGCATTGCGCTGCTCCTTCTGTCACAAGTCGCAGGACGCCGTTGCCAAACTGATCTCCTCGCCCAGCGACTATCCTCGCGCCTACATCTGCGACGAGTGTGTGGCTGTCTGCAACTCGATCCTCGAGGACGACCGGGGAGTCGATGCCGCCCATCCGGCCAACGCCGCCGGCCACCTGCCCAAGCCGCAAGAGGTCAAGGGCTTTCTCGACGACTACGTCATCGGCCAGGATCAGACCAAAAAGAAGCTCGCCGTTGCGGTCTACAACCACTACAAGCGCATCCAGATGAACAAGATGCGCAATAACGAAATCGAGCTGAGCAAGTCGAACATCCTGCTGATCGGCCCTACAGGCTCAGGCAAGACGCTGCTGGCTCACACCCTGGCCAAGATGCTCGACGTGCCCTTCGCCATCGTGGACGCGACAACACTGACCGAAGCCGGCTACGTTGGCGAGGATGTTGAGAACATCATTCTCAAGCTCTTGCAGGCCGCCGACGGCGACGTGACGCGCGCCCAGCAGGGCATCATTTACATCGATGAGATCGACAAGATCGGCCGCAAGGACGAAAACCCGTCCATCACCCGCGATGTCTCGGGCGAGGGCGTGCAACAAGCCCTGCTCAAGATCCTCGAGGGCACGGTTGCCAATGTGCCGCCGCAGGGCGGACGCAAGCACCCGCACCAGGAATTCACCGCCGTCGACACCACCAACATCCTGTTCATCTGCGGCGGGGCGTTCGTGGGGTTGGAGCGCGTGGTGGGCCGCCGCGTAGGCAAGAAGGCGCTGGGCTTCAAGTCGATTGACGCCGCTGAGGCCGATGCCGCGACCAGCCGTTCGCATCGCGACACCGAGTTGCTGCGCCGGACAGAGCCTCAAGACTTGATCAAGTACGGACTGATTCCCGAATTTGTCGGACGCCTGCCCGTCATGGGAATCCTCGACGAGCTGGACGAAGTGGCGCTGGTCGAGATTCTGACCAAGCCCCGCAACGCCATCCTCAAGCAGTATCAAAGATTGTTTGAATTCGAGAATGTCCGCCTGCATTTTACGCAGGACGCGATCGGCGCCGTGGCCCGCGAGGCCCTCGCCCGCAAGGTTGGCGCGCGTGGCTTGCGCATGATCCTCGAAGAGCTAATGCTCGACCTGATGTATCACCTGCCGAATAACAAGCGCGTGCGTGACTTGGAGATCACCAAAGATATGGTCGAGCGCCGCGATCTGTCGCTGTGCTTGCTGGAAAAAGCGGGATAAGTCTGCTCTCGTATTGAAACCCCGGCTCTCATCTCAGAGAGCCGGGGTTTCCTGTTTCAGAGGAGCAATGCGCGCGCGGTCTAAGGGCCAGGAATTCGTGCGACAATAGGCGCATCATGAATCTCAGAAATTGTCTGCTTCTTCCGCTTGCGCTGGCGGCATCGATTCCCATGTTTGCCGATGACGGAGCTGCGTCCATCGCTGCCGGCGGGCTCGTAATCATGGGCCGTGAGCAGCGCATCGTCATGGCCAAAGAAGTCTTACGAATCTCCATCGACAAAGTAATCGTCGACTATGATTTTCGCAATGACAGCGACATGGATTTAACGACGGAGGTCGCCTTTCCCGTCCCTGACTATGGCCTCGATATGGGGAATATCAAGCCATCGGATCAGGGATTCGATGATTTTCGTCTTTGGGTAGACGGTGCGCCAGCCAGCTTTAAGGTGGAAGCCCGGGCATTCTTGAAGGACAAGGAGTTCACGGAATTACTGCGGACTATGCACGTCGATATAGCCAGCTTTGGTCATGCAAGCTCGAACGACAATAGCCCAGACATTCACAGACTCACGGCTATGCAGCATAAGCAACTCGAAAAGATCGGTTTGGTTGATCACGGTTATGATGGTCCGAATTGGCTCGTCCGGAAGAAGTACCACTGGCAGCAGACCTTTCCAGCGCACAAAATCGTTCACATGCGGCACGAGTACTCTCCGACAGTTGGATCGCTGAATAGCATTAAATACGGCCTGGGAACAGACCCCGATCCCGCGAGCGCGCAAGCACTCAAGGGCTTCTGCATAGACGGCCGCCTCCGAACAACTTTGCAACAGATCGCCAGAAGCAAAGACAAAGATGCGCCGTACTTCTACGTCGATTTCATCCTGACCACAGCTAACACGTGGAAGACGCCGATCGAGGACTTTACTCTAGTTGTTGAGCGGCCGCACCTGAAAGCACCGGACACTCCGACGTTGGCAAACTATGTGAGCTTTTGCTGGGATGGACCGGTCACCAAGACCGACGCCGACCACTTTCTTGCTCATGCAGTCAACTTCGTCCCAAAGAAGGAATTGTCGATTGGATTTTTTGATGTAGAGAAAAGCGCCTTCTAGGACGCGTGTTCAAGAATTCGAACTTCGGATTGATGCCCGTAGGCGAACCCTTCAATTCTCCATCCGCATCCCATTTCGCTGTACAATCCGAAGAGAGCCGTATAACCAGCCCCGCAACCGGAGCTGCTTTCGCGCATCTAAGTTAAAGGGTTCCCTATGACCGCATCCCGCGAAAAGACCGAAGCGCGCAAGCTGCCCATGATGCCCATACGGGACATGGTGATTTTTCCCTATATGATGACGCCCTTTGTCGTGGGCCGCGAGTCGAGTGTGCGCGCGCTGGAAGAGGCGCTCACCGGCGACCGCAAGATCTTTCTCGCCACGCAGCACGACGCAGCCATCGACGAGCCCAAGGCCAAGGAGATCTACCAGGTCGGGTCCATATGTAACATTGTCCAAAGCGTCAAGATGCCCGACGGCAACATCAAGGTTTTAGTCGAGGGTGTCGAGCGCGCCAAGTCCATCGAGGTCAATGACCGCGACGGATTCTTTGTAGCTACGGTGCGCGTGGGCAAGAGCAACTTCGAAATGACCCCCGCCGTCGAGCAGTTGATGACGCGCGTGACCGGGCTCTTCGAGCAGTACGTCAAGCTGCAGCAGTCGCTCAACTACGAGACAATCATCGCCACGGTGCGCATGGACGAGCCGGCCAAGCTGAGCGACACCATCGCCGCAAATCTGCAACTGGGCATCGAAGAAAAGCAGGAACTGCTCGCCATCTTCGACCCGGCAATCCGCCTGGCGCGCATCGCCGACGTGCTGGATGTCGAGATCGAGAAGCTCGATCTCGATCGCAACATCCAATCGCGAGTCAAGCGCCAGATGGAGCGCGCGCAAAAAGAGTACTACCTGAACGAAAAGATCAAGGCCATCCAGAAGGAACTGGGCCGCGGCGAAAAAAGCGAGTTCGACGAACTGCGCAAAAAGATCGAGACCGCCGGAATGCCCAAGGATGTGCTGGACAAGGCCATACAAGAGCTCAAAAAGCTCGAAGCCATGCCGCCGATGTCAGCCGAATCGACGGTGAGCCGCAATTACATCGACTGGCTGCTGGCCGTGCCGTGGAAGAAAAAATCGAAGGAGACGCGCTCCATTGATTTTGCTGAGAAGGTACTGAATTCGGACCACTATGGCCTGGAAAAGATCAAGGAGCGGATTCTCGAATTTCTTGCCGTCCGCCAATTGGTAAAGAATCCCAAGGGCTCGATTCTCTGTTTTGCAGGGCCTCCGGGCGTGGGTAAGACTTCGCTCGGCATGTCCATCGCCAAAGCAACAGGCCGCAAGTTTGTGCGGCTTTCCCTAGGTGGTGTGCGTGACGAGGCGGAGATTCGCGGCCATCGGCGGACCTACATCGGCGCGCTGCCCGGACAAATCATTCAGCACATGAAGCGCGCCGGCACCAAGAACCCCGTCTTTCTGCTCGACGAAGTAGACAAGATGGCGTCGGATTTCCGCGGCGATCCGGCGTCAGCCCTGTTGGAGGTTCTAGACCCGGAGCAGAACATCGCCTTCCAGGACCACTATCTCGACGTGGACTACGATCTCTCGCAGGTTCTCTTTGTGGCCACCGCGAATGTGATGCACACCGTTCCCGCGGCCTTGCAGGATCGCATGGAGGTCCTCCGCCTGCAAGGATATACGGAGCAGGAGAAGTTGGAGATCGCGCGGCAATACCTGCTGAAGAAGCAGCGCGAGCAGACCGGACTGAGCGAGAAGAACATCGTATTCAAAGATGACGCGATCGTCGAGATCATCCGCAACTACACGCGCGAGGCCGGCGTTCGAAATCTCGAGCGCGAGATCGGCAACGTCTGCCGCAAGGTGGCGCGCAAGGTCGTCAAGGCAGGCGCAAAACACAAGGAAGAGCTGACGGCTGCGAATATTCACGAGTTTCTCGGTGTGGCCAAGTACCGCGACTCCGAGGTGCATGAGAAGAGCGAGGTCGGCCTGGTGACTGGCCTCGCCTGGACCGAGGTGGGTGGCAGCATTTTGACTACTGAAGTGCAAGTGCTCGACGGCAAGGGCAAGCTCACCATCACCGGCCAGTTGGGCGACGTGATGCAGGAGTCGGCACAGGCCGCGCTCAGCTATATTCGCGGACGCGCGCAGGCATTGGGATTGAGCCGCGAGTTTTATCGCAACGTGGATCTGCATCTGCATGTGCCCGAAGGCGCCATTCCAAAAGACGGCCCATCGGCCGGCATCACCATGGCCACGGCGCTCGCCAGCGCGCTGGCCAAGATCCCGGTGCGCCGCGACATCGCCATGACCGGCGAGATCACGCTGCGTGGCAAAGTGCTGGCTATCGGCGGACTGAAAGAAAAACTGCTCGCCGCCTTGAGGGCCGGCATCTTTGAGGTGATCCTTCCACGCGCCAACGAGAAGGACATCGCCGAACTACCGGACAACATCAAGAACTCCATCAAGCTCCATTTCGTGGATCAGATGGACGAAGTGCTGGCACTGGCCCTGGAGGGCCCGCTGCCGGCCACGATTCCCGCAGGGACAGAGGCGCTGTCCGCAGTGCCGTCGAACGAGATTTCGGCCAATCTGCCGCCGCCGCAGTAAAGCCAGCTTCCAAATCGGGAGCCGCGCCATAAAGAAAAGCGAACATTTTCCTATCCTCTGCCGATAGAGCAGCTTCCTTACTCTTGTTGGTCGAGATGTTGCGTCGTGCTGGGAACGGCAGCGAGTGCTGGTTAAGACCGCACTTGGAGTGAGGTGCGTGATCGGCGGTGGACACTTTAGTAACTTGCGAGGGAAAAACCCTTAGAGTCTAATCAAGAATGACGAGGGGATTATTGCTTCTAACAGCAAAAACTTTAGTAATTAAACATTGTGCAGAATCCGTGTTATCACATGAATGGATTGCCGTTGGTACGATATAGCCGGTATCCATTCAGGCTATTAGGAGAATCATGGGAACCACAGAACTTCTGCTCAAAGCACTGAAAAATCCCCTGCTCGCGAGAACTTCCCTCCCCGGCATCTCTTTTGATTTCAAAACCTCTCATGCAGTTGGCGAGACCGTTCGTACCAATCTCGCGATCAAGTTAGTCATCGGGCTGTTGGTTCTGTGCGCAGCCGGCTCCGCTTACTCCCAAAGCTGCTCCGGCATCTCTCTGGGCACGAATGCGAGCCTGAATGGATTTGTTCCGTTTCCATCGAGCAACGTCTGGAATACCAACATTGCTTCGGCTCCTGTTGACCCGAATTCAGCCGCGATAACCAGCGCGTCCGGGTTTGCCGGATTTAGCTTGCATCCGGACTTTGGCTCCGAAAGCATCTACGGAATTCCCTACGTCGTCGTGGACTCGACGCTCAATCCGTCTGTGCCCATCGACGTGATCGACTACGCTGACCAGAGCGATGTGGTGGTAGCGCCTTACCCCATCACCGCTCCCATCGAGGGTTCTCCGGCTGACTGCTCCGGTTGGCCAGACACATACAACGGCGATGCTCATGTGCTGGTGCTCGACCGCGCGAAATGCGTACTCTACGAGACATTCAACACCAATCGCTGCAACGGGCAGTGGAATGCCTCAAGCGAGACGGTTTGGAACATGAGCAATTATGAAACGCGGCCCTGGGGCTGGACCTCGGCGGATGCGGCCGGATTGCCGATCTTCCCTGGGCTGGTGCGCTACGACGAAATAGCATCCGGCGCGATCAATCACGCCATCCGCTTCACCATGCAGCAAACCAAGGACGATAACAACGGCGGGTACTTCGTCTATCCAGCTACTCACGCAGCGGGCAACCTATGGGGCTCAATGAACGTGATGGGAATGCGGATACGATTGAAGGCAAGCTTCGACATCTCCGGCTTCTCCCCGGTCAATCAGATCATCCTCAAGGCAATGCAGCAGTATGGGATGATTCTCGCCGACAATGGCAGTTACTTCTACTTTCAAGGCGTCTCCGATCCGCGCTTCGACGATGACGATCTGAACAATTTGAAGTCCATCGCTTCGTCCAACTTCGAGGTCGTGCAGGCAACTCCTGAATTCCCCGGCTACGACTCCGAGACAGCGCCTGGCGGAGCCTCGCCAGAGATCAACAGTTTCACGGCGTCAGCGTCAAAAGTAAGCTCGGGATCTCCTGTCACCCTCAACTACAGCGTAAGCGGAGACTCTTACGATTACATTGACGTCATTGGCCCTGTGGCAGCGGGCAGCGGCAGTGTGACAGTCAATCCCACTGCAACACAGACCTACACGCTCAATTCCACGAACGCTTACGGCAGGACCACGAGCGCACCCATTACCGTCACTGTGCCCGGCTCAGTGGTAGTTCCGCCGGTCTTCACCCCTCCGGCCGGCCCTTATACCACGACACAGTCCGTAACCCTGAGTTCGGCGACCTCTCCGTCGGCGACGATCTACTATACAACGGACGGGAGCACGCCGACGACCGGCTCGACAGTCTTTTCCATTTCCAATCCGATCGTTGTCTCTCCTCCGGAGACGGTGAAGGCCATCGCCACAGCCACCGGCTATGCGGCGCCAAGCGCGGTCGCCTCTGCCACCTACTCCTACGGCGCTTCCCCGGCGGCTACTCCAGTCTTCAGCATCGCGGCGGGAACATATACCTCGGCACAGAGCGTAACCATCTCCGATGCGACCCCAGGGTCGAGAATTTGCTACACGACGAATGGCAGTGCGCCGACGTCCAGTTCGACACAGTACACTGGGGCCATCGCGGTCTCATCCAGCGAAACCATCCATGCGATAGCTGTAGCCGCAGGCTACACCGTCAGTTCAACCGCCACGGCCACGTATACCATCATTCCGCCCGTGGCCCCGGCGCCGGCTTTCTCGGTGAGCGCGGGAACATACACCTCGCCGCAAGCCATCATCATTTCCGACGCAATTCCAGGGGCGGCGATCTACTATACCTTCGATGGCACCACGCCGACGACCAGTTCGTCGCAATACGCCGGGTCCATCGCGGTCTCTGTAAACACGACCGTCCAGGCGATTGCCGTGGCCGCGGGCTACACCAACAGCGCAGCGGCTTCGAGCACTTACATCATCAACAAACCTCCCTGCGCCACGCCGGTCTTCTCAGTGAGTGCGGGAACCTATAACTCCCCGCAATCCGTTACCCTCTCCGATGCAACGCGAGGGGTGATGATCTACTACACAACCGATGGAACAACGCCCACCGGCACTTCCACTTATTACACCGGCCCCATTTCGATAACGGGAAGCCAAACCATCAATGCCATTGCAACATCCAGGGGCTACTCGCCGAGCGCGGTTGCTTCGGCCACTTACGCGATCACCGCCTTGCCGCCGGACTAGCCTTTCCCGCGCCTGCTGCCAGGAACGCGGCAGGCGCAACCCCTTCCTGTATTCTCTAGAAGATGGCTTTATCGGTTTTCCAGGTTTCGAAAGCGAGACCTAAAAGGCTCTGCCCCCCGGCCTTCGCTGCATGGATCTTCTTTGCCTACCCTATGCGCTATACGACACAGTTTTTGCTATCCGCCCTCTCCGCAGAACAGTTTCCTTCGCCTGACGTGCCTGAGATCGCCTTTCTGGGCCGTTCGAACGTGGGCAAATCGAGCCTGCTGAACACGCTCACCGGCGAGAAGGCGGCCAAGGTCTCCTCGACGCCGGGACGCACGCGGGCCATCAACTTCTTTGCCCTTCTTGATCCCAGCCAGCAACGGAAGATGGTTTTCGCCGACCTGCCGGGCTACGGCTACGCCAAGATTTCAAAGTCCATCTCGTCTGGTTGGCCAGCCTTCATCGAGCCGTACCTGGCGATCCGGTCTACGCTCAAGCTGTGCATCTGCCTAGTGGACTCCAACGTGCCGCCACAGCAAAGCGACAGTCAGTTGATTGACTGGCTGCGCGCCGCGGGCCGCGAGTTTGCCGTTGTGGCCACCAAGATCGACCGCTTGAGCGGCAACGAACGCACCCGCAGCCTGCTGGCGCTCAAACAGGGCCTGGAGCTGGACGAGGTGCTGGCTGTCTCAGCCAAGACCGGATACGGCGTCAAAGAATTGTGGGCAAGAATCGAAGCTACCGGCGGCCAGCAAAATTGAGACGTTGCGGTACTTCGCTGGCCTGCGGAGGGAAAAAGTTGTACTGCTTGGAATCCCCATGGCCGCTCAGCTCGATCTCCACCGGCACAGCGATCTCGCGGCTCTCCACCTGCTCGCGCACTCTCTCGACAAACCTCTGTGCTGCGCATGTTTCGCAGCGCAGCAGCCGCATTCCTTGCGCCATACGGCCAAGATAACGTGGGGCGAGGCGGAGCCAGCGCCGGGTTGACCAGAGATCCCGGCCTTGTGAGCAGCCAAGGCATTCGCCGGCTACCGCATCCAGCCTGGGCAGCCAATGGGCCTGAGCGCCGGCCACACTCCAGGTCAGCACCGTCTGGCCTTCTTTGGCTTGAGCGGGTTCGATCTGCCGCGCCCCCTGGTCAAGAAAGGCCTCAAATCTCGGCGCATCCAGCGCGCCAGGCGGCAGCAAGTCGGGCAGCACGCCGCGCTCAGCCATCTCGTCTTCAACCTTATCGGGAGACCGGCTCACGCACACCGCAACTGTTTCGCTCTTTCGGATCTCGTTCTTCAGAATGCGCAGCGCCTCGTCGAGCGAGGTCACCAGGAAGTCGATCACACCTTCGCGAATGGCCTGCTTCTGAGTGGCGACGTCTGACGAGGCCGTGAGCGTAGCGGCGCCGGCTATGTTGGCCGCCACCACCAGCGCACTGCCAACGCCGTCGAGATCCCCGGCATAGAAGAGCTTGCCTCCCAATCCAGGCTCCCGATCCGGCGCGGGCTCCAATGCCGCCGCTTGAATCAGCCCTGCGTGGACCCAATCAACTGTTGCGGCGAACGAGCGGCTTGTATCGTTGGTCATCGAAAGACCTCCGTCGAGCAGCTTCAGCGTTGACGTGTGAACGCGATAACCTCCTCCACAGTGTCGCGGAGAAGAACACTTGGGAGAAAGCGCCTGCAACGTGAGGGGAAAAGCAGGCAACCCGGAATCATCTTATATCCCCGATCGCACCGCTGTTCAAAAAAGAACGATTGTCACTATTTTTTGATGTCACTTAGACGCTGGGGGTGAGCTCGAGCGCGGAATCCAGCAGACGGAGCCTGGTTCGACAGAGCAGAGTCTTTGTGGATCGGCTGCCATGCCGAACAAGAGGACAAGTCCTCGAAGCATCTATGCCTCTGCGATCGGAAACGCGAACGTCTTTTCTTCTACCAGGTGGAGTAGGATTGGCCGTCCGTGCCTGTCTCCTGAGAGCCGGAGTGGACGTCGTCGATGCCAGGGTCGGTCTGGTCCACCGAGTGCAGCGCATCGCCGGTGTCGGTCACCCATGTGTCCTTGGCGTGGGTGAAAGGGTCCTCGGGGATCGCCCTCAGGTAGCCGTCAGTGAGCAGATCATCGAGCGACTGCGGCGCCTTCTGCTTGTCCATGGTGTAGGAATCGATGGCCGCGCGCATCACGTGCAGGTCTTCCTTAAGCGCCGCTTCCCTGGCCTGCCGCATGGCTCCGACAAAGCTGGGCACGGCCACAACCGTGAGCACACCGATGATCGCCATGACGATCATCAGTTCCATCAGCGTAAAGCCCGCGTCTTGTTTGCCTCTGCTGCTCAAAGGTCCCTCTCGTTTCGGCGTTGTTAGCAGTGTTTGACTTCGCAAGCCCTGCTAACTCCGCTCACCGCATTACCAGTCAGAGTACTTGGTTCCGTCCAGAGCCGTGCCCGTGGACTTGGAGTACACATCGAAGACACTCTGCCCGCCGTAGGATTGCGAGGTCGGGTCGTCTTGCATCGAGCGCAACCCCCATTCGGCACTCCCGGTCATGGGATCGATCGGAATTCTCCGCAAAAACTTCACCTTCTTGGTCTGCACATCCACGCCATTGACCAGCGTCTCCAGATCGGGCGGATAGCCCTGGCTGTCCAGCTTGACCTGGAATGCGTTCCGGTCGGCCGCGTCCTTGTACTTGTCGATGGCGTCGCGCATCATCCACAGGTCATAGCGGAGTTGGCGCTCGTTCTGGCGCTTCACCTCGAAGCGCGCAACGGGAAACGCCGCGGCGGCGAGAATCGCGAGAATGGCCGTGGTAACAATCAACTCGACCAGCGTAAGCCCTCGTTCACGAGAGCGGTCGATTCGGATTGGCTGCGACCTCAACATTTTGGTCCTCATCGGAGCGGCTCCGGGGGCCCTTGCCCCATCGGCTTACCGCACCTGAACGGTGATCTGGTTGCCCTGGGCCGTCACTTGCTGCATTCCGCTCGTGGTCAGGCCCGAGCCGGCAATGACGATGGCGCTGTCGCCCACTGCTCTGGCCTGGAAACTAAGGACGCAGACAACACCCGCGCCGCTCAACCCCGGCGCCCCCGGCGGACGCGCATTATTGACCGTGATCAGACTCTTTTCCGGGTCGTCCTGGTGGATCAGCGTCGGCGCCTTTCCATCCTGACCCAGAAAATCTCCTTCTATCACATTCAAAAGCGATAGTTTCGCTGAATCGTATTTGATCTTCAAAGGCACAGAAGCGATATCCGTACCGCCTGTCAGCACAACCGGTACCTGGAATGTGGTACCCACGGCCATCGGACCAGAGGGCGGATTGAGGATAAGGTTCACACTCTGATTTCGCGGTGGTGCCGCGGTGGCCGCGTGGTTGGGCGAAAGGCCAGATGCCGGACCAGCCGGAGGGGTTACTGCGGCGGATGACGCGGGAGCGGCCGGCGGTATCGTTGCTGGCGCTGGCGCTGGAGTAGCTGCCGGAGTGGGCGCGGGAGCTGCCGCGGGAACTGGCGGAGGAGTGGCACTCTGGCTTCCATTCATCTCCGCGGCATCGTGCATCTGGGCCAGTGCTGCCGGAGCTGCGGCCAACGCGCTGCCGCCCGGAACCGTGCCCACGCTGGAGCGAGGACTGACCGGCTGGCGTACCGGCGGCGCAGGATTCGAGGCCGGACTGGAAACTGGACCATCGCTCGGAACATGGCGGATATCGATCGACGTGCCGACGCCGGTGTCGACAGAGCGCAGATTCACCGCATCGAGAGACTGAGTTCGGACAACGTGAGGCACGATTAGAAAGACCAGATCGTCGTCGGTGATGGTGTGGTCCTTTGAGCCGAACAGATACCTGAGAATCGGAATCGAACTCAACCCTGGGACGCCGTTCCAGGATTCCGTGATGCTCTTTTCCTGAATCCCACCCAGGATGGAGGCCTCTCCCTCACGCAGGCGAATGACCTGGTCTACGACACGCTGATTGAAGATCGGCTCGGTGACGCCGCTGATCGTGACCGGGGCGCCCTCTGAAGATACTTCGATCTTGATCTTGAGCGTCACATCGCGGTCGTAGTGGACGGTGGGAGTCATTTCGATGTTCACGCCCACGTCCTGATACTGAAACTGCGTGTTGACCAGCCCGCTGACCGCCGAGATGCCGGCGCCGGACTGGTAGGAACCGGTGGCGACAGGCACGCGCTCACCGATCTTCATGATGGCCTTTTGCGCGTCCGTGGCCCGAATGCGGGGATTCTGCAGGACTTTTGTATTTGAATCCGTGAGCAGCAGGTTGGCCGTGGCCCCGTTGATCGTCACGGCAAAATCCGACGCCTTCAGATGGGCAAGATCATAGAGCGTCGGACTCGCGGTTGTGCTCGCCGTGCCGGTTGTGCCGGTCGTTGTGCCTGTGGTGCTCGTGGTTCCAGGCGCCTGAAGCGCGATTCCCACATTCGTGGGCCAGGCAATGCCCAGAGTCTTTTCCCAGGATTTGCTTACCTCCAGGATGGCGATGTCCACCACCACCTCGGGACGCGCCCTGTCCAGGTCATTGATCAGTTTTTGTGCCAGCAGCAGCTCGTCCGGAGTGGCCCTCATCACGATCGCGTTCTGGCTGGGCACGGCATAGATTTTGACGTTGGTCAGCACGTTGCGAATGGCCGTCTGCACGTCGGTCAGATCGGTCTGCTGCCAGGCGTTCGATAGATAGAACGTCTGCACCGCCTCTTCATCCAGCTCGGTACGCTTGCCTTTGGTGTTCGCGGCGACAAAGAGCGTGTTGTCGGTGACCGGCCGCCAGAAGGTGTTGGAGATCGTGCCAACAATCCGCAGCGCGTCCAGCAGCGATACATTGTTCAGGTCCACCTGGATGCGCTTTGAGGTGTACTCCGGGTCGAAGAGAACGTTGACCCCGGCGGCTTTGCCGATCGCCTGGTAAATCACCTTGGCGTCTTCCTGCATGTGCAGGGTTACGGGCTCGTTTGAGACAGGCCTGAGCACGGCCGGAGAACCCATCGAATCGAGATTCTCCTGCGCTCCCTCCGGCTGGGCAATGCTGGTCTCGCCCGCGGGCAGCGCTTCGCCGAGCTTTTTCCGCACACTGGCAATGGCCTGCTGCGCGGCCTCATTGCCGGGGTCGATCTCGGCGGCATGCAAAAACTCCGAGAGCGCCTCCTGTGAGCTTCCGCCATTCATCAGCTTGTAGCCTTTGGTAAGGTGCACCGCCGAAGCCGTCACGCGCACCCGGTAGAGCGACGCGCGGAATCCCAGGTCCTTGGGATCCTTGGCGCAGGCCTTCTGGTAATTGTCGAGGGCGGTATCGTAGTCTTCGCGGGACTCGGCGGCCTGGCCGCGCTTGAAGAAGCTGTTGGCCGACTCGGCATGGAGCAAAAGGCTCGACAGGCCAAAGAAGACCAAAACAATAAAGAGCGGAATCCAAAGAGCGGCTCCTTTGAAAATGGAGCTTGAATGCGGGGATCTGGAGGCAGCCTGTCTATCAACGCGGCGGTTCATCGAACTCCCAGGCGTCTTTGCCGGCCCGCTGTGCTGATCGGACCCTTGCGGGCTGCCTTGGCCGCCCCAGACGCTATCATTTTTTGAATTCCTGTGGGTAAAACTTTCCATTCTTGCGATGCCTCATTTTAGCAAAGCCACGTTGAGACGCGATTCAAACCCTGATGAATGCTAGGATTGAGACTTGAGGAGGCTTTCCGATGGCCCGCCAAACCAGCCACGTCATCGTTCAGCCGGCCACAACCGGACCGCAAAAGGCCGCCCGGCCCCGCGACCCGGTCGCCAGCGGCGAGCGGGACGCCGCACACAATCGCATGGCCAGCCATAACTACTTCCTTTTGGAGCGGTTTGAAGCCGGCGTGGCCCTGCGCGGGACTGAGGTCAAGTCGATCCGCGAGGGCAAGGCCAACCTCAGAGACTCCTACGGCCTCATCCAGAATGGCGAGGCTTTTTTGCTCAATGTGCATATTGGCCCTTACTCCCACGGCAACATCTCCAACCACGACGAGACCCGAACGCGCAAGCTGCTGCTGCACCGGGACGAGGTTCGCAAGCTACTCTCCAAGACGCAGATCAAGGGCCACACGCTCATCCCCACCCGGCTTTACTTCCGCAACGGGCGGGTAAAATGCGAACTGGCCGTGGCCAAGGGCAAGCAGGACTGGGACAAGCGCGAGACCGAGCGCAGCCGCGAAGCCGACCGCGAAGCCCGCGCCGCCGTCAACGCCAACAAGCACCGCATGGGGCGGTAGGGTTGTTCCAAATTGGTCTCACCCGTCCCGACTTGACCTGAACGCTAGATCGTCCCATACGAGTTCCATCCACCCATTCGAGTGCATGCTATTCTCGCTCTTCAAACACCCGCAGGAGAGAAGCCATGTACAAGATTACCAAGGAGAAATTTGGGTATTTCCTGACATTCGGAGGCAATATCGACCTCGTTGAGATGAATCGCTGGCGCGAAGAGTGCAAGGCGGCCCTGATCGGAGCGCCAAAGACCTTCGGCGTTCTGATCGATATGCGCACGCTGCGGCCAGGAGCCGTTGCCCCGGACGCGCAGGCGGTGATGGTGGAGGGCCAGGGACTCTTCAAGAAAGCCGGCATGGAGCGCAGTTGCGTCATCCTCGAATCGGCCGTTGTCACCATGCAATTCGTGCGGCTGGCCAGGCAATCGGGCATCTACTCCTTCGAGCGCTACATCAACGCCGCGTCGCATCCCGACTGGCACAAGAAAGCCCTCGGCTGGATTGAAAACAAAATCGACCCCGGCGATTGAACCTTCCGGCATGCGCCGGAATCAGAGCCACCAAGCGCCGCATTGAGCGGCGACGGCACTGCTGTCAACCGTTACTCTTGGCATCAAGCTTCATAGGTGATTCCCCGGGGATATCCGGCTGGAGACCGGATACTCTTCTCTTCAAACTGATTTCTATAATGCACCACACAAAATACAATACGAGTAGTCCTGACGGAATCAACCACAAGGGGCCTCTGCCCCCAATCTGGTTCCTTATGACGAAGACAACCATTTCGATCAAACATAGAGTAAGACCGACGGCTTTGCGGTAATCGATCATTAGCGTCATGATCACGTAGAACGCGACGATTCCACACTCATGAGCAATTGCCGAGTGATTCCAATTCATCATGTCCACCCAGAGCATCCCGAACGCAACGACGACCAGGGCAAACGCAAGAAGTACCATGCGATATTTCCTGTCCCACCTCTTCATAACGAGCCTCACCGCGCCAGCCATAACCCAAAACAACCATCCGCGCAATTATAGGCCGGAGATCACCGGATCACTTCAATCTGAGTTCCCAACGAGAGATTCTTCCACATTCGATCTGTCGTGTAGACCGGGGCCTTTCGCTGCATCGCGAGAGCCAGACAAGCCCGGTCGCCGAGTGAGAGCCCGAAGGGGCGAGTGATGGACCTCAGTTCCGCAGCGGCTCTTGCGTGTTCATCGGTGAAAAAGCAGACTTCGCATTGGAGGTTGGTGGTCCAGTTCCACGCCTGCTGAGCCGGTGCGCCCCTCTCGATCATTCGAGTATGGACCTCGGCGAGGTTGATGCTGCTGAGCAGCGCGCCCTGCAGGATGGGAATGACAATCTCCGCTCCTGGCTCGTTAAAGAACACGGCGAGAATAGCGGAAGAGTCGAGCACCGCAAGGTCAGGCAACTTGATCCGCCTTGGGCCAGCCTGTGCGGCGTGCGGCCTCATCGCGCGCGATCTCCTCTTCTTCTTGGCGCGCTTCTTCGCGACGCTCGGCGATCAGTTCGTCCGACGCGAGAATTCCGGGTTTGGCGAACTGGGCGATCTCACGCTGAATCCGGCGAATGCGGGCGCGGTGCGACTCCATGCGGAGTACGCCGTCTTCTACCTCCATCAGCACGGAGTCTCCAGCCTTGATTCCCATTTGTTGGCGGAGGGCGGCAGGGATCACAACACGGCCGCTCTCGTTGATCTTGGTAAAGACAGGCGCAGAATTGACAGCAGATACCATATTGCCCTCAACCGATATTATGTCACAATAAGATGCTTTTGTCATTACGTTCTGTATTGTCATTCTGATCGCCAAGTACGACCGGATAGCTCGAAATCACTCCACCTTTTCGCCGTCTGACCGACACAGGTGAAATAATGGGCAACATGAAGACTCAACTGTCTTTCGCTCCCCTTGCCGGAATCGAAACCGAATTGCTGGCCGTGCTGGCCGCCGACACCCAAACCGCCAAAGGCCCCGACGCCAAGCCCCAGCCCGCGCTGCTGACCGCGGACCTTTCGGTGATCTCCGCCGCCGAGGCCGCGCTGGCCAGCGGCGAGTTCAAGGCCGGCGCCAACGAGACGCTTCTCCTCCACGCACCTGCCGGCCTGGCCGCCAAGCGCCTGCTGCTGGTCGGCGTGGGAAATCAGGCCAAGGCGACAGTCCACTCTGTGCGAAGCGCAGCCGGAACCGCCGTCCGCTTCACCAAGCCGCGCGGTATTCGCGAACTCATCTTCGCACTGCCCCAAAGCGCCCCGGATCTGCAATCGCTCCCGCTCGCGCCCTGCACCCGCGCCGCCATCGAGGGCGCCTTGGTCGGCGACTTCGACCCCGACACCTATCGCAGCGACCGCAAAGACCAGAGCGTGCAGTCGTTCACTCTTGCCGCGTCCGCCAATGACAACAAGGCCGACCTGGAAGCCGCATTCGCCGAAGGCATCATTTTGGGTGAGAGCCAGAACTTCACTCGCTCTCTGGTCAACGAACCCGGCAACAAGCTCACCCCCTCGATCCTCGGCCGGCGCGCCGTTGAGATGGCCGAGGAGGTCGGCCTCAAGTGGGATCATTTCTCCACCGACAAGTTGCACGAGCTGAAGATGGGCGCCTTTTGGAGCGTCTCGCAAGGCTCCGCCGAGCCGCCCGCCCTGATCGTGATGCGCTATGAGCCGGTTGGAGTGACCGAAGGTCCGGTGCTCGGACTCGTCGGCAAAGGCATCACCTTTGACTCCGGCGGCATCTCCATCAAGCCCAGTGACAACATGGAGAAGATGAAATACGACATGGCCGGGGGCGCGGCCATGATCGGCGCAATGCGCGCGGTTGCGCTTTTGAAGCCCAAGGTGCGCGTGATCGCCGTCGTCTGCGCCGCTGAAAACATGCCTTCCGGCACGGCACAGAAGCCCGGCGACGTGCAGACCGCGATGCCGCTCTCGCCCGACAAGCCGGGCAAGACCATCGAGATCATCAACACCGACGCCGAAGGCCGGCTGGTGCTGGCCGACGGGCTGACTTACGCGCGGCAACTGGGCGCAACCCACCTGATCGACGCCGCCACGCTCACAGGCGCCTGCGTCGTTGCCCTCGGCTATGTGAATGCCGGAGCCTTCTCAAACGATGATGAAACCTGGGGGAAATTCGACGCTGCCTTGGCCACTTCGGGTGAAAAGTTCTGGCGCTTGCCACTCGGCGAGGAATACGCCGAGCTGATCAAGAGCGACATCGGCGACATCAAAAACACCGGTGGCCGTTGGGGCGGAGCCAGCACGGCGGCCGAGTTCCTCAAGGTCTTCGTCGATGACACCCCGTGGATTCATCTCGACATCGCCGGCCTGGCCTGGGTGGAAGACTCCAAGCCCTACATCGCCAAAGGGCCAAGCGGCGTCGCCGTCCGCTCGATTCTGGAGTGGGTGAGAAGCTATCAGGCGCCAGCTTCCAGCTCTTAGCTTCCAGCTTTTGGCTCTTAGCTTTTTTAGAAGCTGGAACCACCAGCACAATGGGTGCCCCATGTATGACAGCTTCGGCTTCTGTCAAGCGCGATTTTTTCTTTCGCGCGCGACATCTCCCTCTGGTGGTCGGGACCGGGTCAAGGGCGCCGCACTTTGGCGTTCATCTTGACCC
>Ga0181535_10001609_pt1 | contig 29161 bp, 19 predicted proteins | sample PEATcosm2014_Bin_44_FD_119774 | JGI IMG/M metagenome (GOLD analysis project Ga0181535, IMG submission 119774) | Peatland microbial communities from MTU Mesocosm Facility, Houghton, MI, USA - PEATcosm2014_Bin17_30_metaG | ecosystem: Environmental > Terrestrial > Soil > Wetlands > Peat | place... | reverse complement strand
GTTCGCATCCACAGTGTAATGACACATTGGCTGAATTTGTACCAGGCAAATTTTGCCTAGTAATACCTGGCCATCAGCACGTTACTTCGCAAATCCCTCCCCAATTCCTATACGGCATTGCGCTTAGGCCCAGAGACGCAGCCCAATCAGGCCCCAGCAGCCCATGTAGATTGCGACGGCGGCCGCGGCGGCTGCGGCCAGAACCGCGTGCCAATATGACAGGCGATTCATGGGAGCGGACCTTTCACGATAGACAATAAAGAGATTCGCCGCCGCCGCCAAAGGGAAGGCAATGCTTAGAAGCATGATGCCAACGGCAACCCAGGAGCACACACCTATTGTCAACATATCGTTCCTTTGCATTACAAAGAGGCCGACGAACGCGGTCAGCAAAGCTGTGCTGAGCAACGGCATCAGGCGCAGTGAGAACGGACCGGTGTTACGCAGTTTGCCCAATACCTTTCTTATCCCCCAAACAAGCGCGGAAAACGGCGCGCCCCCCATCAGTAAAAGAATCAGGACGACGGCAACGCGCTGTCCCCAAACCAGTATCGCGGAAACTTTCTTGAAAGTCCCATCATCGGATTGGATCAATGTCTCTCCATCGGCATCCGGCAACAGGGCCAGCGTCGCCACCGACTGATCTTCCTCACGAAACAACCGTTCTGTCACAGACACCCATTGCCGGTGGTGCAGATTATAGGTCGTCATTGAGATGCCGTTGGCAGTAAAGGCGAGTTTCCCCACGTTGAGCAACCGCTCCAGAGGATAAAACATCTGAACACGAGGGCTGATTCCCTGGTAGTATCCGCCGTAGTGGCGGCGAATTTCGGCCGGGACCGACGCCGCAGGCGGCAAGGCCGGCGGAGTCAAATCCCGAATGACGCAGGGACGAACCAGTTTTGCAATTCGGTTCAGCGCCTAGACGCTTCCCGAGTTAATCATGACAACGTAGCCGCGCCAGTAGTCGGGGAGATAAGCCATTTCGGTCAATCCGCCTCCCACCCCGCCGTTGTGTCCGCGAAAGACGAAGGCGCCTTCAAAGGTGGCGTAATTATAAAGCCCGTATCCGGCGACATTGCCCAATTTTGCCGACGGCAAAGTTTCCGTGGTTTCCATGCGCTTGATTGACGAGGCCTGGAGCAACTGCGTGCCGTCGAGGCTGCCGCGTTGGAGATAAAACCGCACATAATTGGCCATGTCCCTGGCGGACGCATTGATGGCGCCGGCGGACCGGTAACTAATGTGCCAGTAAGGATACGGCGTGATGCCGTCGGGATGATACAGCTTGGTCAACCCCTGCTCCACTGCCGGTGTGTAAAAATAACCGGCGGTATCCATGTGCAGCGGTTTGAAAAAGTGCTTCCCGCACATAATCCTCAAACCGTTCCCCGGAAACTTTTTCGATGACCGCCGCGAGGACAGCGGGGCCGGAATTGCAGTAAGACATCCGGGTGCCGGGAGGCCAGCGTGAAATGCGCGAAGAAGCGCCATAGGCCAGCGCATCCTTCAACGTAATCGGGGTCAGATCGTTGAGCGCATATTCACGCAGGCGCATGTCGTCAAAACCTGTGGTATGTTCCATCAAGTGGATCAAACGCACCGGATCGCCTGCCTCCCATGGGTTGACAAAGGCCACTTCGGGCACCCATTGCCTCACCGTATCCGTCAGCCTGAGTTTGCCTTCCTCCTGCAACTTGAGCGCGGCCAGGGCGGCGAACGATTTGGAAACGGACCCGATGCGAAAAAGGGTTTCCGGGGTTACTGGTTTGTTGGCGGCGATATCCGCTTTTCCAATGCCCGCAACCCACTCTGCCTTGTCTCGCGAGACGATGGCGATGGCTGCTCCCGGCGTCCTGGTTTCCTGTAAAACCGTTTCAATGGCCGACTGCAACTCTGGAAAAGATTTTGGCCCGCTCTTGCTGTCCGCGCCGAGCGCATGGCACGAAGCCATGACCAATAACAGAAATTCTGAGACGTGGTTCCGGGTCACGACCGCCACGGTATTTCCTGGCGACGGATTGTGTCAATCCGATTGCCAGGCTCATATAATTGGGAACGAGGCGTTTTCAGAATGGGGTGCGGCGATGGGGACCGCCCTCACCCCAACCCTTTCCCAGGGTGGGCGCGTTCGCGCCAACCGCTGGGCTGAGTGATTGCAATCCTTTCAGGATTGCCCGTGGCTTGCCGGCTTCGGCGTCCAAAAATTATTGGAGTTTCTTGTAAGCTTTTTCGGCGGATTTACGCGTGGCCGGATTGGTCTGCATGGCCAATACTTTTTTCAGGGCCGCGCCCGCTTCGTGAGGATGGGCGTCCGAGACTGATTCGGCTATGTGAATGACCGCTTTGGCCGCTTCCAACCGCACTGCCGCGTCGTCCAGCATCGGCGTGGCCAGATCAAGCGCGCGCTGGTCGTTGACGGTGCTCAGCCCCGACAGAACCAACTGCTTCTCCGGCACGCTCAACGATGTGCCGGCAATCGCCTTCAGCGTGTCCAGTTTCGTGCCGACGGGCAGTCTGACGCTGTCGTCCTGGGTGGTCAACCGGACACAGCCTTTGACGGCCAGCAATCTGAATTTGTTTTCCTTGTCGCCGCAAGCCACCTTGATCAGGTCCGGCAACAACCCGGGATCATGCGTCTCGCACAAGGAGCGGAGGGCGGCCTCATGCACTCGGGCATCAGGGTCGGACGCCGCCGCGCGCAGCACATCGCGAATGCTCGCATCGCTCACCCCGCTGCATACGCCAAGCAGGGCCAGACGCGCGTCCAGCGGCGCGGTCCGAACGGCCTTGACCAGATTCTGGACGTCATACTGCCCTTTGCGGGAGTCCAGCCGTTGACAGACGGAGGTCAGGACATCCGCCACCTCTGACCGGACATCGTCATTCGTGCAATTGACAACAAGTTGGACGAGAGGCTGGACTTGCGCCGGACCGGCGAGCATGGCCAGGGCTTGCAACGCAGCCGACCGGGTCGATTCGTTCCCGCCCGCCGCCAGGTTCAACATTTCAGGCGCGGCGGCCGCATCGCCGCGATCACACAGGGCGCGGATTAACTCCGTCTGCACTTCGGGAGTGGCGTCAGCCAACAGATTCAGCAACGGGTCCGTGACGGGTCCGTGCCGCAGACTGACCAGGGATTGGCGGGCGGCGCTTCTTTCCGCGCCGGTCGCGCCCGCGGCCTTGCGCGCCAGCGGCAGGGCAACGGAGCCGTCGCCCAAATCGCCCAAAGCCGCGATCGCGGCCACGCGCACGTTGACGTCCGGATTGTCAATCATCTGAACAATGGATGATTGCGCGGACGGGTCGCCGCGTTGAGCCAGGCTTTGCAGCAAGGCAATCTTCATCGGCACAGGCAATTTCGGCAGCAAATCCGCCAGAGCCTTGGTGGTGGCGGAGTCGCCAACTTTCGCCGCCAGTTGCAGGGCCGCGCCCTGGCTGGGGGCGTCGTTTCCGCCGATGGCTTGCACGAGCAGCGCAGCCCCGCCGTCGCCTGCGGAAAGGATTTCGCCGCGAAAAGCGGCCAGCCGGATGCCGTCGTCTTTTTCGCGATCGTAAAGCCCCTTGAAGATTTTCGAGGCCTGCTCCTTATCCCCCTCGTTTGACAACCGGGTGGCGCAAGCCAGCAAGCCGTCGCATTGCGCCTGATGCACCGCGCCGGCGCCCGATTCGCTCCACCCCGTCTGCAAGGCGGACACCGCCTCCGGCCCGCTCATGTGTCCCAAAGCCCTGGCCGCCGCCGCCGCCACCGCGGAGTCCGCGCCGGTTTGCAGTCTGGCCAAATCGGGCGCGGCCGCCGTCTCGTTGCGGACAGCAAGCGAGTCAATAATACACACTTCGTTGGAACCCGATGTTTTCGCCAGGGCCTGCCTCAGCGCGTTGCCCGCCTCCGGACACCGCATCGACTCCAGCGCGTAACAGGCCGATTGGGTCATCTGCGCATCGGCCAGCAATCCTTCCAATACGGGAACACAACGCGGCGTGCCAACCCATTTCAGCCGCGCGCAGGCCGCGTCTTTATCCCGCAAGGGATGATCGGAGTTCAGGACGGCAATCAATTGTGTTTCCTCGTTCGCATCCGCGCCCAGCGCAACAAACGGCTGGAACACAACCAGGGCTGACAGGGGGACAATAACGGCAAAAAATCTTTTCATTTTAATAATCCTAAATATTCCACGGCGCGCGCTTGGCGATGGTCATCAGCCGGTTGGCTTCCTCATCCCCGACAAATTGCTCCGCCTTCGGGTCCCATTTCAGGGTGCGATTCAACTGTTTGGCCACGCCGCCAAGCAAAACGGCGCTGATGGACCGGACGGCGACTTCCACCGGGCAAATGGTGCGCTGCCGGGTGCGGACACATTCCAGGAAATTCCCCGAATGGCTGTCGCTGTGATAAAGATGGACTTCGTCTGGACGCAAAGGCTCGCGCACCAGGTCCGGCGGGTCCGAAACCAGACTGTCCCGATCCACCGCAATGCGACCGGTCGTCCCGACAAAACAGGCCCCGCCATCGGCGCCCACCGGTTCGTCCGGATAGGGTTTCCCATAAACCACCACGCCGTTGGCGTACTTGTAACAGGACCGTTTGTCTTCCATGAAAATTTCCACCGGCCCGGTTTCATCCGCGTCCGCCGCCCATTGCACAATGTCGTAATGGTGCTGGCCCCAGTTCAATTCGCCAAACTCATCCCGGTGCGCCACAGGGTTGCCGTCATAGGGGAGCCACGGCATCGGCCCCAGCCAGAGATCCCAATCCAATCCGTCCGGCACAGGCCGGCCCGCGCCAAACCGTTTCGGCCACAAAATGCCGCCGCCATCGCGATAGGCGTAAATCTCCTTCAGTTTGCCAATGCGTCCGCTGCGGACAAATTCGCACGCCTGGCGGAACTTGCCGCCGTATTCGCTGCGTTGCTGCGTGCCCGCCTGAAAGACGCGCCCGTAACGCTGCACCACCGCGCGCATGGCCACGGCTTCGCCCAGCGTGACAGCGGAGGGTTTCTCGCAATAAATGTCCTTGCCCGCCTGCGCGGCCATGGCGGCCATGGTGGCGTGCCAGTGGGGAGGCGTGGCAATCAGGACCGCGTCAATGTCCTTGCGCTCAAGCACGCGGCGGAAATCGTCGTAGGCCTGACAGGGGGCGAACTGATTGCCGTATATCTCGCGGTAATGTTCATTGACACGCGCGGTGGCCCCTTCGCGCTTGTTCCGCCAGACGTCGCACACCGCCAGAACCTGGACCTCCTTGCGCCCGGCGTAACCGCCGGTCACATAAGTCCAAGCCCCGCCGAACAAATGGCCCCCGCCCTGCCCTCCCACCCCGATGAAGCCCATCGTGATTCGTTCGCTGGGCGCAATGGCGCCGCTCCGACCCAGAACGGATGCGGGCACAATGGCGGGAAACGCTGCCGCTGTCGCCAAAACACCCCCTGCCTGCCGGATGAACCCGCGCCGGCTTATTCCTGCACTGACTTTACTCATATTTTGTTATTTTGCTTTCGATTAGAAGTTACCTGGAACCTGCAAGATTAAACTGTAAAACAACGCCTTTCCCGAGATCGGCACGGACACCTGATACTGATTGTTAACCAGTGTCGGAGTGGCGGCAACCGGCGTCCAAACGGCAGCCTTCCCCAAGACCGGGGATTGCTCAAGAACGTAGCCGCCAATGCCATAGGGCGACCAAGAGAGCAACAAGTTCCCGCCCGAAACTTGAGCCGTGAGACCCGGAGCCAGGCTGATGAAGCTGAAGTCGCTGACCTGCTGGGTCGATTTGCTGCCACCATCAGCGCCGGTAAACCCAACATAGGCAAGATTGGCGCCCACGATGTTTGTAATATTCACAATCGTGTTCGTGGAAAACGTGGCGCCGTAATTCGTGGAACCGACAGTCACATCGGTCATTGTCACGGTCGCGGTCGTTCCGTTGTAAGTCACGAAGTTGCTAATGACATCGCCGCTGCTGAAGATGAGCGGGGTGATCGGTTCGTTGGGGCCAATCGAGCCATTGGTGCCGAACGCGACACCCACACCACCGGCGGCGGATCCATAGATATTCATCTCAAACGCCACGCTGTTCAAGATACCCGGGTAGCTGTTGGGACCATATCCCAAAGCGCCGCCGCCTTCACCCAAAGCCGCCGCGCCGCGCGGGTCGTTCTGGATGCAGAAGGTCACCCCGTCGGCAAGTGAGTCTGGAGTGACGACTTGATAAGCAAATGTGGCCTCAAACGCGCCGACATAGAGAGGCGAGATGTAAAAGACGCTGTTGGATTCATTGCCAAGATCATCGGTCAATCGCAGAACGTCGCCGCCCTGCCACAAAGAGGCTGTCCCCGTCCCCTGGCCGGACCAACCAGGCCCGCTGGTGTTGAAGGACAACGTCGGCACCACAGTCAAGACGGCTGGGGCGCTTGCGATGCTGCCGGAACCATTGGTCACAAAAAGTTGGTAGGTTCCAGCATCAGTCAATTGAACAGGGTTGATGGTCAACACAGAGTTGGTGGCGCCACTGATCCGGCTGCCATTGAAGAGGGTGCTGCCATTGAACTGCCATCCATTGGTCATCGGCAAGTCGCCATCAACATCCACCACAAAGGAGACGGAGGAGCCGACCACGGCAGTCACGGGGGACGGGGTAATATCCTGTATGATGGAAGGAGCGTACTCGACATTAACCGAGACAGATTGGGAAGTGGCGCTTCCATAGATGTTCGTCACCTGCAATGTGTAAACATTGTTGGTGGTGATATTGACAACAGTAAGCGCGGCGTTGGTTGCTCCCTGCATAGGGTTGTTGTTCTCATCATACCACTGACAGGACAAGGGCGCGGTGCCTACCACACTCGCAGGCACAACCAAGGTGCCATTGCCATCCACGTTTGTGCTGACGGGCGGCTGCTGGGAAATCCGGGGCGCAACACCGGAGGCAACATACTCCGCGGCAATTTGATTGGAAGTCAACGCATAGTTAAACAAGGCCACATCGTTGACATTGCCAACAAGCTGCTCGTCGTAGCTTGTTCCCGCGCTGGACCTGGCACCGATGGACATCGGGAAGCTGGAATTGGACGCCTGGATGCCCGACCCTGGCGGGATGGCAACGGTGCCGGCATTGGTGCCGTCAATGTAGAGGGTGACATTGCCGTTCACCTCGTCGCAAACTCCGACCAGGAAGTGCCAGGCGCTGTCGTTCGCGCCCACGCCCGCATTTGCGTTGTAGGCTGTGCCGTTAAACGATCTGATCTCAAAGCGCCAATTTCTGGGGCTGGCGCCTGCGTCGATAGTGTATTCCTCATCGTAATAGATGCCTTTGCCCACAACGGCGGGCGTGTTTACGGTCGAAGCAGTACTCATCGCCCATCCCTGAACCGTGAAGGTGGCGTTCGTGCCGGGACCGGCGGATATGGCTGTGTTTGAGATGCCATAAGCGCAACTGTTCGGGTTGGCCACACTGCCGAAATTCGCGCTGGTCTCCGTGTCGTAATTTGGGAAAGCCGCATCCCCGTAATTGTAACCATTTTGACCCAGGAGAGTATTGGTGTAGATACCGTTATTTCCACCGACATAATCGTTGCAAACGACTCCGTTGTCACCGTTGCCTTGTTCAGCTTCGTTCAGCCGCCAATAGCCAATGGGATGGAGGGCCAGAACCGCCTGGGGATACGCCGCAGATACCGCAATGACGTTCACCGTCCAAGTGACGCTGGTAGCCGTCCCAACCGCGTTGCTCACCACGCAGTAACTCGTGTAGGTGCCGCCCACAAGGTTGCTCAGAGCGTAGGAGGCGTTTGTGGACACGGCAGCCACCACCCCATTGGAATGCCAGTAATAGGATAGCGGCACCTCGCCGCCGGCAGCAATTGACATGTTGAACGTGGTGCCCGCATAAATGGTTACGCTCGTGCTGGCCGGAATTTGATTGGTAATCAGCGGCGCGATATTGACATTCAAGGCGACAATCGAGCTGGTGGTTGAGCCTATGGGGCTGGTCGCCACCGCATAGTAATCGGTGCTGATATTCACGGCGGTCACATTGGTTAAAACCAAGTTGCTGCTGGTCTGGCCGCTGAGGGGAATTCCATTGGTGTACCACTGGAAGGTGAACGATCCGCCGCTGCCGTTGACCGATGTCTTGTTGGTGAAATTGGCACCGGCATTGACGGTGGCTGAAACCGGCTGGAGCGTGAAATAAGGCAAAATGCCGGCAGCGTTAAAAAGGTTCTGAACCTGGCTTTGGGTCAGGGCCGTGCCATTGAAAAATGCCGCCTCACAAATGCTGCCGGCGATGCTGCGTTCCGCAGCGGGGTTGCCCGTGCTGTTCGTAATCGAAAAACCGTACTCATTACCGATCAGCACTTCGGGACCGGGGTCGGCTGCCGGGTTATTCGTCCCCGTGCCGTTGTTCGTCGCCTGCAAAATCCCGTCAACGTACATCATGTTCGTGAATTCCTTGGTGACGGGATTGCCAAAAGCCGTGACGACAAGCTGATGCCAGTTGCCGTCATTGTAAACGTTGCTTGACGTCATATCGCTGCCCCCGGAAGCATGAGCCTGAATTTTTCCGGCTGAGTTGATTTCGCTGCGCCACTGCGCATCGTTGGCTGACATGATGCTGCTGTAACTCCGGTCGTCGTTGGGATACCCCTTGAACAAGGCCGTATAACTGAATGACGTGTAGCCCAGCGGATTAAAGTCCGAAGTAATGCCAGCATCGACATACGCGCCCATGCCGTTGCCCGGAGCCGCCACCGAGGAACTCAATCCCAAGATCGGCAAATTGGTATAAGTGCCGGGGAGAGAGTTGGGAGTATAGACGCCGTTGATCGCGTCCGCCCCGTAATTGGTCGCCACCGCCCATGTGCTGCGGGGCGGTTGCACGTAAGCCGGCGAATCCATCCGATAGTAGAGCAAAGGCTTGTCTGCCAGGACGGCGGCCTTGTAAACCCCGGCTCCGCCGCTAATGCCGGCGTTGTAGTGGGTTTGAATGCGATTGTTTGACAAAACATTGGTGTAAATGGCGATCTCATCCAGAGCCCCGCCGAACAGATCCGCCGCCCCGGAACCGCCATTGCGACCGCCCGCAATGGTCAGAGGCGACCAATAATCGGGACTCATTGACGCAGTCGGACTTCCGCTTTGGTAGGAAGGAGTCTGGTCATTAATCCACATCGCAATATTGGTGCCGTCGTACGTGGCGACCAGATGATACCACTGACCCTCCGGGTAAATGGACGTGGTTTTATATTCGTCGCTGCCCCCACCGACGCCGTTCCATATTACCAAGCTAAAGCTGTTGGTCGATCCGGACCATTGCAAGGCGAAACCGCCGTCGTTCGCCCCGCCATTTAATGCAGAGCCGCCGCCCTGCCCGATCAGAACCGAGTAGGAACGGTTGTCAGAAGGATACACCCATGTTTCCAAAGTGAACGGCGGCTTAATGGTCGCGAGCGGCGACACGTGCGGAACAACCAGATATGACGCGGGACCTTTGGTAAACCGTACCGCCGGATCGCTGTCACCAGCAATCGCGCCGGGAACTCCGCGCTCCATCTCGATGAAGTTGGAAGGATTGCTGAAATTAATATTCCAATCGCCGTAATAGGCCGCGCCCAGCGCACCCAGGGTGCCATAGTTGGTCTCAATATCGGCCTGCACCGGCGTTGCAACCTCGTGCAACGGCCAGTAACCGGACGGATTCAAGGCCAGGATACCCGTGGAATACGCGCTGTTGGCGATGCTGGCCGGGAGCGGATTCACGGTCAAGGTGGCCAACGCGCTGGTCGCCGTGCTGATTGAATTGCTGACCACGCACTGGAACGTTGTGCCGGACATGCCCAAAGAAACGCCGGTCAACACGTAAGTCGAGCCGAGGCCCGCCGTCGTATCCGCAACTCCGTTGGTATACCACTGATACATCAGGGGCGAGCCGCCAGTCGCGGTCACAGACAGGGTATAGTTTTGATTGACAAAAAGCTGGAATGCCCCGGGAGGATTCTGGCTGGAAATGAAGGGTTCGGAATGAATCTGAAGCCCGGACATGCTGCTGGTCACGACCCCGTAGGAGTTGGAAATAACCACAAAATAGGAACCGCTTTCGTTGTCGGCCAGATTGGTAAGGGTCAGCGTGGCTGCGGCCGATCCAACGATGCTTGTCCCGTTATCGGTCAAGGCAGTCAGACCGCTTGCATTGGTCAGGTACCATTGATAAACCAAGTTCGCCGCGCCGCTCGCCACGACAGAGAAGACGTTGGTCGTGCCTCCGCCATTGGTGGCGATGCCTGTGGTCGGCTGGACCTGGATCATCGGAGGCGCCCCGGCGGCAGAATAGAGACCCTGAATCTGCGAGGCAGACAGCGCACTGGTAAAATAAGCAACGTGAGCCAAGCTGCCGGCCAAATACTGCTGGCCTGTATTATAGGCGTATCCATTGGTCTGGATGTGATCCGGCGCGCCTCCCAAGAAGATGTCCATCGAATTGCTGCCCAGGATGCTCAGATTCGTGCTTGCCGAAGTGGCGATACCATCAATGTAAAGGAGAGTGGCGGGCGGGTTATAAACACCGGCAAACATGTGCCAATTGCCATCGTTGACATTGATGGCCGGCCCGTTTAGGTCGGGTGCATTTGAGCCGCCATAATTCCATTTGGTCACGCCGTTGTTGATTTTGGCGTGCCAGGATTTGTCGCTGTGGCTCACCAAGCTGTTGTATCGTCCGTTGTTGTCCATTGGATTTCCTTTGAACCAGCCCAAGACGGTCAGCGGCGTGGAGTTGCCCGTCGGGTCCAGAGCCGAGACATAGCCGACATCGACAGCGCTATTCAGACCATTGAAAGCACAGGCATAACTGTTGGCGCCAAAGCCGGCGTAGGAGGGGCCGGCCACGCCGGGCAAAGTGCCGGGTTGGTAAATAGCCGCACTGGAACCGGTGACGCCGGTGTTGAGATTGTTCATGCTCGAAGCCAGGCTGCCGTAATTGGCGGCAACCGGGAACCCGTAGCCGTAAGAGGGCGCAGAGTAGTAAGGCGCGTCCATACGCCAATACATGTATGGATTATCGCCCAGAACGGTTGGGCTGTAATTGGCGGAACCGTTCGTCGCCGCATTATAGTGGTTCGAAATCTGATTGAAGGTCAGCGCGTTGGTGTAAATCGCCACCTCGTCCAACGCCCCAGGGTAAGTGTTGGCGCTCAGCCCGCGACCGCATCCAACCTCAATCGGATCCCAAGTGTCCGGCACAAATGAGGTCCCGGTGGGCATTGGCGTGGACAGATCGGGACTGGCCAAAACGCCGTTGACATACATGTGGGCATTGGTGCCGTCGAAGACGCCCACCAGATAATACCAAGTATTGAGGGCAAACTGGTTGGGGGCCAGCGCGATCGAGCCACTGAACGGACTCGTGCCGTTAAACACCATGAAACTCCAGCCCTGCACCTCACCCGACACGGTGCCGCTGCCGTCATCCTCTGAAGGGACATAATTCTGGCTCAAAGCCCACCCGGCCTTGTATCCGGCGGCATTATTGCCACCCGGTCCAAGCGGCCCGGTTTGCGTCACCACGCCGACGTACTGGTTATTGCCTGTCGCATAGGCCCAAGTCTCAACCGTGAACGGTTTGCCGGCCGGCAACGACACGCGGTTGTCTGTCGTGGGCACAATTCCGAAGCCCGAACTATTGCCCCCAAATTTCGTCGCAGTGTCGCCATCGTTCACCGCGCCCATTACCCCGGGATCAACCCCCGTGGAGAGGGAGGAGGCGTAGTACATGTTCGCGATCTGCCCAAGCGAGCCGATATTCGTTTCCACGTATGCCCCCGGCGGCGGGGTGGTTTCCTGCAAAGGCCAATAGGCGGCAGGATTGAGATTTTCCACGGCCGACATGTAGGGCGATTGACCGTACGTCGCCACTGCTGCGAACAGTGCCACGCCAGTCGTGATAAGGGTATGAACATCCTGCCTGCGAAGGTTTTCGGATATATTTCTCATGTGGAGGTTTTAGGGGGTTTTAGGGAATTTTTTGATCGAAACAGTTCGTTTAAAAAAATCTGCTGAATATCAGAGGCTCATTGTCCTGGCAACTGATAGGGTGTGGTGGAATAGGTCGTATGATCCTGCAGCCACAACAAGTCCACATTGCCCGGGTTGCAAGATATGAAATTCTCATGGGGCGTGTTGATGATGCCGGCTTGCTGGACAGGGAGCAACACCTCCGCGGTCCTCCATTTGTGGATTTCGGAGTGGCCGTCGGCAAAGGTCACCCCGCCTGCGCCGGCATGGTAACTGGCCGGGATGTTGGCAATGACATTGTTCACGGTTTCGTTAACAAGAAACTCGCCGTCGTCAATGCTGGTGTCCTTCTCTTCTATGAACACATACGCCACCGACGGGCCAAAGACAAAGCCGGTGCCGGGAGTGTGCCCGTTGATATCGCCTGTTTTGTGAAAAGGCTGGAAACCGGCGTTGGTGTCGGCCGCGGTGGGATCGTTCTGATACCCCATCCAGTTATTCATCGAAATGTCGCGGCACAAGGGCTGGGGAAAAGGGCTTTCCTGACAAAGAAGTCTGGAAGCGCAACATTGATATATTTTCGGACTCTTTATGTACGGTCCCAACTCCGCATATTGCGGGGTCATAAAATAGGCCGTGTTGGTGTTGTCCTTGTTGTTCGCCACATCAGGCTGCATCTCGCCCGACAACCAATTCGAACCGCAGCTATCCGAATCCTCCTGCTGCCAGTAATTGCCGGGCGTGTACTCCTTGAAGTCGGCTGTGTACATCATCCAGGACAAATGCACCTGGCGGAGACTGCTCTGGCAATAAGCGCCTTGGGCTTGCTGTTTGGCCTTGGCCAACGCGGGAAGCAACAGGGCGGCCAGAATCGCGATGATCGCGATGACCACCAGCAACTCAATCAAGGTGAACGCGAGACGACTCCGGGAATTGACGGCGCCCACGCGAACCACGCCATGATAGAACTTCCCGCAACCTTTGTCTTTTGACATGTCTTTCATTTTTTATCCACTTTCCTGACTGCTTTCATACTCCACATGCCGGTCCGCAGGCGACGACACCAAAACAACCCAGTGACAAATCCCCGTGACCATCGTTCCGAATTTAATTTGTCCGGCTTATGCTGTTACTATCGTTGCGTTCCCGAAATCGCGCCATACCGAGTTATACGTATAAGAAGTCTCTTGGCTTGGTTTGATCCAAGGTTGACTTGGCAACCCCCAGACGCTGTAATCATGTCATGAGTAGAACAGGCCAACACTGCAGTCCTTTGCTGCCGTTTGGCGTTCTCGTGGCCGTCGGCGTCCTCCTCACCCTGCCCGCCCCCAGCCATGCCGCCGCCGATTCCTGGACCGCCAATCTGGCGACGGGAACGAACGCAGACGGGCGATTGGAGGTGTTTATGGTGGATGCAAACGGCACCCTGCGCCACCGCTGGCAACGAGAATCCCTGCACGATTGGTCAACGTGGTCAACCTTGGGCAGTCCTTTTTCTCCGGGCATCGCGGTGGTCAACGATTCCACCGGACGGCTGGGGGTTTTTGCGGTGGATCAACTCACAAGGTCCGTGAAATGCAATTTCCAAAAAACGCCCAATAGCCCGGCATGGTCGAACTGGGTCAGTCTGCCAGCGCAGGAAGTGCGGGGGCCTCTGGGGGCGATTCAGGACACGGACGGACGTCTGGAGGTGTTCGCTGTGAGCGCGCAGGATGATTCTGTAAGACACATCTGGCAGGATGACTCTTTCCAGGATTGGTCGGCCTGGACAAATATGGGCGGATCGTTTGAACCTGGCGTGGTGGTGGTGGGCAATAAAACCGGCCAGCTTGAGCTTTATGGCATTGATCACCATACCCAACAACTAATGCATTGCTGGCAGACCTCTCCGGATGTGCCCAATGAGTGGTCAGGCTGGTCCGGTTTGAACCAGCGTATTTTGCCCGGTTTTGCTGTGGAACAGAATATGGATGGCCGTTTGGAAATAGCCGGAGTCAACGCCGGGGATGGTTTGGTGGTCCATGCATTTCAACTTTCGGCCACCCCGGCCTCAAATTGGTCGCCCTGGTATTCTTTGGGCGCAAAAATGAAGCCGGTGATCGCTCTGGGGCGGAATCGTGACGGCCGGATCGAAATCTTCACCGTCAACCCCGCCAACAGCATCATTTATCACGCCTTCCAAGCCAAGGCGGGAGCGACGACCAACTGGATACAGTGGACCGACATGTCATTGGTGGGCGGCCTCAAAATCCAGCAAGGCACGGGCGGGAAAACCAACGGGCCGCGGTGGGCTGATGTGGGGGGAAGCACCCGGTCCTACCCCGTGATAGGCAAAGGAACGGAAGGGGACATGGAGATATTCGCGTTCGACGAAAGACTCGACGACGTTCTGAACTATCGCCGCCAGATTTCGGGAAATCTGTCCTGGTCGGATTGGCGGAGTCTGGACCACGCCACATTCCAGTATCTCTCGCGCGTCTGGAGAATGGATGACGGGCTGCCGGACGACCGGATACAAGCCATCACCCAGACGCCGGATGGCTACATCTGGGTGGGAACACACAACGGCCTGACCCGGTTTGACGGAGCGCGCTTTGTTTCATGCGATGTGAAGAATTTATTAGGATTGACCAACCCCTGCATCACCAGCCTGTGCGTGGACCAGAACGGAATTCTCTGGATTGGTTCGGGGATGGAGGGATTGACGGGAATTGGCCGCGGACGGGTTGACCATTTCACCAGCAGCAACGGACTGGCCGGGGATTGCGTGACCTCGATCCATGAAGCCGGCGACCGGTCGCTCTGGATTGGCACCACCACCGGTTTGAGCCACTACCAGGCGGGAAAGTTTGCCAACTACACAACGAAGAATCGCCTGGTCTCAAATCACATTCGATCTGTTCTGGAAGATTCCGAGGGATTGGTCTGGATCACAACCGATCAAGGGTTAAACCGGATGGACGGCAAAAGCATCACGACCTACACCCGAAACAACGGGCTGCCGGACAATTCACCGACCGGCATTTGGCAGGATGTGCCAGGACGATTGTGGATTGGGTCCGATCACGGGCTGGTTTTTTATCGGAGCCAGAGATTCTACGCCTACGACAGACGGTATGGCCTCTCCGACCGCCTGACCAGCGCGATTCGGAGCGACAGCCAAGGCAACCTATGGGTGGGAAACAACAGCGGATTAAGCCAGTTCAAAGACGGACGGTTCATCGAGGTGTTTGATGGGCAGGGAAATTCTTTTGGCAGGATAAACACGTTGTTTGAGGATCGGGAGGGCAATTTGTGGGCGGGTTCCCAAGATGGATTGTTCCAGCTCACCCCCAAGCGGCTGCTGGTCTATGACAAACAACAATTGACCCACAATAATGTCACCGCCGTGCTGGAAGATTACGCCGGAACCCTCTGGGCCGGCACCTGGGGCGGAGGACTCGATCAATTAAAAAACGAGACGGTCACGGCCTACGGCCCGGAGACAGGTTTCCGGTTTGATTTGATTACCTCGCTTTGCACAGGGCGCGACAACAGCGTATGGGTCAGCGGTTCCTACGGCGATGGCCTGGTGCAATTACAACACGGCGGAGTGGTTTATCGAACCGCCATGGGTCAATTGACCAATGCCACGATAAAAGTCATGCACGAAGACCGGTCGGGCAATCTGTGGATCGGGCACAGCAAAGGGCTGGCCTGCCTGGCTAATGGCAAATTTCTCACCAACCGGGCAACCGGCCAAATGATTGGCAACGAAGTGCGCGCCATCTGCGAGGGACGGGACGGCGAATTGTGGTTTGGAACCCAGAACGGTTTGAACCGCTGGAGGGATGGCCAATTCACCCGCTTTAGCAGCAAGAATGGTTTGTCCGATGATAGCGTGACGGCCCTTTATCAAGACGAGAAGAAGGTCCTTTGGATCGGCACCGAAAACAAGGGCCTGAACCGTTTTGGCGCCGAACACTTCTCCCAATACACCGCGCAAGACGGATTGTTCAGCAACGAAATCCTCGAGATCATCGAGGACGATTCCGGCTGGCTGTGGATCACTTGCCCGAAAGGCGTTTTCCGGGTGCTTAAAAAAGAATTGGATGATTTTGACCACAAAAGAGTCCCTGCCATCACCAGCATCGCCTACGGACATGATGATGGCATGGGAAGCGTCTTGTGCGGTCGCGGCAAACCGGGCGCATGGAAGACCCGTGATGGAGAACTATGGTTTCCGACCGACCAGGGTTTGGTCGCCATTGATCCCAGAATCCTGAAAATCAACCGCACCCCGCCGCCCGTCTATATCGAAGACCTGATTGCCGACATGCGTTCACTCCCCAATGGGAACGCCCTCAATAAATCAGGTATCCTGTCCGCCCAGGCATCCTCCCCGACCGCGATTCAGGTGCCGCCGGGCCGGGGGAATTTGGAATTTCAATACACAGCCCTCAGTTTTCAGAGGCCGGAGAGAATTCGATTCAAATACAAACTCGACGGCATGGATTCGGAATGGATTCAGGCCGGCACACGGCGCGTGGCCTACTACAACAACCTGAGTCCCGGCCGCTACACCTTTCATGTCGCGGCCTGCAATAGCGACGGCGTGTGGAATGATGTCGGCGCGTCGATGTCCCTGATTCTTTTGCCCCATTTCTGGCAAGGGTGGTGGTTTCGCGGACTGGCCATTTCGGCGGTCTTCGCCACCGTTATCGGCACGGTGCGCAAGGTGACGAAGAAAAGGATGCAACGGAAGCTGGAACGGATCGAACAGCGGCACGCGGTCGAAAAGGAACGCCTCCGCATCGCCCAGGACATCCACGACGATTTGGGGGGAAGCCTGACCCAGATTGCGCTGCTGGGCGAACTGGCCATGGGCAGCATGGCCAGCAACCCGCCCCAAGCCGCCTGGCATCTGGCCAAGATTACAAACGCAGCCAGATTAAATGTGCGGGCCTTGGACGAAATTGTGTGGGCGGTTCATCCCGGCAACGATACCCTCGACAATCTGATCCTGTATCTATGGCAGTTTGCCGAGGAGTTCTTCAGGGCCACCGCCACCCGCTGCCGCGTGGAAGCGCCGGAGAATATCCCCCCGCATCCGTTGTCTTCGGATTTGCGGCATGGCATTTTTCTGGCAGTCAAGGAAGCTTTCAACAACGCAATCAAACATGCCAGAGCCACCGAAGTACACCTCCGTTTCAACGTGACCCGCTCCGATTTCAGTATCGCCATTGAGGATAATGGCCATGGCTTTCATATCGACGCCGTCAACAAGTCCTCCAGACATGGCCTGGCCAATATGAGGCGGCGGATAGAAAAGATGGGGGGCAAAATTATGTTCTCAAGCACGCCGGGCCATGGAACGCGCATTGAATTTGTTCTGCCCCTGAAAAATTATCATGATGCCAATTAAAGTTTCGATAGTTGAGGATGACGAACGGGTCCGGGAAAGTCTGGCCGGCATTTTGGATGCCGCGGCGGAATTCCGCTGTTTAAAAACCTACCCAACCGGCGAGGAGGCATTGAAGCGCATTCCCGCGGAAATGCCGGACATATTGCTGATGGACATCCAACTGCCGGGGATGTCCGGCATTGAATGCGTGGCGCGCATCAAGGAAAAACTGCCAAACCTGCCCGTGGTGATGCTGACGGTTTTCGAAGACAGCGAAAAAGTGTTCAAGGCATTGGAAGCGGGCGCCTGCGGCTACCTGGTGAAACGCACCCCGTCCGGCGATTTGCTCGAGGCGTTGCGGCAGGTGCATAGCGGCGGCGCGCCGATGACCGGACGGGTCGCGCGCATGGTGGTGCAATCGTTTCAGCGCATGGGAGCCTCCAAGCGGGAAACGGAAAACCTGACCCCGCGCGAACGGGAAATCCTCGACCTCCTGTCCCAAGGCGACCTTTGCAAGGAAATCGCGGAAAAGCTCAACCTGAGCCTGCGGACGGTGCATACGCATTTGAAGAACATTTACGAAAAGTTGCACGTGCGCTCGCGCACCCAGGCCGTCATCAAGTACATCGGCCGGTAGCTTTTCACCGTCCGGTAAAATACAAGTACGCGCCCAGAATGCAGGCCACAATGAAGACGGAGGCGGCGACCTCGCCCACACCCCAACTGGCGCGGGTTTGGGCGCGGTCTTCAGCAGTGGTGGCGCCGAAGGCCAGGTTTCTGATTTTGGCCTCGTCCGGCGCGCCGGTCATGTAGCTGACCACGATCATGACCAGGGCGGAGATCAGGGTGATCAGGATGCTGAAGTATTGGAAATTAATATTGTTGACAATCCACAGAAACGAGCCTTCGGGATAGCTCTTGACCGCGCCCATGCTCACCAGCGTGTCAACTCCCATGCGGAAAATGCCGACGATAAAACCGACGATCAAGGCCCAAAGACAGCCGGCGGCATTGAGCCGCTTCCAGAAAACGCCGAAGAAAAAGACGACAAAAATCGGCGGAGCGAGGTAGCCTTGCACCGATTGAAGATAATTATAAAGGCCGGAGGCGCCCTTGACCACCGGGATCCAGAGCATGGCGATGAAAACCATGATGACGGTGGCGATGCGGCCCATCCGCACCAATTCGTGCTGCGAGGCCTTGGCCCGGAGCTTGCCGTAAATGTCCACCGTAAACAGGGTTGAACAGGCATTAAAAACGCCCGCCAGGGAACCCATCAGCGCGGAAAGCAACCCCGCCACCACGATGCCGCGCAGTCCGGCCGGCAACAATCGCGCCACCATCAAGGGAAAGGCCCCTTGCGCGGCGGCGGTGGCCTGGCCGGTTTGCGGGTCATAGACCTCGGCCAGTCCCGGCACCTTCCCGCTTTTGGCCAAAGCAAAACAAATCAGGCCGGGAATAATAAAAAGATAGACGGGAAACAATTTCAGGAAGGCGGCGAAGATGCTGCCGCGGCGGGCCGTTTGTTCGTTGGGCGCGCCCAAGGCCCGCTGGACGATGTATTGGTCTGTACACCAGTACCACAAGCCGATGACCGGAGCGCAAATCGCCATGCCCAGCCACGGAAAATTGTTGTTAAAATACCAGGCCTCCTTGACGGTGGCGCCGGCGGCGTTCCGGATCAGAACGGGCGACCATGTTGATTCGACACCCGCCGGAATGAGCGGTTTCCAGAGGTTGAACATTTCAGGACCGCAAATCCGCCTCAACTCCCCCCACCCTCCCAACCGGGACAATCCATAAAAGGTCAGCAAAGCCGAGCCGCTAATGAGGACGATGACTTGCACGGCGTCGTTGTAAACCACGGCGCGCATGCCGCCAAGCATGGTGTAGAGGCCGGTCAACACAATGACCAAAACGGAGCCGATCCAAAAACTGTCGATGACGTGTCCGCCCAGGGTCAGATTCATTTCGGGAAGCAGGGTGGCAAAAACGACGCCGCCGGCAAAAATCCCCACCGCAATCTTGGAAACGATAAACGTAATAAGCGAGACAATGGACAATACGTAACGCGAGGAAGTCGAGAAGCGGCGTTCCAGAAATTCGGGCATGGTGAAAACCAGGGATCTGGCGTAGAACGGCACAAACACCCACGCCAGCACGAGCAGGCACCAGGCGTGCAATTCGTAATGGGCCAGGGCAACGCCATCCTTGGCCCCTGAACCGGCCAGGCCGACGATGTGTTCCGAACCGATGTTGGACGCAAAAATCGATGCGCCAATCACCCACCAGCCAAGATTGCGTCCAGCCAGAAAGTAGTCCGCCGCAGTGTCTTTGCCCCTTTTAACGACCCACCATGCGACGCATAAGAGAATCCCGAAGTAAAGGCCGATAGCCAGCCAGTCGGGCGCGGTCAAGGTTGAAGCGGTGTTCGACTGGGCAAGCAAGGACGGAAGACGGTTCATGCGTTTGCAATAGTATGTGTCAGTTAAATCGGCTTCATCATTTTCGAGCGGCGGCGCGGATGTCAATCAATTCTTTTACCAACCGCGGGCCAGAGCGTAATAAACCTCGTTGTGGCGCAATTCGTTTTTAAAGGCGCGCAAGGTGGTGCTGTCATCAATAATCACCAGCTCAAGGCCGGCCATTTCAGCAAAGTCTTCCAGCATGGGGGTGGTGACGGCCTGGCTGAAACCGGCGTGGTGGGCGCCGCCGGCGTAAATCCAGGCGGTGGCGGAGGTGGGCAAATCGGGTTTGCACCGCCAAAGGGCGCGCGCCACCGGCAGTTTGGGCATGGGATGATCCGGGGTGACAACCTCGACCTCGCTCGCTATCAGCCGGAAGCGGTTCCCCATGTCAATCAGAGAAACATTCACGGCGGGTCCGGGAGCGGCGTCAAACACCAGGCGGACGGGGTCGGGCTTGCCGCCGATGCCGAGCGGATGAATTTCCAGGGAGGGACGGGCGCGGGCGATGCTTGGACAAATTTCAAGCATGTGCGCGCCCAGCACTTTCATGTCCTTGGGGTCGAGATGATAGGTGTAATCCTCCATGAAAGAAGTGCCCCCTTTCAAGCCGGCGGCCATGACCTTCATGGCCCGGACCAGGGCGGCCGTTTTCCAGTCTCCCTCGGCCCCAAAGCCGTAGCCGGCAGCCATGAGACGCTGCGTGGCGATGCCGGGCAACTGGGCCAGACCATGCAAATCCTCAAACGTGTCGGTGAATCCCCGGAAATCGCCCGCGGCCAGGAAATCACGCAACCCGATTTCGATCCGCGCCGCTTCCCGCAACGACTCGCGCATCCCCTGTTTCTTGCGCAGCCTGGACGAAATCGAATAGCTGGCCTCGTATTCCCTGACCAGCCTGCTGATCTCGTTCTCCGAAATTCTATTGACAACATCGGCAAGATCGCCCGCGCCGTAGCCGTTGACCGAAAAGCCCAGTTGTATCTGGGCGGCGACCTTGTCCCCCTCGGTGACCGCCACATCGCGCATGTTATCCCCGAAACGGCAAAATTTTGCGTCCTGCCAATCGTGCCAGGCGGCGGCGGCGCGCGTCCAGGAGCCGATTTGCGATTGGACGGCGGAATCCTGCCAGTGGCCCGCAACCACTTTTCGATTGAGCCGCATCCGGCTCATGATGAAACCATGCTCGCGGTCGCCGTGGGCCGACTGGTTTAGATTCATGAAATCCATGTCGATGGCGGACCAGGGAATATCGCGATTATGCTGGGTGTGGAGATGAAGCAAAGGGCGGCGCAATTGTTTCAGGCCGTTAATCCACATCTTGGAAGGCGAGAAGGTGTGGCACCACGTAATCACCCCGATGCAGCGGGCATCCACGCCGGCCTGCTGGCAAATCGCCGTGGCTTCGGCGGCGCTGGTGACGACCGGCTTGTAAATAACATTGACCGGAATGAACGGCGACGCCGAAAGCGCCGCCGCGATTTGCCGGGCGTCAAGTGCGACCTTTTTCAGCGCATCGACGCCGTAAAGATGCTGGCTGCCGGTGACAAACCAGACCTCGAATTGTTTTAGGTTGATCACAAGCGAAAGGTGAATTGGATCAACGAAACGGTCAAGCCGATAGGGTTGTTTTTTTTCACGGATCAGGATCAATGTCCGTTCGCCGGGGCGGGGTCTTCCTCCTCGATGCCTTTGAATTCGACGTCCAATTCCCGGCTCAGCCATCGGCTGAAAGCCTCGGCCCTTTTCTCGCTCCATCCCCATGTCACCAATTTGATTGATTGGGCGGTGGTGTTCAATCCGCCTTGGACCAAGGCCGGGAGGTAGCTGAAACGCAGTCCACTCGGCCCTTTGCTGATCCGTCTCTGGATGGCAACCCCGCGCAGTTCGCGGCGGGGAATTGAAACCAGCCGGGCGCGCCCGGCTATGTGGGGGAGGGTCACGGTTTGGGCCGCGTCGTCGATGCGCAAGTCATAGAAGCCGCGCCGGATGCTGGAGGCGCGCCAAATAAAAGCCGCCACACCCGCCAGCACGACAAAAGCCCAGATGATTCCCATCATGCGCAACGAAGGGTCAAATCCGCCGCCGATCACCGCCGGAAACACGCTAAAAAAAGCGGCGGCGCCGACACTGTAAACAGCCGCGCCCGCGGCAGAGATTTCCCCCATGGCCACACGCGTGACTCCCGGTTGTTTGAAAACCCGCACCCCGCCGACAGGCGGAACGCGGTAAACGTCCCGCCATCGTCCGACCAAGGCGCGCCATAAAACGCCGGTCATTATGTTCAAGGGCAACGCAAAAAGCAGAAGCAGGCAGTCGTTGCCCTCAATCCCAGGCATTAAAACGGCGTCGGCCGGATTGTTGGGATTATAATAAACCGTCTCGAACGACCGGCGCGGAAACCCGTCAACAGTGACGTCCCATTCAAAGGTGGCGTTGTGATCATCATAACGAAAGCGATGACCGGTATAATGAATCCCGCTGACCACGTAGGCGTATTCGAGTTCGATCCCCCGGCGCATCGAACCGCCCTCGCCAACTTTGCTTTGGATAATGCGGCCCCTGACCTTGGCGTAATTCAGCGCGAGATGCTGGCGCACAGTCGTCTCCACCAAAGCATAGGTGCCGGCAACGACCAATCCAGTCCAGCAGACCAGCAACAATGTCGGATAAAACAGACCAGGTTTACGCATTACCCCGATTGTGCAAGAAATTTGCGATCTGACAAATCCGAAATTGGGCGCGGGGACGCGGGAACTAACCTGAATCCAGGCAGATTATCTTCCGGTAAGATACGATTCCATCTGGTCAATGGTGGCGCTTTGGGCGGATATGATCCAATTCACCATGTCCCCGATGGAAACCAACCCGACCAGCTTGCCGTTGTCCAGGACAGGAAGATGGCGGATACGCTTGTCCGTCATCAACCGCATGCAATCCTCCACCGTATTAAGCGGGGTGACGGTGACGACGTCTTTGGAGACGATTTCGCGCACGAGAGTTTTCTGGGATGTTTTGCCTTCCAGTGCGACCTTGCGGGTGTAATCGCGCTCCGAGAACATGCCCATGACTTTTCCTTCCTCGACAACAAGAAGCGCGCCAACGTTTTTGTCGGCCAGCATTCGAATGGCTTCGAACACAGTCGCGTCGGGAGAGATGGTCCACACTTGGGGGCCTTTGTGGTGTAAAACAGTGCCAATGGCGACAGTCGTATTCATGAACCCCGCTAATCTAATTCATTCCGCCTGCAACTCAAGCTCAATTTTCCTCCCGCGAATTTTCGCGTTTTGAAAACTTTCAAAAAACGGTCCGCGGAGGCTTGACATGCCGGACAAAACCCACTTAGATTCCATTCTCTTTGCGGTGATACCGGGCAGATTTTTAAAATGAACAAAGGCAAAATCGTACAGGTCATCGGGCCGGTCGTGGATATAGAATTCCCCGGCAGCCTTCCTTCCATTTACAACGCCGTTACCGTTGACTTTGATGTCCCCGGTCAGGGCCAGACCAAGTTGACGCTCGAAGTGCAGCAGCATCTCGGCGACAATTGGGTCCGTTCCGTCGCCATGTCCAGCACGGAAGGCCTCAAGCGCGGCCTTGAAGTCGTTGACACCGGCGCCCCCATTTCCATGCCCGTCGGCGAAGCCATCATGGGCCGCGTCTTCAATGTCACCGGCCAGCCGGTGGACGAACAAGGCCCGGTGAAGGCGGACAAATACCTGCCCATTCACCGCGCCGCTCCCACTCTGGTCGATCAATCCACCAATCCGCAAGTCCTGACCACCGGCATCAAGGTCATTGATTTGATCTGCCCCTTCCTCAAAGGCGGCAAGGTCGGCGCTTTCGGCGGCGCCGGGGTCGGCAAAACCGTGGTCATCATGGAATTGATCAATAACATCGCCAAGCTGCACGGCGGCGTTTCCATGTTCGCCGGCGTGGGCGAACGCACCCGCGAAGGCAACGATCTCTACAACGAAATGATCGAAGCCGGCGTCATCAAGGTGCAAAAAGACGACAAGGGCCATCCCAAGATCGGTGAAAATGGCCTGCCCATCATTCAAGAAGGATCCAAGATCGGTCTGGTTTACGGCCAGATGAACGAACCGCCCGGGGCGCGTCTCCGCGTGGCCCTCTCCGCCCTCACCGTCACGGAATATTTCCGCGACGAAAAGAATCAGGACGTGCTTTTGTTCATTGACAACATTTTCCGTTTCTCCCAGGCCGGTTCCGAAGTTTCGGCCTTGCTCGGACGCACTCCCAGCGCCGTCGGGTACCAGCCCACCCTGGCCGCCGAAATGGGCGACCTTCAGGAACGCATCACTTCCACCAAAAAAGGTTCAATCACTTCGTTCCAGGCGGTCTATGTGCCGGCGGATGATTTGACCGACCCCGCTCCGGCCACGACCTTTGCCCACCTGGACGCGACCATCGTGCTGGAACGGTCCATTGCCGAACTGGGAATTTTCCCGGCGGTCGATCCGCTCTCCTCCAATTCCCGCGCCCTCACGCCGGAGATTGTCGGGCAGGAACATTACGACGTGGCGCGCGGCGTGCAAAAGGTCTTGCAACGTTACAAAGACCTGCAGGACATCATCGCCATTCTGGGCATGGACGAACTTTCGCCGGAGGACAGGACCACCGTCTTCCGCGCGCGCAAGATTCAGCGTTTTCTCAGCCAGCCGTTTACCGTGGCCCAGGTATTCACCGGACGCGAAGGCAAGCAGGTGCCGGTGGCCGAAACCGTGCGCGGCTTCAAGGAAATCCTCGACGGCAAGCACGACGATGTGGGCGAGGGCAATTTCTACATGAAGGGCGGCATCGACGAGATTAAAGAGGGCTGAAATGGTTTACACGCTCAAATTGGAAATCGTCACCCCGGAGGCCAAAACCTATTCCGACGACGTGGAAATGGTCACGCTACCGGGGATCGAGGGCGAAATGGGCATCTATCCCCAACACGTTCCCTTGATGACCCAATTGACGCCCGGCGAAATCACGGTGCGCAAAAACGGCCAGGACACATACCTTGCCGTTGGCGAAGGCTTTGTCGAAATCGCGGGGGACAGCGTTGCTGTCCTGACCGACATGGCCATACCCTCGGACCAAATCGACGAGGCCCAAGCCGAAGAAGCGCGGCGCAAGGCCGAAGCCCGGCTGGCGGAAAAGATCACCGCCGACGAAGCGGCCCTCATCCAGGCCTCTCTGTCCCGTTCCTTGGTCCAACTTAACGTCAAACGCCGCCACCACGCGCGCAAATAGGGGTTTGCGCCGCCAGACGGGGCGCGGGGAGCACTTGCAGAATCACCCGGTTGTTGTCATCCTTCCCGCCATGAATCGCATCGTGGAACGTTTCGCCCGCCTCAAGCGGGAGACGCAAAAAGGCTTCATTGTTTACATCGGCTCCGGCGACCCGGACCTCAACGCCACCCGCCAGCTCGCATTGGCCTTCGACCGTATCGGCGTTGACGTGCTCGAATTGGGCGTTCCCTTCAGCGATCCGCTGGCCGACGGCCTGGTCAACCAACTGGCCGCCCAGCGCGGGTTGGAATCCGGCGCCACTCCGGCCAGGGTTCTGGAAACCGTCGCCGCCATCCGCCAACAATCCCAGATACCCATCGTCCTCTACATCTATTTCAACCTGATACACCGTTACGGCCTCGAAAAATTCATCCGCGACGCCGCTCAAGCCGGCGTGGACGGCCTGCTCACCCTCGATCTTCCCCCGGAGGAATCCGAAAATTACGAAACGCTCATGGCCAAAGACGGGGTGTGCGTGATTTACCTTATCGCCCCGACCACCCCCCCTGATCGCATTGAATTGATTGTCAAGCGCGGCACCGGTTTCATCTATTGCGTCTCCCGCGCCGGCGTCACCGGAATGCAGGCGGAAGTTTCACAAGGTATCGGCGCAATGACCGCCAAAATCCGCGCCCACACCACCCTGCCCATCGCGGTCGGCTTCGGCATTTCCACCCCGGAACAAGCCGGAACCGTCGCCGCCAACGCCGACGCCGTGGTGGTGGGCAGCGCCATTGTCAATCAAATCGCCAGGCGCGGCGCCGACGCCGATCTCGTCGAACAGGTGACCCGCTTCACCCATTCGTTGTTAGCCGCGGCAAAAAAAACAACCCATTGATAAAAATGAAACCCACCGAATCCAATCGTTATGTGATCATCATGGCCGGGGGACGCGGCGAGCGTTTTTGGCCGGTCAGCCGCGAAAAAACACCCAAACAACTCGCAACCCTGCTCGGGAAACGCTCCTTCCTCCAACAGGCCGTTGACCGCGTTTTGCCCATCGTTCCGCTTAAAAATATTTACATCATCACCAACGCCGTCCAAGCCCCGCAGGTCCGGCGCCAATTGCCCAAATTACCCAGGCAAAATGTCGTCGCCGAACCGGTGGGACGCGACACCTGCGCCGCCGTCGCCCTCGGCGCCGCCATCGTCGGACAACGCTCCACCAATGCGGTCATGGCCGTTTTGCCGGCGGACCACGTCATACCTGACGGGAAAAAATTTCTGCAAGTGCTGGCGGACTCCTTTGATCTGGCCGGGCGCGGCCAGGTCATCGTCACCATCGGGATCAAACCCACGGAACCCGCCACCGGTTACGGCTACATCCGGGTTGGCAATCCCCTGCCCCCGCCCCAAGGCGTCAAACCGTACAAAACAACCTTTTTCAAAGCCGAACAGTTTGTTGAAAAACCCAATCTCGAACGCGCGCAGGAATATCTCGGCAGCGGCCAATACCGATGGAACGCCGGGATGTTTATCTGGTCCTTTGTCACCATCACGCAAGGTCTGGAAAAACACCAACCCGAGCTGGCCGCCGCCTGCCAGCGCTGGTTCAAGGTGGCCGGCACACCCAAACTCGACCACCTTCTCGCCAAGGAATATCCGGGCATCAAAAAAATCTCCATCGACTACGCGCTCATGGAACAGGCCCAAAACGTGGTGGTGGCCGACGGATCATTTGGCTGGGACGACTTAGGCTCCTGGACCGCGCTCGGACGCCATCTCAAGGCCGACGCGGAAGGCAACTGCGCCGCGGGCGATTTCATCCACATCGACTCCGCGCGGAACATTATATTTGACGCCAGGACGAAGAACCGCACCCCCATCGCACTGGTCGGACTGCGCGACACCATCCTGGTGCAAACCGACGATTCCGTCCTGATCGTCCACAAGAGCCAGGCGCAAAAGGTCAAGGAACTGGTCAAAAAACTCTCCGAGACCAAGGAATACAAAAAGCTGATTTAGGCACAAACGCGCCCGCGCCGCCAAAAAGGCCAGCCAGTCATAAAAAGAGGGCCTGGCAATTTTCGTTATTGCCAGGCCCTTCGATTTAAACAGTTCTGGAAAGGCGGATGCCTTTAATAGGACGCTTGCGCGCCTTTGATGGAACGCTTTTTCATCCACGGCATCGTCCCGCGCAGGCGTTCGCCCACACGTTCAATGGGATGGTTCTGGCCCGCTTTGAGCAGCGCGTTGTATTTCTTGTAACCGCCGTTGTATTCCTTGATCCAGCCTTTGGCAAATTTGCCGGATTGAATGTCCTTTAGCGCGGCCTTCATCCGTTTCTTGACGCTGGCATCAATGATCTTCGGTCCCACGGACACATCCCCCCACTTGGCGGTCTCGGAGATTGAGAAGCGCATTCCGCTAATGCCCGCTTCGTTTATCAGATCAGCGATCAGTTTCAATTCGTGCAGACATTCGAAGTAAGCCATTTCCGGCTGATACCCCGCTTCCACCAACGTTTCATAGCCGGCCTTGATCAAGGCCGAAGCCCCGCCGCACAACACAGTCTGTTCGCCGAACAGATCAGTTTCGGTCTCTTCCTTGAAACTCGTTTGGATGACGCCCGCGCGAGTGCCGCCGATGCCTTTGGCCCAAGCCAGCGCGACTTGCTTGGAATTTTTGCTGGGATCCTGATAGACCCCGATCAAATCCGGCACGCCTTTGCCTTCGGTGAACTGGCGGCGGACAATGTGGCCGGGGCCTTTCGGCGCCACCATGATGACATTGACGTTTTTGGGCGGCACGATTGTTTTGAAATGAATGGCAAAGCCGTGCGAGAAAAGCAATGTTTTGCCCGGAGCCAGATTGGGCTTGATGTCCGTGAGGTACACCTTGGCCTGCTTGGTGTCCGGCAGGGCCACAAAAATCACGTTCCCCAACCGGACGGCTTCAGCCGTGCTGACCACTTTGAACCCGTGGGCTTTCGCCACCGGAATGGATTTGCTGCCCTCGTAAAGACCGATGATCACATTGCAGCCGCTGTCCTTGAGGTTGAGCGCATGGGCGTGTCCCTGGGAACCGAAACCCAAGACGGCCAGCGTCTTGTTTTTCAAGTATTTCAGATCCGCGTCTTTGTCAGTATAAATTTTAGCAGGCATAAGATTACTTTGAATTTAGTTGTGTTACTTTGTTACTTTCGCGCCAGCGCGATTTTTCCGGTGCGGGACAATTCCAGCACGCCGTAGGGTTTCATCAAACCCATGAACTTCTCGATTTTTCCTTCGTCTCCGGTCAATTCAATGGTCAGGCTTTTCCCTTGCACATCCACAATTTTCGCCCGGAAAATATCCGTCATTTGCATGATCTCGGCCCGCGATTTCGCGTCCACCGCCACCCGCACCAGCACCAATTCCCGGTCAATGAACTCTCCCTCGACGAAGTCATGCACTTCCAAAACGTTGACCAGCTTGTTGAGTTGTTTGACAATCTGCTCGCAGGTCGAGTCGTCGCCATGCGTCATGATTGTCATGCGCGATGTGTCCGGCGCTTGCGTCGGCGCCACGTTCAGGGAATCGATATTGTAACCGCGCCCGCTGAACAATCCCGCCACGCGCGTCAGCACGCCAAACTTGTTTTCCACCAAAACTGATATTGTATGTCGCATAAATCAAAAAAACCCGCGTCCGGTGAGGACGGCGGGCGACCTGCAAGCCGGAACAATGCCTCAAGTCGCGTCAGGCAACGACAACCACGCGAACTCGATGCAATAAACCGGCCAAAAATTCCATCAGGCGGACGGTAACAAGCCCCAAACGTTGCGTCAACCCTCAATTTTGGCATCCCCCGAACCTGGGTGTGAGACATAATTCTTCATTTAGGCCGCGAGGGGCAGCGCGTCGTTGCGTGTGGCCTGTTCATTAAGTCTGTGTTTCTAGAACTTATCGAGTCTGCGGCTGCTGTGGATGCAGCGCAGGGCCAGGATGTTTTCGGCGCCCGACTCCGACCAAAACATGCCGGACTGTTTGCAACGGCCGCCGATCACCGTCTTGCAGCCCGCCTCCAC
>Ga0181535_10001603_pt1 | contig 29237 bp, 20 predicted proteins | sample PEATcosm2014_Bin_44_FD_119774 | JGI IMG/M metagenome (GOLD analysis project Ga0181535, IMG submission 119774) | Peatland microbial communities from MTU Mesocosm Facility, Houghton, MI, USA - PEATcosm2014_Bin17_30_metaG | ecosystem: Environmental > Terrestrial > Soil > Wetlands > Peat | place... | reverse complement strand
TGCAGCGCTGAAACTCACAATCAGGGCGCCAGAGCTTTTCAGGAAATCACGCCGGGAAAGGTTCATGGTTTCCTCGTGTCGGCATACTTTCGAATCGCTCGTAGCATGCGAACGTGAGTGAAGCAGCGGCACAACACGCCTCCCAAGGCTTCACGGATCTCCAGGTCAGATGCCTTCGGTTTCTCATCCAGCACCGCCTTGGCTGTCAAGATCACGCCGCTCAGGCAAAAGCCGCACTGGGCAGCTCCCTCGTCGATGAAGGCTTGTTGGATCGGGTGTGGTCTCTCCGGCGTGCCGAGGCCTTCGAGAGTCATAATTTCGTCTTGACCAACTGCGTTCACCGGCATCACACAAGAGCGCACCACTTGGCCGCGCAGGATCACCGTGCAGGCTCCGCACTGCGCCATTCCGCATCCGAACTTCGGGCCGCGCAGCCCAAGCTCATCGGCCAAAACGAACAGCAGCGGTGTGGTCGGGTCAAGTTCGAGAGTGTGCAGACGTCCATTCACCTTTATGGAAATCGTGCTCATGTAGCCCTCGCGTGTAATCTGGAGTTAAAGTGCGCCCTCGGTGTTTGCTGTAACTTTTCGATGCGACGATTCCACTTCCAGCGGCCGCTTTTGGGTACAAATACTGAACTCCTGCTCAATTCCTAATCAGCTGTAATTTGGCCAGCCACTGCTGAACGGCGGCGTTTCTCATCTTTGCATCTGAGGAATTTGATATCGATTTGTCGCCGTTTGTGTGACCCAGGTCGTTTTAGAAGGCTATCTGCGCCAAATTTTGGATAACAATGAGACGAAGAATGACCGGATGCAACAGCTTCGGTCCGCTGCGATGTCGGAGAGCATTTCTCGTTAGAGCGTTTTACCAGCGTGAACGTATCCTGCTTGCAATATTCCAGCAGCGCCGAGCGAAGTCTTTGCCTCTCGGGATCCATCAGGTTACGCGCAATCATCTGCCGCCAGGCGATCCGAGCATCCTCGCCGTTTGCAACCGGCATCCCGGCGTAGGTCATCTGAGGCAGCAGCGCCGGAAGTACTTGCTTGAGCGAGTAGGAGCCTGCGAAAGCGGGATGGTACACGTTGCGACGGGTTACCGGCAACAAATCGAACGGTTTCGCCTGATGGTCGCCAGCGAAATTGCGGCAATTGCCGCGACGCGATTGCCGAGATAGGTGCGCCGCCCAGTCCGATCGCTACGATCATCAGGCAGGCGATCAGATGCCATTTGCACTCATGGAATCGATCGGAGGAATAGCCGACCGCGAACATCCCAGCGAACTCTTTGAGATAGCTGCAAACGGAAAGATTACATCCCCCAGCTTTACTGCCAGAAAGTTGCGGATATGGTAAGAAAGAACCCCTGTTCCTCCGCTTCGACTACGATCTGCGCGAATCGCCCTCTTCGGTTCATCTGCATACCGTCAGATGCTGTGGTCGGGTAATTGAGAAACAAATTAGGCATGGCGCACGTGGCCACGTCTACTCGACTCCCAGGCGCCAACCAAGCTTGGCGGGATCAAACCAGGAAACCTGTTTCCCAAACCATTTTGAACGAAGAGGCATGGCCACAGTTTTGGGCTTTTCGGCCGCTGCCAGGATGAAAGTGCATGGAGCATCGCCAAATTGAGCGATTCGTCCGGCCAGCGGTGATTTGTCCGAGGAGGGCGCCGCAAGGATTACCGGCGTCCCTTTGAACCAGGCCAGCTTCGCTCCGAACTCCGAATCGTCCTGAGTGGTTGGAGCAGACAGATTGTAGGCGCGCTGGTATAGCTGAACGGAGTTTTCCATGTCCTTTACGGCGATCACGACTTTCGAAATTCCGCGATAGGCTGTCATCGTCGGTTTGCCGCTCGGGTAGACCCGATAAACTCGCGGCGTAAGATCCCGGATCAAGAAGGGAAAGAACGTTCCGTTCGGACCCGGCCCCACACGAGCGAAGTCCCAGTCCAACTTGACGCCATCCGTACGGGTGCGCCCATTCTTCGCGGGAGTGGTGACCGCGATGCCGAGACTCGAAAATCTTTGCGCCTCGGCACTGACGTCGGGCACCTGGACTGCCCAGGCACAAGGTCCCGCATCCGCCTGCAGGAATTTGCTCCAGTAGTGGGCTGCAACGGCTTTCGGATCAGGGTTCTGCTGCAGTCCAATGAGTTCGAGATACGACCCGTCCGGAAAGCTTAGCAATGCCATCTCGGTTGCGTGATTGGAGTGTGGCCCGCCATTCTCAGTTTTCAGTCCAAACGAGGCGAGAGAATCCTGCATTTGGCGCAGGCTCCGCCCGGCAGCGGTTACATGATCGATTTGGAATTGGGGTATGCGATTTGACTGCATGCCTTCAGGCTTGTCAGCGGCGCGTAGGGATAACTCCCCCATCGCGGCCATCACTCCCAGCGCACCTACTTCTTTCAGAAAGTCCCTACGATTCCCTTCCATGGGTGGCTCTCCCTTCTTGCTCTCTTCAGACCCCGAGCGTAAAAAGTGTAAGGATGCAGCCTACGACGCCGAATCTTGCACTCCTTTGAGAAACTCGGCGGCACCGGCGCGCAAAATTCTGGTCACGTGCGTGTAACAATACGACACCCCGCAGTTTCGGTAAGCTCGAATGCTGGCATAGCGGATCAGTTAACACGGCTGCCAGTGCCAAGCCCATCAGGCACAAAGCGTTGGCACGCCCAAGCTCCTTTCTTGAGAACCAATTAGAAACAAGTATCAACACAACCGGATACACGCCGCCTTCGGCAACCCCGAGCAGGAAACGCATTGCTATTAACTGCCAGGCATTCTGCACAAACCCGGTCAGGAAAGACAAGCCTCCCCACGCAATAATCGAGTATTGGATAAACTTCTTTGCACTGCCATGTTCCGCAATATGGCCAGCCGGTACCTGCAATACCATGGTCCCAATGAAATACATTCCTGCCGCGACGCCAGCAACGGCCATGGAGAGTCTCAGTTCTTCAATCATGCCTCCGGCCATGGCAAAGCCGAGTTCATCTTATCCATGTATGAGACGATGTAGATAATGATCGCTGGCGTTACGATTCTTATCCACCGAGCGTGCGGAATTGGCTTCTCGACGTTTGCGATTGCGGCTGTTGACTGCATCTGATGCTTTTCCATACCCCTCTACGTCGCTTACGAGCTCATGCTGCAATATCAGTTCAAATATGACGAAAAGTTTTCCCTGCATTCAGGAGCTTTTGGCGACCTTGGCGGCTCCCAGCTTGTCCTGTTGTGACCGCAGTAAACTTTCGCCGATGAGGAACGCGGCGGGAATAAACATGGCGAGGTAGACGTTGTCGAACCAGGGATCTCCGAGTGCAAACCAAATTGAAGTGCCAATGACGCTCCCTATAAGCCCCATCATTGCTCCTTTGCCGCTCCCTACGCGAGGAAGGTAAAACATGAAAACGGCGACCATTGCAATGGTCGTCCGCAAACCTCGAGCGAAGAAAATGGTTTTCAACAGTCCTGGAACAAACAGAGCAAACGGGATGGGTACGAGACCAGTCAGGATTGATACCAAGCGTGTTGTGCGCAGTCTCGTGCTCTCTCGCGGCCTAAGAAGAGGAATCACAAAATCAGACATGACCAGAGCAGTCGTTCCAATCTGGCAAGCAAGGATTGTGACAAACGTAACCGCCACTATTCCCATGGTTGCGATGCCACCCAGCCATGCGGGCATGGCGTTGAGAAACATCGGGAATGCCATCACGGGCTTAATGCCGGGAAAGATTCCTCGGGCGGCAACGCCGATATACGCGGAAAGCAGACCCGCGGGGATAATGAAGCTGGCCGCAATGAAGCTGGCCTTTCGGGCCTCGCGTTCGCTCGTGAGTGAACTGATGCACTGAATGACATACTGTGTTGCAAAAATCGCGCCAATGTTAGCGAAGGTCCAGGAAACCAGAGTCTTTATGCCCACACCTGTCGGGGAGTAGAGCGCAGCGGGAATGCGGGCCACCATCTCCGGATGTTGCCGTAGCAGCAACCATCCAAAAATACTGATTGTAATCAGGCTTACAAACTTAAAGAACATGTGAATGAGATTGGCGAAGCCGACGCCCCTGATGCCACCAAGGGTCACATTGAGAATAGAGGCAACGCCAATGATCCATACACCAGCCTGAATCGAAATGCCGAGGATGGTCGCGAAAATTACGCCTCCGCCCGTAAACGCAGCCACATCTACCACCACGAGCGCATACACCATTATGAGTGAAACCACCATCCTAGTGCCGGCGCCATATCTTTTCGCTAAAGCACCCGAAATCGTGTATGCCCCCGAGACTTGAAATTTCGGTGCCATAAAAATCCCGTACAAGATGAATGCTATACCGAGGGAAATGACATTCCACGAGGACGAAATGCCTTTTAGGTATGCCGTCTCTGCTGTGCCTAATGTCGACCCGGTGGCGATAAACTCCGACATAAGAAGAATGCCGACTACTACCGGCCCCATAAGGTTTTTCGCACTCATGAACGAAGACGTATCTTTCGTATACTTCGCTGACCATGCTCCGACAAGCGTCGTCACGGCTACATACAGTCCGACGATGATCAATATCCAAGCCGAGTGTGTCACGATCACTCCTTCTTCCCTGCGTGTTTGGACCGACGTCCTGCCGCCTGATACGACGCGACATGCAATTGCGCAACCGCAAGACTACGGTGCCGGTTTCAATGCTCCACCTTTCTGCAGGGGTTGCACTAGATGCTGGTAAATACGTAACCAGCCCTGGGGCTCTCCTGGAACAAAGGTTGGCAAGCAGGCGCGTCGTTGTGCCAGCTCCGCGGGGCTTATCTCCAACTCAATCTTTCTGTCTGCCACGTCGATCAGAACGCTATCACCGTCACGCACCAGCGCTATAGGTCCGCCGTCAGCAGCCTCCGGCATCACTTGGCCGATGGTGTAGCCCCGATTCAATCCCGAAAGTTGACCGTCGGTTATGACCGCAATCTCCTCACCGAGATGAGCACCATTGACCGCAGCGACAAACCATGACGCCGAAGCCACTCCCGGGCCCCCTCTCGCCCCCAGCCCTCGCAACACGACAACTTCGCCACCCTTGATCTCGCGTTTCGAGAAAGCGCTTAAGGCGGCCTCCTGGCTTTCAAAGACGCGGCAGCACCCACGGAAACTCGGGGCTTTGCCGCCCAGCCCAAGCTTCATGATTGCGCCGTCAGGCGCGAGCGATCCTTTTAGAATGACAATCGAAGGACCAGGATTGGTTGGCGTCGCCAGACTGCCTATGACGCTTGAGTCCAACACGCGTACATTTTCTAAATTTCTTTCGAGCGTGTTGCCAGTGACGGTCATAACTTCCCGGTTCAAAACGGACTGCAGCTGCTTCATTACGGCAACCGCGCCTCCGGCTCTCTCCAAGTCCTCAATACGCCCCGGCCCGTTCGGCTTGATTGCACATAGGAGCGGAATTTTCTTGCCGAGTTCGTGGACCATCCGATATATATCAACATCGATTTCACCTTCCGCAGCCACCCCCTGCAAATGGCGTAACAGATTTATTGAACCGCTCACCGCAAGCCCTACGGCAGCTGCGTTCTCGAATGCTTTAGGCGTCATGATCTGCTTTGGCCGCAAGTCTTCGTTCACCATAGCCACGATGCGGCGCCCGGACTCGAGTGCAAATTGGCGCATGCGATCACTGTCGGCGGCAACAGGAGCACTGCCTGGCAGAGCCATGCCGATCGCTTCCGCCATAATGTGCATCGTGTTCGCCGTGCCCATCCCTCCGCACACTCCGGGGCTTTGCACCGCTACGTCGCACATGTCGGAAAGTTCCTCTACCGTAATGCTTCCAGCTGCAAGTTCCCCGACCGATTCGAAGACGTCCTCAATATCGACTTCCTTTCCGTTTAGCCGCCCGCAACGCTGGTATCCACCAATGACCACAATGGTTGGAATATTCAACCGCGCGGCAGCCATCAGGTGAGCCGGGGTAGTTTTGTCGCAACTGCTTAAACAAACCATGCCATCCAAGAGTGCCCCTTCCACCGTGCACTCGATGTCGTTTATCACTAGCTCTCGAGACGGCATCAGGTAACGTCCGCTCCGCCCGGCACTGGTAACGAAATCGCTTGGCGCAGTGGTTTTGATTTCGAACGGCAGCCCACCGGCTTCCCGGATCCCTTGCTTCACCGTCTTGGCGACTTCATCAAGATGGCTGAAGCAGATCGAGAGCTCAGAGGAGGAATTGATGATTGCGATCTTCGGTTTTTCCATATCCTCGTCAGAGATACCAAGGGCGTGCCATTGTGCCCTACGGACAGCCCAGCGTGTTGTGCCAGGCTCAAAGTTAGAACGATATGTCTTCAAAATTCCCCCTTCAATGAAACAGATCGAGAGCTGTTCTATGTAATGTCTGCGCCGAGGAATGCACCTTGACGAATTAGCTGTCTCTGTAGCGCAGCAATATCGAGTTGTCGCAATGAGCAAGCAGAGGAAAATGACAGCACAGCGGCCACGCCCGCAGCCTCTCCAAGCGCCATGCAAACGGCCGCAACACGCATTGAGGCATGGGCATCATGCGATGCCGAGGCGCACCGGCCCGCTACTAGCAAACGCTCACAGCCCAGAGGCAACATCATGCGGAACGGTAACTGATAGTAGGTACCGGGGGACAGGAACACCCATTTGGTGGCGCGACCTCCACCATGCTCTTCTACCGGCCACGCACTGCACGCAACTGCATCTTCGAATCGCCCTTGTTTCAGCGCGTCATCCAGCGTTAGCCAGTACTCGCCCCTAACTCGGCGGCTCTCGCGAATCCCGATCTGCGAACCGATTTCGGCAATTACACAGTTCTCGTAGCCGGGCACGAACTCGCGGAACGCTTGCAAATAGAGCTTCAATTGCTGACGCCCCTGCAACTCGGCCTCGGTCAGTTCCTCCGTGTTCAGGGAGTCTGGTGACCTGCCATTCTTGAGAACGCGCGTTATGTTCAAGTGCATGCTACCGGGCTGATTGCTGAATGCTCCGCCAGCGGTACGCGGTAGCGGCAAGCCTGCTGCGACTGCCTGTTCGAGACGGCTCTTGATGTCGTCACGCGTCAATTGGCTGGCCCGCTCCACATCGACACCGCCAAATCGAAACATGGTTGTGGGAGCCTGAATCAGGGCGGGAACATACTCGAAGCAGGCACCCGCCATCGCGGCGATATCTCCGTCGCCAGTGCAGTCAATGATGATGCCGGCAGCACAGCCCCAGCGTCCATCGCGTCCCTGGAAGATTACGCCGCGAATTTCATTCCCTTCCTTCCAGACATCAATTGCGAGACAGTGAAACGCCAACCGAACCCCCGCCTCGTTTACGATCTCATCTGCAGCGATCTTCAGCATGGATGGGTCATAAGGCATGGAAGCCGTTTTCAACCAGCGCTTCGGCTCTCTAGCTCCACCCATCCGTCGCAGCCTATCGACAATTTCTGAGGTGAATCCACGGACTACCGCTGTAATCTTGTCTTCTGCAACGGCGTAAAGACCGCAAATACTGCCAACTGTCACCATGGAAAGTGTGCCGCCCAGGTAGCCGTTGTTTTCTACGAGCAGCACATTCGCTCCCAAACGCGCAGCCGCGGTGGCAGCGGCAATTCCTGATGATCCCCCACCTACAACCAGCACATCGACGATGTGGCGTATGGGCGTTTGCCGCGCGGGCTCCTCAATGAACCGAATCTTAGAGTCGCTTTGTCCAGAATTCATGGGTCAAGATCCGTCTGTCCTTATTCACTGTCCTTGTGTCCGCCAACCTGTAGATCCGCGGATCACAAGCTTGTTCGGTAAGCAAATGTTCCGGTACTCACCCGTGCCTCCGTCAATGCGCTCCAGCAACAGTTCGATGGCCTTTTCCACCATCTGCGGTAACGGCTGACGGACCGTCGTGAGGTCAAACGCTTGCCAGGATGCCATTTCGATATCATCGTAGCCAATCATCCAGAGCTTTCCGGGAACATCAACGCCACGATGGCGAGCCGCATCTCTCGCGCCGAGGGCAATCACGTCGTTGACACAAAACAATGCATCGGGTGCCTCTGCTAGCTCTAGCAGGCGTCCAGCTGCTTCGAACCCTGTTTTGTAGGAGAAGTGATCAACTTCCAAACAGAGGGCTTCATCCAAGGGTCTTCCAAGTATTGCCAGTTGTTCTCGAAACCCCGACTGGCGGTCGCGAATCGTACTAGCCAATGCCGAGCCGGCAATCAATCCAATTCGTAATCGACCGCTCCTTACTAAATAATCGGCTACCGCCTGTCCGCCGCCGCGATTGTCGCTCGCCACCTGATCGCAGGGCCAACCTTCGACGGTTCGGTTGATTAACACGACAGGCGCGTTCGTCTGCAGTGTTTCGTACAATCGGGTCGAAGCAGCCGTTGCCGTCGTCATGATAATCCCGTCTACGCGGCTCTCACTGACGGCATCGACCGCCGCGTCTTCGTTCAACTCGTCGGCATTCCACACCACCATACGGAATCCAGCATGGATGAGCATGCGACCCAGTACTTGAAGAAGCTCGGGATAAAGCGGGTTGGCAAGACGCGAGACTGCCACGCCGATGTTACCGGTTCGACTCGTTCGCATGGCGCGAGCCATGCCGTTTGGCCGATAGTTCAGCTCTTGGATAACCTCCATAACTTTGTTGCGGAGTTCTTGCCGGACTTTCGGGTTTCCAGTAAGCACGCGTGAAACGGTCGCCTGTGAAACACCAGCACGGCGGGCGATATCGTAGCTGGTGGCTGGACCCGATTTAGAATTCGAATTCATTACAAAGCTGCTGCTGTAAGTATTAGGCGAATTAAATTCTGAATTCGAATTCACGTCAAGCAAAAAAACGCGTTTCAGGCGAATTGCTGGAATGGCGGCTCCCCCTTGTGGCCGGAGACTGCTACGGGTGAAATCGAAGTCGGATGAAATTGTGACAGACGCTACAGACAGTAATGCTTCGCAAAAAGGAATTGGATCCAACACCGGGATTACACGGGGCAAACAGCGCTGGTGCTCGCGCGACAAAGGAAGGCTTTGGGGGCAAATCCGCTGTCGTCTAATAATGAGCAACAAACATCTGTTTTAAGCTCACCGAAATCGGAACTATAAGTACCTCAAAACGACTGCCCGTTGCGCCATTGGGGACGACGGTTTTTCGCTCAGCGGATAAAGCCGCATGCGGACGTACCGTATCCTAGGATCCTCGCAGCAATAAGGAGCGTTCCCCTACCTCTTCTCTATTCTTTGTTTCCCTCTTCTTTATTTTCATTTTCAGAACTTTAAAGGAAAGAGACCCAAACCTTCTCAGAGGACTTTTTGCCAAAAACACTGAGGAAATCCACATAAGGTCGGTTAAGGTTTATCAGGTCTGGAGGAAATGGTATTTCACTCCAGCTGCGAGAAACTGTACTTGTCGACGGTTTTGCGTTTCGCCGAGACCTTATATACCCCACGTTAACCGTTTCGTTTTTTGGCTGCAGTCGACCTGCTACCCGCGCAGCGATGCGGCAGGCAATCTACCGTTCTCGACGCGGGAGGCCAGATTTGCTGCCGCCTGGAAGGTGCCTCATTTGGACCTCTGATATTTGTTAGTGATCGCTAGCCGTCGCTGTTAAGACTGAACGGCTCGGATAGCCAATCCCTCCCAAAACGGATAGCGGCGGTTGCAAAAGCCGCTATCCGAAATCAGTAGATCAGAGGCACCTTACTCTTGTCGCGGAATCAGCAAATTATTATGAGCTGCCGGTTCGGGATCGAAACATCTCCCTCAGACAACCGGCTTATGCGTGAGCGGCAGCCGCTCGTGCAGCCTTTGCCATGGCGCTGATGTGAGCTGGCGTGGTTCCGCAGCAACCGCCAATGATGTTGGCGCCGACCTTAACCAGTTCGGGGACATAAGTCGCCATGAACTCGGGCGTCTCTTTGAATAGCGTCTTACCATCTTCGACCACTGGTGCGCCAGCATTGGCGTGGATAAGTATAGGAATGGCAGGCAGAGCCATGCGGATTTGGCGTGTGATTTCGATCATGTTGCGGATGCCATTGCCACAGTTGGCACCTACGATATCCGCGCCTGCCCCCGCTGCTACCTTGGCCGCGTGGTCTGGCTTAACTCCCATCATGGTGCGGAAACCCTTCGCCCGGGCTTCGAAAGTGAATGTGCAGATGACGAGCAGTTTGGTGTTCTCCTTGGCAGCCTTGACGGCCTGTTCGGCTTCCACCACCGAGGACATGGTCTCGACACAGATTGCGTCGGCTCCGCCTTCGGCTAGTGCCAATACCTGCTCTTTGAAAGCACCGTACAGTTGCTGCGCGGTCGTATCGCCACCCTCTTCTTCTACGATCTTTCCGGTTGGGCCTACGGACGCGGCAACAAAGCCCTTGTTCCCCATGGCCTGTTTTGCCAGCTTGGCGGAGGCAAAGTTGAATTCGCGGACTTTGTCGGCCAGTCCATAGTTCTTCAGTTTGAACGAGCTTCCGCCAAATGAGTTGGTTTCGACTAGGTTGGAACCGGCGTCGATGTAGGCTTGGGCGATTTCTTGTACCGCTTGTGGATGGCTGACACACCAGAATTCAGGACATTCTCCGCTTTGCAGCCCCTTCGCATACAGAAAAGTTCCCATGGCTCCGTCGGAAATAAGGACCTCACCTGCTTTAATCCGTTCTAGAAGATTACTCACGATATTTCTCTCCTTCGACTCTTGAGCGTTTCTGCAACAGTAGGAAACTGCTCCAAGTCCGTGTGTGGAAGGAACAACGCCTTGATATAGCTATCCATGTATCCAGGATTGGAGCTCAAATCGACATAGGTGATGCGGGCGGCAATTTCCGCCATACGTTGGCGATGCTCCCGCGACAGTAGCGCTATGTAAGCGCCGGTGAGAGAAGAATTTCCAAGATAGCGAAAGCGGTCGAGCGGCAAATCGGGCAGCATGCCGATGAAGACCGCATCCGCAATTCGTATGTAGCGTCCAAAACCGCCCGCAATGTAAACCCGTGTAATGGAATCCCATGTGAGACCGACATTCTCCAGCACCAGCGAGCAGGCGGCGTAGATCGCGGCTTTAGTGCGAATCAGGTTCTCCAGGTCGGCTTCGGTGATCAGCAGATCTTTGCCGTCCCGTGTCTGCTCGCCACCAGCCAATCGGAAGGCGCGGCGGCCTTCGTATTGCACGATGCGACCGCTGCCGGGCGACTCGAAGAAGCGCCCGGAACGGTCTACCACGTCCTGCCGAAACAGTTCCCCTAACAACGAGATCAAACCCGATCCACAGATGCCCGCCGGTTTACCGCCGCCGATCACGGAGCACTTCACGCTTTCGCGATCATCGCCGATCGCCACGCGCTCAACCGCGCCTTCGGCGGCCCGCATTCCACACTTAATGCCGGACCCCTCGAATGCCGGGCCAGCGGAGCAGGCACAGCCCACCATCCAGTCCGCGTTTCCGATCACGATTTCCCCGTTGGTACCTATGTCCATGAACAGAAAGACGTCCTGGTTGTTGGTTGGCAAATCGGTGCAGAGCAAGCCCGCGGTGATGTCGCCTCCCACATAGCTGCCCACGCCGGGCGCACAGGCAACCAGCGCTTGCGGATCGATCTTCAGACCGACCTCCTGCGCCCGCAGCTCGGGAACAAAGTTCACCGTCGGCACATAAGGTGCTTCGCGAATGTACCCAGGTGGCAGGCCAAGCAGCAGATGAATCATGGTGGTGTTGCCAGCCAAAAATGCGCCGCCAATATCTTGTGGCTCAATCAGGAGTGACTTCGCCAGTTGACCAATCAGACCATTGATGGTCTCCAGCACCAGACTGCGCAGCTCCTCCAGTCGTTCACCGTCACGCGCATAGTCAATGCGGCTGATGATGTCGGCTCCCCGCCGAAGCTGCAGATTGTAGGAAGTCTGAGTCGCCAGCAGTGCCCCATCATCCAGGTCAACCAATTGCGCCGCGACGGTCGTGGTTCCTATATCGACCGCCAAACCGAGAGCGTGCGCCGAGGTGTGCCCCGATTGCACATCGCGGATGCGTAACTCCGAAACAGACTCCTCAACGCTCACCGTGATCTTTCCGTTTGCCGCGCGGACGCTCGCTGACAAACGCCGGAGCACCGGGAGATCGCACGTAACCGGAAGGGCGCCGTTGCTGCGTCTCATTTCGCGGACAAGCCGGGTCCAATCACTGTAATGCTCTTCGACGGAAGCCGGAGGCACGTTGAGCCGCAACCGCCGGTAAAGCGGCGTAAGATGGCCGGCGTCCGGCAGCAAGCCCGGATCGATGAGCAAATGACTATCACCGACGAACAGCGCTCCCTGCTGGCGGTCGGGAAGACGTACCACGATATCGGATGTGACTTTGGTTTGGCAGGCCAGAATTGGAGTATTCTGCCCATCCACTTCTACCTTGCACAAACCGCAGACACCCTCGCCACCGCAAGGCAATTCGAGATCTAGTATTCCCACCAGCTGAGCCGCTTCTCGGATCAGCGTTCCCTCGGGAACTTCGGCCACAATACCGCCGGGTTGGAAGCAAACCAGTGGCATCGTTTTACCGTGCAGCTTGCTGCTTCAGGAAAGAGCTGAGATCGCAGCACTCTCCGGGCCCGACCAGCACCTCCCAGCCAGGCAATGCTTCTTCCAGCTCACCGCTGATTTGCGAGACATATCCGGGAATAATGATGCGACGCTTCTCCAGCTTGTCTTGCAGTCCGCTCGCCTTTACCGCGGCAGCAATCTTTTCTCCCGTGAATTTACCGGAAGCCCATCCCGTCAACACGCTCATGCCTTCGGTGTCCACTACAATTAAGTTCGCGGAAACACCTGAGTTCTCGATCTCTCCGGAAACCAGGAAGTAGGTCAGCGAGAAGTTGGAAGTGGCCAGCACCGGAGAGTCCTTACCCGGCTCGCCAATGGGGTAAACCCTGGGATCGACTTGAATCGGCTTTTGCGGGTCGGTGTAGACATTCTGCCGCAGCATCATCAAGGGCAGAAGCACCTCCAACTGCATGCGGTCTAAAACGACGATCGACCCGTACTTGCACAAGTAAGTCGAGGCGTCGGCAACGAGCGAGGCATCGTCCAATGCGGTGACGAAGTTGATGATTGGATAGCCCAGCGGCTCGAATGCGTTCTTCAGCGCAGCTTTGCGGATGATGGTGTTGTACTGCAGGGTGGCGGCAGGATTATCCGCCGGCAGATCGAGAACAATGTCCTTCACTCCGAGAGCAGCCAGCTTAGTGGTCAAAGCCACCAGTTCGTCAATGGTTGCCGCACGAGCCACCAGCGGCGCGTTGTACTTCAACGCCAAGGCAGCCACCGCCTCGGCGTTGGCGGACGTAGCAGCGTGAATCAGAGGCCGCTTGCCCGGCAACTCCTTCAGTCCGGCTTCTAAAACTTCTAGGTTCGCGCTCCGCAGAATGATGCCCATTCCAGTGGAACCGGCCGCTGTCTTTACCAGATCGACAAACGGCTTCACCTCCTCACTGAAGTTGTCGACCAGAACCAGGTTGACGCGCAGTTGCTCGCCGACGCGTTCCAGGCAGTAATCTCGCACCTCAGCGATTTTGTGACCGAGTTCGGAGAGCGGCTCATTGTCCGCAAAAGCAATGGCAATGGCCGCCTCGTGCACAAACGTTTTGTCGTGCCGGAACATCACGTTCTCATTGCCAATCAGTACCTCGCGCTCGGGTGGGCCAATCTTAACCAGCCGGATGGGGGGCTTGCTGGCCGCTCCGATGATCTTCTTGGCCTCTTCCGAGGCGTAAGGACATGCCGTCAGCTCGGCATTTTTGGCGGCCAGCTTCATGGCGAAGGCCATGCAAGTGGGCACACAGCACTCGCCGCAATTAGTCTTGGGCAGCAACTTAAAGATTTGTAAACCAGTCATCGCCATTGGGGCACCTTACTTACTACAACACATCATTTCTTCGATCTTGCGTTTGAGCGTGCGAGCGGTCAGGGGATGATAGACCACCAATAGGTCCGCTCCGGCATTCAGATAACTCATCGACGTGGCTATTTCCAGCAACGCTCCACGCTTCTCCTCGTCTCCCCAGCGTGGAAAGTCCCGACGCGAGGCCCGGCTTTCCTTGATTTTCGCGAGTTCGAAGCCGGGATTTACGATCATAGGCATTGCCAGCATGGGATCGCCGGTAAAGGCCGAGCTCCGGATACGCTCCATCACCGAGTAGCAGTACTCCAGCCCATAGCCCAGAGCGCCCGTCATCGGGTCGATAACGATGTGGTCGGCTGGCATGTCCATGGAAGTCAGCAGGATGTTGAGCTGCTTACACATGTTCACGTCGATCGGTGTCTGTGCCACCACGCAATGACCGTAAGCCATGACGGTGGCGGCAATGGTCTTGTAGTTGTCGGTTTCGACCCAGTTCAGCAGGAGATTTTCGCCGGCAAACGTGGAAGCAATGTGCTTCATCACGGCGTTGTTCTTTTCGTAGTGATTGCATCCGGTAATAATCAGCGGCACACCCACCGCGCCAAGAACATCTTTCACTATGTTGCCGGCGGCTTGCGGAGACATATCGCCATTGTCAGGATGGGTCTTGGTCAGGCGCACGCTGATGATTTCGGCTCCCAGTTTCTCCACCAAGTGGCGTGCCATGGCGGCCGGATCTTTTACCAAGTCTCCATAGGCATTCCGTAAACTATCAGGATAGGTCTTCGGCAGGGCATCCAGTACTTCCATGGCAATTACAGGCCTATGGCCCACGCTGCCTTCGAAGTGCCGGAAAGGCAGCACCTCGGCACCTCCGAGGGTAACTGCCGAGGTCCGTGTACCACTTCCGCCCAAAGTCACAGTGCGTATCGCGACATTAGCTTTTTCCGGTGCCAGTACAACCGACTTCGGCAGCACGATGGCCGCGGAAGTGATGGGTCTCTCCACAACTTCAGGCGGCGCTGCTTTCGAAATTGGCCGTGAGGTTACAGTTGATTTGGTTTCTACCCCAGCCGACACAGTTGGCGGCTTGAGTGGTTCGTCGACTGCCGGGGGACTCTGCGAATATTCGATTGCAGCAGGCATAGCCGTAGCCAACATACCGCTCTGCATCAGAAGCATATTTGCGCCCGCATGCAACAGGTGCATGGCCGTGGACGCCTGCAACGCAACCATCTGTTGTTGTGGCGTCATGCCCTGCCGGATTTCCGTGGTGGGAGGCGCCTTGCGCAGCTCTTCCAGTATGGCGATTAATGCTCCCATGCCATCGCCGGGAGTCACGAGAGACTCTGCTTTGACGTTGCCCGGCGCATCGGCCGGCTTTTCGACGGGCGGATTCGTCGGCACGGCTGCGGCAGCCACTTTTTGCGAAGGCTGCGGCGCTGGAATTTCGGCGACTGCGACCGCAGTCTCCGTCGTGCGCGCGACGGGGGTTCCCGATTCCGTCGCCGCGGCTTGGACCTCGCCGACATGCGCGGCATCGACGGCAGCAGCTTCTTCCGACGGCATCGTAATGTCCCACATGCTCAGAGCAGGGTGATTCACCTTTTGCATATAGGCCTGCACCGAAGCAATATCAGTGCCTGCGGACTCATCGGCGATCATGTCCGTGAAATTATCGCAGCCGAAGGTCTTGCCGACTTTATCAAGGTCTTCCCGCAAGAACTCTTTCAGCTCTTTAGGCATCCAGGCAATTCGCCGATGGCCGCCTTCAGCGGAGATGAACTTCCGGCTGGTGACATAAGCTTTGCCGACGCCGACGAATCCCGGCACCTGCTGTCCGCCTCCGGTCGTGTTCGCCATGGTGGAAAACTTCATCCCGGCTGGAGTTTCGCCCAGGTACTCGCGGTTGACGATCATGACAGCATTCGCTTCGGGCATCAGCGCCACAATGGCTTCAAAACAGCCGCAACTGGTCATCGGGTGTTCCAGCATGGAGTAGGCATTGACGCGGCTGATGGTCTGTTTGGAATTCGCGTAGACGTAATCGTTGATCTTGGACCACTGACCACGCACAGGATCGAGGCATTCGCCTTTCACCAGGGGTTGATTGGGTCCCGTGGGGTCGATTTCGTAAGCCGCTTTGCCATCCAACCAGTTGTAGGCGCCGCACAGTCCCAACCGCTCCGGGCTGATAATGCAGACGTGATTGGGCGCGAAGCTCTGACAGAGCAAACAGGAATAGAAAGTGTCTACGTTTTCGTCAGTCAGTGATTCCAGGCGTTGGTTGCGTGCGCGGTAGGCGTGGCGGGCAATATCCACTCGCTCCTCGACGTCCTTGACGTTGGTGAATATCGTGACCTGCACTTTGTCCACGATGGCTGGGTAGTCGTTGAGAAACTTGGCGTGCAAAATCTCGCCCAGATGGCGAATTTTGAAGCCTCTTTCTTTGGCGGCCTTGCTGATGCGAATCCAGTTGATGTCGCGCTGGCCCATGTGCCAGATGCCTTCGGCGCCGTTGATCAGGTGATGGATCTGCCGTTCCAGGATCGGTTCAAAATCAGGTTGCATTTTTCGTCCGGCAACTTCCACCCATATCCCGATGGGCAGTGCCGTTTCTTCTGCGATATCATCCAGTTCGGGCCCTACGACGCGAATCTTGCCGTCCTCCACTTCAGCCAAATCGAGCGTCGTGACATATTCGAAGCCGGGCGTCGTGTTGCCGCCGAACTCGACGAAGGTCTGTTCCTTGCGGATGCGCTCGCCTTCGAACGCAGCGCCATAGGCAACTGGTATCGGTACCTTGGTCACCTTGATCTTGCAGCCGCGAACCTCCAGAGACTTCTCCACGATCCGGTCGATTGGCACGGACGAAACCACGTGTTCGTAGGTGCAGATACCGGTCGGCAAAATTTGCGGAATGTCGGTGTCGGCAATGGTGGGAAACCCATAGTTGATGGCTCCTGCAGCCGCCGCATATTTCTCTTCGGTGACCTCGCCCAGCGCCATAACAAACGCGAAGATACGGTCCTTGTTGTACTTGAGATTGCGCGCGTAATCGCCTGCCGAAACTCCCCCGAAGCTCAGAGCCACGCGGTTGGCGAAGCCGAGAGCATAGACCGCTGCCGAGATTTCCTTACCATAAGGCACCAGACGAGTTTCCCAACCCAATTGCACGCCCGCCTCGGCTAACTGTTCGGCGAAGGAAATACCGTGGGTGTGACCGGCCATAAAGACATAGAGGTTCTTCTCCTGCAACTCACGGGCGATGCGAACTGCGTCCTCGATGGTCGGTGCGGCGCCCACGATGGCGGCAAACCCAGGGGCGGAGCCGTCTACGAACTCGACTCCGCGTTCCCGGATAATGACGTCATTGGCCGCGCCCAGCCATATGCCGTTTACTGGGCTAGGGCCAATAAGATACTTGCAGGCTTCCAGGATTTCAAAAGCAAAGAGAGTGGCGATGCCGGCATCCAGCGTGTCGCCTAAATAAGGCAGCCAAAGATGATCGCTGGGCACGGCCGGCAGCAGCCGATGGCACTCATCCAGAATCCTCTGCATGTCCGAAAGCCGATCTACACGCTCGCCCAACAATGAATAGATAACCGGCAGCGAGTAAGCAGTATCGGGAAACCCAACGGCGCAATCGCCGCCCTTCGCTGCAAGGGCCTTGGCCAGGTAGTCTTCCGCGTCGCGCACGATCTGGTGAGCCCCGCGAATTGCCGATGACGAAATAATCTTGCTCATTGCAGTTCGCGCCTCGATTTCATGTCATACATCTTTCGTTCTTTTTGGGTGTTGATATGCAGTGCGTCGCGCTTGTGCTCGATGTGGGCCAGGAGCTTGTCGGCCGCAGCGATGGGATCTGGTTCCCACTCGAAGCGCCCGCCGGTAAGGCTGGTCATTTCCTCGCAGAGCAGGTTGTGCACATTGTTGCTACCCTCGACGTACAGCGGATGACCGAGCACGACGTACAAGCCGCTGGCAACGAAGTAGTGACCGATTGCCACCGCTTTTTCGCTCATCCATTCCGGCGCGGCGCCCGCTATCGGCAGGTCGGAGAGATCCTCGCCCAGGCCGCCCTCGGCCAAGATGTTGGTGGCGGCTAGCAGAATGCGGCTGTTGTCTACGCACGATCCCATGTGCAGGACGGGAGGAATGCCGACTGCCTCGCAGACTTCGCGCAAACTCGCGCCGGCTTTGGCCAGCGCCGCTTCCGGTGTCAGCAGGCCCGCCTTGGCGCAGGCTATGGCGGCGCAGCCAGTTTGAAGCACCAGCACATTGCGTTTGATCAACTCCTCCGCCAACCGTACGTGGCCTTGATCGGCGACCACCCTGGGATTGCTGCACCCGACAATACCGACAACCCCGCGAATGCGGCCGTCGATAATGGCATCGTTCAGCGGGCGGAAGGTGCTGCGGAAGCGTCCGCCGAGCATGTGAAAGATGGTCTCATTGGAAAAGCCGGCCACCAGTTCCATCGATTCCTTGGGAATGTGCACGCGATCTTTATCGCGGTTCTCGAAGTTGTCGATGGCCTTGCGAATTATGTTGCTGGCCTGTTCGTAACCGCTGCGCACGTTGAAAGTGATCTGTTCCGCATCGGGGGTGTGGGCGATCTCAGAGGTGCTGAGCAGCTTGGTGTGGAAGCACTTCGCCACCTGCGAGAGCGACGGCATCACGCACTGCACGTCGATCACCATCACTTCGACGGCGCCAGTGACGATGGCCAACTCCTGCTGCAGAAAGTTGCCCGCAATAGGTAACCCGTGGCGCATCAGGACTTCATTGGCCGTGCAGCAGATACCGGCGACGTTAATCCCCTCCGCGCCCTTTGAACGAGCATATTCGAGCAGTTCCTCGCTTTGCGAGGCCACGGCGAGCATCTCTGAGAGCGTGGGCTCGTGTCCGTGAACGATGATGTTGACTTTGTCCGCCGACAACACGCCCAGGTTGACGCGGCTCCGAATTGGCTTGGGAGTGCCGAACAGGATGTCGGAGATGGTGGTGGCAATCATCGAACCCACCCAGCCGTCGGCCAAGCTGCACTTCAAACCTCCCAAAATCAGGTGGCGATAGTCGTGGTCGACTCCCATGTGCGTGCGGTGCATCAATTCCACCACGGCAGAGTCGACGCCCGTGGGGCTGATGCCAAGCTTGTTCCACAACGCTTGCCGCTTTTCCGGAGCCAGCCTCAAGGTGCCGTTGGGCTGCTCCGACCAGGCAAACTGAGTGGTGAAATAGTCGGCCAGATCGCCGGCGATCGTCAGTTGGTCGCGACCATCGGTTTCGATCTCGAAGAAACGCGCGGCTTCGTGCAGGCGAACCGGATCGGTAATTTTGTAGTCCCCGCCTTTGCCTTGCGACACCAGCTTCAGGGTGCGCACCAACGTGCGTCCATGATCGGAGTGGGCAGCGGTGCCGGCGGCGATTTCGCGCAGCAAGTTGCGTGCGGTGATGGTGTCGGCATTGGCGCCGCAAATGCCTAAAGGAGCTTTGGGAGTAATGCGGCAGGGACCCATATGGCAAAGCCGGCAACAAATGCCGTCCATACCGAACTTGCACTGCGGATGCTGCGACTGGTACCGGTCGAAGACTGTGCTTACCTCAGCTGCGCCTGCAATCTGCACCATCTCAACGATTGCCGGATCTTCCGAGACCGGTTGGCCAGGTGCTTTGCGGCCAGTAGTGGACATCAGTGTTTCTCCTCTTGGGCTGCAAACAGATTGGCGAGTAACTGATTCATGGCGATTCGCGCCGGCGCTCCCGGCGGAATCGTGGAAACTGGCACACCGTCAGCATCGAGTGCAGCAACATCTGGATCCACCGGAATGCAGGCCAGCAGGGGAAGTCCCGTAGCCTTGACGGCTTCAGAAATCGGCCCGGGCAGCGCCCCGCCCGGAACGCGGTTGACGATCAATCCACGTTGTCTGGCAGGGAGGGAGACTTCATCGGCCAGAGCCGAAACGCGCGCCGCGGTGCGAATGCCGCGCACGGTGCAGTCGGAAATAATCAGCAGATAATCCACCGAGAGCAGGGTGCGGCGGGAAATGTGCTCCAGGCCAGCTTCGCTGTCGATGACGATGTTGCGGTAGTTGCGCGACAGGCGGTCGAGCACCTCGCGCAGTACGTTGTTGGCGAAACAGTAGCAGCCCTGGCCCTCGGGCCGGCCCATCACAATCAGGTCGTAACCCTTCTGTTCTACCAGGGCTTGTTGCACGCGCAGATCGAGAAATTCCTGCTTGGAGACGCCCTTCAGAGACTGTACTTCCTTGCGGGCACTTTCGCGGATACCGCCCACCGTGAATCGGTAATCTACGCCCAGCGCCTCGTTCAGATTGGCATTGGAGTCAGCGTCCACCGCGAGGATCGGCGACTCGCCATGCGCGGCGAGCCAACTCACCGTGAGCGCCGATAACGTGGTCTTTCCGACTCCGCCCTTTCCGGTCATTGCCAAAATCATCTGTCCACCTGTGCGGTGGATGTGTGACGTCGAACCGCCACTGGGGTCACATATCCGCCGCGTATGCTTTGCGACCTATTGACCCGCCTTCGCCGCTTCTTCGAATTGCCGACGCAATTTCGCACTGACTTCGTGCAGCGTCTTGAAAACCAACTCGGCATCGGGAATCGGCAACGACCCTGTGCCGCAGGACGGAGTCACGAGAGCCTGGCTGCGAATCAACTCCGCGTCGAGTCCGGTCGCCTTCGCCAGTTTCTGAACGAGTTCGCCAAACTTGGCGACCAGCGAGTCCGGGGTCTGGGCATGGATCTTGGTGCTATTGGTGGGCACAATTCCAAACGCCAGCACCTTGCCGGCTTTCAGGTAGTCCTTAATGGCGTTGGCATAGAGCAGAATCGTGTCGCCATAGTCGAAAGCGTCAAAATTCAAAATGTCCACACCCGCATCAATCAGGATTGGCCACTCTGTGTTGCCACAACAGTGCACACCGGCCAGGGCGCCTTCTGCTTGTACCGCTTCGACCACCTCGTTCAACTTAGCGACAGCGTCGTCCCGGGTCACGCTGACATAAGTCGATGAGCCAAACGCCGACAGGATCGGTTCGTCGATGAAGCAAATGGTATTTTGCGCGAACTTCTTGAACTTACGGATCTGCCAGCGACACTTCATGGCCATCGCCTTTACCACCACATCCACGAATTCAGCGTTGTAATAAATAGCTCGCTTGTTCTCATCCACAATGGTCAGCCCAAAGCTGAGTGGTCCGGTGGTCTGCAGCTTCACGAAGGGACGAGTACCACCCGCAGCCTGCAGAGCGGACTCGAAGGCGTAAAGGCCTCTGGCAAAATCGGGGGTAATGCGGAACGCCTCGACATCTTCAGCGACGTAGCTCTCGTAGAACGCCGCCAAATCCGTGCTCGTATCACCGGCGGTGTTGATGTACATGCGTTCCTTTTCGCGATCAATCACCACGCGGGGAATGCCTTCGCTGTACTGTATCTCCATTTGCTCGTTAAGGCCCGTCGCTGGCAACTGCGGCCAGATTGGCGCGTTAGGAATACTCCGCAGGATGACCTGAACCGCCTTCTGTGGATCTTTATGCGGCAGACTGCCGATTGCCGTGGCTAAGCAGCATGGCTCAAAGCTCATGAAATACTCTCTTTCGCAGTACGGTACGACTGCAATGCTTTCTGAAGTTTTCGAAAAGGGTTGAGTAACTCCGAATAGCCCAGATCGGCCAGCGCCAAACCTTGCCGGTCAGCCTGCGCTATGCGTATGTCGAGCGGAATGGTTCCCAGGAGATGATTCTCTCCGAACTTGGACGCAATCCAGCGGTTATCTTCTTCCGGATCAGCCGTCTTGTTCAGAACCACTCCGAAGTGGCGAATGCCTAGGTCGGCAGACATCTGGCGAACTCGTTCTGCGGTCTCCACACTGCGCTGCCCGGGCTCGACAACTACCATCATCAGGTCCACTCCGCTCGCGGTGCCGCGTCCTAGGTGTTCAATTCCAGCTTCCATGTCGAGGATGACCACGTCATTCCGGCGAAGCACCAAGTGCGATACCAGGCTCTTTAGCAGTACACTCTCCGGACAAGCGCATCCTCCGGCGGCGCGCTGCACCGCACCAAGCACGAGCAGATCGACGCCTTCGTAGCGGACGGCATACCTCTCCGCGATATCGGAAACATCGGGATTGAGCTTGAACATCTGCCCGAACTCGCGCACTTTCGCTCCTGTGCGCTCTTCGATCAGCTTTCGCTCGGTTGAGATAGTGTGGATCTGCGAACGGAAAGAAGATGGTAATCCAAGAGCAGAAGCAAGATTTGCATCTGGGTCCGCGTCAACGGCCAACACCCGGTGTCCATCTGCCGCGTACAGACGGGCTAGCGTTCCCGCGACGGTGGATTTTCCGACCCCGCCCTTTCCCGAGATCGCAAGCTTCATTCGCTAGCCTCCTGCAAACGGAGAACCTGCTCGACCGCGAGCATCGCGTACCCGACAATCTCCTCGGCTGCGGCGCGAGCCGCGATCGGTTGGTGACAGCTGATGGCATCGAGAAGGGTCCGGTAAGCTGACAGTTCCAACGCCACCGAAGCAGGGAGTTGCACGGTATACGAAAGGGCGGTCCGTAACGGCTCGCGGATGATCGCGCTCAATTGCTCAAACAGCGCATTGTGAGAGGCCGCGACGACTGCGGTATGGAACCGTAGATTCAAATCGATAACCTCCTCTAAATTCTTCCCCCCCGCCACCAACTCCCGTTGTTCCAAGCATTGTTCAATGCTGCTTACTTCTTGAGGCGTAGCTCGGACGGCGGCAAATCCTGCGGCAGTCGGCTCAATAGCCAGTCGTACCTCGCAGAGGTCGCGCAAAAGACGCGCATCAGGATGCAATTTGGTGCGCCAGCTGAGGATGTCCGGATCGAGCAGGTTCCATTTCGTCCGCGGCGTGGACCGCATGCCCAATCGTGGGCGGACCTCCACTAACCCTTTGTCCTCCAATACTTTCACGGCCTCGCGAAGGATGCTGCGACTGACACCAAGTTGTTGACACAGCCTGGCTTCGTTTGGAAAGATAACTTGCTCCCCGGTGCCCATGATTTGCAACGCCAAAGTCCGCGTAACACAGTTGTGTAAGTTCTCCGGTGCGCTGACACGGGTGAAGGTAGTTTCCATGATCGGTAAGCATATCATATGATCATGCTTCAATTTAGATTTTGAAAGCACCTTTTAGGGACAGTCTGGAACCACATTGAGGGCGGTCTATAAATGGGCGTCCTTGAGATTGATCGGGCTGTAATGGGAGGAGTTCCCCCTCATCGTAGCTTGCGTCCAGTGCCGATCTAACCTGCTTCGGGGTCGGCGCAAAAATATTGCTTAAGTTTAAATCATATGATATGTTCACGCGCGACATGAAGACCACATTCAATCCTGTTCAGTAGCCGGCGGCGAAGCTGCGCGACAACGTCATCCCGCCTTGGCCTTGCAAATCGTCCGGCGGATCATGGGGTCTGAGCACGTTGTCTCCGCCCATGGCGCGGATGCCAAATTCCCGCCGAAGCGATCGGTTTGGATCTGCGGTTTTCATACAACGGCTTCTGGCAGTCAACAGTGTTGGTCGATGCAATCGGCCAGCGCCAGCCGATTAGCTGGCTCGCGTCACCGCGTTATTGGCAGTCGAGCAAGTATTCGTGTGCAGGAGCATTTTGAATGAACTCGCGATCTCACGGAAGAGCGACATTGGGAATTTGTGTGTACTGATTACCCAGGCGTCTTTGCTGGAAATTATGACAAGTTGCTGAGGAAGATCGAGTACAAGAATCGCAAACAGTAAAACTAACGGCGGTCGGGAGAAATCGAGTATGCACAACGGAAAGCCAGATTTTGATCGGATTGTCACGACGCTTAAGCACCGTGAACCAGACAGAGTCCCGATGCTTGAGGCAGTTGTTGACTATGAGATTATGGGCCAATTTTTGGGTCGAAAGGTGACCGACGCGGACATTGAATCGCAGGTCGAGTTTTGGACCAAAGCAGGTTACGATATCATCCCGCTAACTGTTGGGATGATGCAACCAGGAAAGGTCACGGAAAACTCCGCGATCTCAAGATTCCTGCGGGATGTTGTACTCCGGGACACGGTAGATCAGGAAAAGGATCAATCCTGGAACCTGGAAAGAAGGGCCGTCATTTTGGACGAAGCCGACTTGGAGTCTTTCCCGTGGGAGCAGGCGGCAAGAGATCTTGATTTTTCGAAGTTTTACAAGGTGCAGACGTTTCTCCCAGAAAACATGAAAATCATCGCCATGTCGGGCAAGATCTTCACTTTGACTTGGATGTTGATGGGCTTCGAAAACTTTGGCCTGAATCTGGCGGCGAATCCAAGCTTCGTCGAACGGGTGTTTGAACAGGTTGCGAACATCCAGTACAAGGCACTTAGCGAAATCGTGAAGATTCCCAATGTTGGGGCCGTCTGGGCTGTGGACGATTTGGCCTTCAAAACAGGACCAATGATCAGCCCAAAGATGTTCCGCAAATACGTCTTTCCTTGGTACGAGAAGTTTGGCCAAATCTGCCGCGACAATGGTCTTTACTTTTTCTTTCATTCCGACGGCGTCATCTGGCAGTTGCTCGATGATTTCGTCCGCGTCGGCGTGGATGCTTTGCACCCGATCGACCCAACGTGCATGGATATTGCCGAGGTTAAGAAAAAGTATGGCGATCGGTTGACGCTCATTGGTAATGTTTCGAACGAATTGCTGCAGAATGGAACGCCCACAGAGGTGGCCGCTCGCACGAAGGAATTGATCAAGACGCTCGCTCCCGGCGGTGGATATTGTCTGTCATCCGGCAACTCCGTTCCGGATTGGGCGCGAATCGAGAATTATAAGGCCATGATCGAAGCGGCCGCGAAGTACGGGTCATATCCGATCCGAGTCGGATAGAGAAGCTTCAGCCGTTTGAGGCTGCGGCAGAGAGTCGGCAAACTCGAAGAACACCTAAACCTGAAAGAGGACTCATCTATGAGTACCGAAACGACAAGCACTGTTACGCCCGCCAGGGAGGGACAACTCGTAATTCCGCAGCGGCTGGAAAGGTTGCCGGTTACCTCCTATCAGACAACGATAGGTTTGATTATTTGTTTCTCCTGGTTTTTGGACGATCTGGATCTTGGCGGAATGACGTTTATGTTGTCGACTCTGTCGAAGGAGTTTCACCTGAGTCCTATTCAGATGGGCTACCTGGGTTCGATGAGTTTCGCCGGGATGTTGCTGGGGACCCTATTTACCGGCTTATATGCCGACAGGATCGGTAGAAGATCCATCTTGATGTGGTCGATGTGCCTGTGGGGAGTTGCAGGACTGCTATGCGCAACCTCCTGGAACATACAATCCCTTTTCTCCTTCCGTTTCTTGCTGGGCATGGGTCTGGGAATGGAGTTGCCCGCCGCGCATGCGATGTTGCCGGAGTTCTTCCCGACAAAATCTCGAGGGAGATGGGTTGCCTTTATGGAAGGCCTGCTGCCGCTCGGAATCATCACTGCGGGTCTCATAACATTCTTCCTATTGCCCCTGGTTGGCTGGCGGTGGGTGTTTGTCGTTCAGGCAGCTCCAGCAATATGGCTTGTCGTCGTGCGGAGAAATGTGCCGGAATCACCACGCTGGCTGGAAGCGGTCGGACGTAAAGACGAAGCACAAAAGGTAATGAGCCAGATCGAGGTTGAAGTACAAAAAAGATATGGCAAGCCACTCCCGCCCGTTCAAGATGTCATCTTGACGGAGAAGAGTACCAGCGGTTTCCGTTTTTCCGAGCTCTGGTCGAAAGCTTACGCGGGCAGGACTTTTATGCTTTGGGTCTTGTGGCCGGCTCTATTGTTCAGTTACTACGGGTTGACCACGTGGCTTGGCGCACTGCTGGTGGCTAAAGGATTCGCTGTCAGCAGGTCGATCACTTTTGTCATGACGATCACATTGGGTGGAATTCCAGGGTTTCTGGCCGCAATCTACCTGATTGAAAAAATTGGCCGAAGAGCTGTTGTGATCCCATCCATCATACTAACTGCCGTTTCCGCGTACTTCTATGGGCAGGCAGATAACTTAACTACTCTGTACATCTACGGAGCGTTGCTGCAGTTCTTCACCTACGCCATGTGGTCGGCGGTATATGCCTACACTCCTGAACTGTACCCGACCCGAATGAGGGCTGGCGGTTGCGGTCTTGCCTCTTCGATCGGACGCGTGGGAGCACTGCTTGGCCCATATATTCTGGGATCCGTCTTGCAATATCACGGTGTTTCGGCCGTGTTTAAGGTCGCCGCAACGATCTTCGCCATAGCCGCATTGGTGGTTATTTTGTTTGGAGCTGAAACGAAGGGTAAGATTTTAGAAGAAATCAGTCAGTGAATTCTGTGCAGCCGAAATTAGGTTGCCAGAAAGTCGATGACTTGTGACTTGTGTAATCCCACAAGAGCAGGACGGGGCAGAAGTTTACAGGAGAGAATCACAACCGAGCCCAGGACACGTCTGGAGGCTCGTTGGCTCGATGGTTATAGAGGACAACATGGCTGAATTAAAGAAATTATTTGATGCGATTCTGGATGGTGACAACAAAACGGCCCTGGCTATCACCAAGGAGGCAATCTCCGAGGGAGTGCAGCCTATGGATCTAATCACGAACCAAATGGTGCCGGCTATGAATGAGGTTGGACGGCGATTCGAGGCAGCAGAATATTATGTCCCCGAGTTGCTTCTCTCGGCTCGCGCTATGAAGGGTGCGTTGGAAGTTCTGCGTCCTCTGCTGGCGGCCAGCGGCACGAAGCCGGTCGCCACGGTTGTGATCGGCACCGTTAAGGGCGACCTGCATGATATCGGCAAGAATCTTGTCACCTCAATGCTGGAAGGCGGCAATTTCAATGTCGTTGATCTGGGCACCGACGTGACGCCACAAAAATTCGTAGAAGCCGTCAACTCGCACGCTGCGCAGATTGTGGCGCTTTCGGCTCTGCTTACGGTGACGATGCCGATGATGAAAGACACAATAGAAGCACTCAAGCAGGCTAGTCTGCGCGATCGGGTCAAGGTGATGGTCGGCGGCGCCCCAGTCACTCGCGAATATGCAAATACGATCGGAGCCGATGGGTACAGCGAGACTGCTACAGGGGCAGTGGCGCTTGCCCGCGAACTGGCATCGGTGTGCTGAATGAGCGAAGCAAAAGTGCCGGCTCTCGGCCGTGAACCGGCATCCCAATTGCTAGGCAGGATCTCAGCCTGCTAGGAGAGGACCTAGCCACTGGCCGCGGAAACTGTCGTGTGGCCGATGGAGATACATGAGGCCGAAACTAATCGCGTGTGAGGTGCTGTATCGCGAAGTTTGCGACGCAGTGGCGCGGTCTTCGGAGATCGTGGATGTTGAATTTCTGCCTAAAGGTCTGCACGATATGGGCGGAAAAGCGATGTCCGTGAAGCTGCAGGAAGCAGTTCAGCGAGTTCCGGAGCACCAGTACGAAGCGATCCTGCTTGGCTACGGGCTCTGCGGAAACGGGCTACACGGCATTGAAGCGCGTCATACTCCGGTCGTCGCTCCTCGCATGCACGACTGTATTGGCCTGCTCATGGGAGGCCGCCAGCGTTATGAATCTTACTTCCAGGAGCATCCCGGCACCTACTTTCGCTCAACCGGTTGGCTAGAACGGGGCGTGGATCTGCAGCAACTCATGCCTTTTCATTCTGGGGAAAACACCAATCTTGCGGAGCTGGTTGAAAAGTACGGGGAAGATAACGGACGCTACCTCTACGAGCAGTTGACCAGCTTCCAGAGTGCCTATCGCTGCCTGACATTCATTGAAACCGGCATCGAACACGATGGCCACTTTGAGGAGCAGGCGCGCCAGGAGGCGAAGAGCAAGGGGTGGAAGTTCGAGAAACTGAGAGGCAATCTCGCGTTGATTCATCGCTTGGGTAACCGGGACTGGAGTGACGAGGACTTCGTAGTGCTTCGCCCTGGCCAGCGAATCGTGGCGCGGTTCGACAGCGACATTATTCGTGCAGAATCCATCGAGCCGCCGGCGTCGCGCCAAACCTGATAGGCTAACCGGTATCTGCAAGGTGACACCCAAAGTTGCCGAGGGATTTTCGTTTTCGTGCTCGGATTATAATCTGTGATCTGCTGTTCTCTTTTCGTATGCCGCCGTGAAGCCTCACTGAGTTCGGAGTCATTGTTCACATCGGACCATCGCTCACATTGGATCATCTGCAGAACGATTTCCGCCCAGCAGGCTTCTGTTCTGGCAAGGACCAGATCATCATCGGCAGTTAGAGTTCTGTCGCCCGCTGGATCACGCCGGGGGGCGACCGCCCGAGCACATATGCTAACTCAGTATCTCGGGAAGCTAATCGTTCTGATCGGTTCCACTGTCGCGACAGAGTGGGTTCTAGCTGTACGTCCCAAACTCTCGGGCTGCTTTGAACATGGCTACGATATTTTCCGGAGGGATATCGTCTTGGATATTATGAACTGCAGCCACAACATAGCCGCCATTTTTCCCCAGACACTCGATCTGCCTCTTCACTTCCTGGCGCACCTCCTCAACAGAACCGTGCGGTAGGATCATATGTGTGTCAATAGCGCCCCAGAAGGCGAGTCTATCGCCGAACTTTTCTTTCAACCCTGTGGTATCCATTCCACTGGCGGAAATTTGCACCGGGTTAAGCGCATCGACGCCTATTTCGATGAAATCATCGATGATCGGCGCAATGGCTCCGTCACAGTGGTAAATAATCTTTGCATTGCTGTGGCTTTTAATGAAGTCGAAGATCTTCTTGTGCCTCGGCTTAATGATCTTACGATAGGTTTTCGGAGAGCACATCAGGCTTGCCTGAGTAGCCAAGTCGTCGTGCACGAACATCACGTCGATATATTTTCCGATTTCCGCGAGAATTTTCTCGCCGATCTTCAAGTCGACATCCAGAACATGATCCATGATTGCTTCTATAAGGGGATGATTCATGCCCATGTCGATGAACCAGTCCTCATATCCGCGGATAAATTGGCTTAGTGAAACCGGGGGCCTGGGAAACATGCCCACTACGGCGTAGTCAGTCTCTTCCTTCAGCTTTTTTGCTTGTTCCTTTAGGCCTTTGTAGCGTTCCGGATCATCAGGGTTCGGCCACGGGTAGCGCTCTACGTCGGCAAGGGTCAATTCGCCCGCGAGAGGATGCTTCGCAATGAAAGCAGGTCCATTCTCCGGCTTGTTCCAAGGTAATCCCCATTCATCCAAGAGGCTGCAGGGATCGGGAAGTGGTTTGAGCTTCCAGTATTCGTTCCAGTCAGGGTCATAGCGTGGAACCACCATGCGCGTATCGATGTCGAGAGCCTGCAGG
>Ga0181535_10001602_pt1 | contig 29256 bp, 28 predicted proteins | sample PEATcosm2014_Bin_44_FD_119774 | JGI IMG/M metagenome (GOLD analysis project Ga0181535, IMG submission 119774) | Peatland microbial communities from MTU Mesocosm Facility, Houghton, MI, USA - PEATcosm2014_Bin17_30_metaG | ecosystem: Environmental > Terrestrial > Soil > Wetlands > Peat | place... | reverse complement strand
TCGACCATTGTCGCTGTAATTCCCTCAGCGTCTTCCGTCGCGCCCAGAATCCTGCGGACCTCATTGAGCTCGAGTGAAATCGGTCTGCGCCGCGCCGTGCGCTCTTCCTGCGCCGCCACACGCACATCAACCAGGTCGCCTTCAATCCATCCGCCATTCGCGAGCAGAATTGCGCTCACAATTGTCGATGCCACCGGCGCAGCATTAAAGTCCGCGCCGCGCTCAAACCTGTGGCTCGCGTCGGTGTGCAATCCGTGCCGCCGCGCCGTCTGGCGAACCGCAACCGGATCGAACCATGCCGCCTCGACCAGCACGTTCTTTGTCTCCGGCGTAATCATCGTGTCCCAGCCGCCCATAACGCCGGCAAGGCCCACCGCCTTTTTGTGATCGGCCACTACAAGATCTTCTTCCGAGAGCGCACGATCGACCCCATCCAGCGTCTTCAGCCGTTCTCCCTTACGCGCCCGCCGCACCACAATTCCACCCTCGAGCTTATCCAGATCGAAAACATGCGTCGGTTGTCCCATCGCCAGCCACGCAAAGTTCGTCGCGTCCACGGCATTTGAAATCATTTTTTGTTCGAGCAGCGCGAAGTACGTCCGTACCTCCGCGCCCGCGAACCAGTCGCGTGACTCGCCGATGGTCACGTCGCGCAACACGCGAGCAGTGAACCGGCCGCATGCATTCTCCGCTTCAATGCGCACCGGAAACGGCGCCTTCGCCGGCTTCGCCGCGGGCAGCGCGAAATCGAGCGATGCCAGCTTCAGCCCATAGATCGCCGCCGCCTCGCGCGCAATGCCGTAATGGTTCATCGCGTCCACGCGATTCGTGGTGATGTCCATCTCATACAGCGAGCCATTTTCGACCGGCCCATTGCTGGTCGAACCAACTTGTTCGCCGAGCGTGTAAACCCCTTCCACCGCAATCCCGCGCAGAGTCAGGTCCTCGGCCAACTTCGCGTCATCAACAGCGAGTCCCGGCAAATACGCTCGAAGCCATTTGGTTAAGATCTTCATCAGTGCAGCCTTCTCCGTGCGGAGCTTGCGGAGTCAGCGGTGCTCGCGGAGCTAGCCAAGCGTCTATCCCCTTGTTCTGTGTGCAGCACCGCAATCAGTCCGTTGATCAGCCGGGTCACGTCTGCGGTTTGTTCCATCAAAGAGGACAGCAACTCCTTATCGACAAACCCTAGATCCCCCGCGAGTTCAATCTGAGTTCGAAGCTCGTAAACCGAGCCCCTTGCATTGCCGAGGAAGTGCCGGAATTGAGAGTCTGTGAGTCTCCCGTGACCTTCCGCAATGTTGCTAGGGATCGAAACAGCGGCTCGGCGGATCTGGGAAAGCAAGCCGTGCGCTTCGCTCTTCGGAAGTCTCGCAGTTGCCGAATATGCGCTTCGGGCCAGGGCCATTGCTTTCTGCCAAACAATCAGCTCTCGATAGTCCTTTGGTCGTGCCATTGTTTCGTTGCCCCTTCTCTAGCTCCGCCAACACCGCGAGCACCGCTAGCTCCGCTATCAAACAAACTGCCCCAGAAACCGCATATCTCCAGCGAAAAACTGTCCGATCTCGCTGATGCCGTACTTCATCATCGCGATCCGCTCCACTCCCATGCCGAAAGCGAATCCCGAAATCTGCTTCGCGTCGTACGCCGGCTGCTTTTCCGCCGCGAACCCGAACACCGCCGGATCGACCATCCCGCAACCGAGCAGCTCAATCCAGCCAGACTGCTTGCATTTGCGGCATCCTTTTCCTCCGCAGAAGATGCAACTGATCTGCACGTCGGCGCTCGGCTCCGTGAACGGAAAAAACGATGGAAAGAATCGCGTCTTAACCGCCGATCCGAACAGCGCCTTCATCGCATGATCCAGGGTCCCCTTCAAATCGCTGAAGGTGATATTCCGGTCCACGCACAATCCCTCGACTTGGTGAAAGATCGGCGAGTGCGTCGCATCGGCCGCGTCGTTGCGATGCACCTTGCCGGGAATCACAATCCGCACCGGTGGCGGCTGCTGCTCCATCGTGCGCATCTGCACCGGGGAAGTGTGCGTACGCAACAGCAACCGATCGCGCAGCGGCCTGCGTTCCTGCCCCGCAACCACCAACGTGTCCTGCGTGTCGCGCGCGGGATGCCCGGGAGGAAAATTCATGCACTCGAAGTTGTAGTAGTCTGTCTCAACCTCAGGCCCCACACCGACCGAATAACCCAGCGCCGCGAACACCGCGACAATTTCATTCATCGTCCGCGTAATCGGATGCTCAGCGCCGATCAGCCGCCGCGTTCCCGGCAGCGTGATGTCGATGGCCTCGGCCTTCAGCGCGGCATCGCTCGGGCCCGCGCCCGATGCGTTCTCAATCAACGTCTCGACCAGCTCCTTCAAGACTTTGAATCGCTGGCCCACGGACTTTTTCGCCGCTCCCGGCGCGGCCTTCAACCAACGGTCAGAGACCTCATTGAGCAAGCCCTGCTTGCGGCCCACCCACTTGAGCCGGAACGCCTCCACGTCGAGCGCGGACGCGTCGGAGCGCGCTTCATCCTCAAGCGCGGCAAACGCCTTGTCCAGCGCCGCATCGTCAAACGCTGTCAGTTTCGGTATCGCTTCGTTCGTCATGTGCAAACAGCAGAATAAACCACTGCATGGGGCAGCCGCGTGCGCATTCGCACGCGCCCAGGAGTTTGCGAAGCCTCTTATCGCCGCAAGCAGCAGCCCCGCACCCAAACGCACCGCGGCCCGGAGTCCTCATCGAACCCCGGGCCGCTTTCCGCCAGTCATATTTCAATCTTGGGTGCCCCACCTTCGGCGCGCCTTTGTTTTTGCGCCTAAGGTGGGATAGCACGGTTCTTCCTTACGCGACCTTTTCCTTTGCCGGCTTCGCTGCCTTGGGCTTCTCTGCCTTCGCCTTTGCCGGCTGCGCCGCCTTCGCCTGCTCCACCAGCTTGGTGAACCCGGCCGTATCATGCACGGCAATGTCGGCCAGAATCTTGCGGTCCAGTTCCACACCAGACTTCTTTAGGCCGCTGATGAACTGCGAATAGCTCGTCCCGTTCAGCTTGCAGGCCGCTGCAATGCGCACGATCCACAGCGAGCGGAACTGCCGCTTCTTTTCGCGGCGGCCCTTGTAGGCAAACTTCAGGCCACGCTCCACGGCTTCCTGCGCCGCCTGGTAGAGCTTCGATTTGGTCAGGAAATAGCCGCTCGCTCGCTTCAGAATCTTCTTGCGGCGGTCGTTCCTCTTCGTACTGCGTTTTACGCGGGGCATCTACATTCTCCTTTTTGGATCCCGCTCATCCGCCTCCGCCAGTTGCGGAGCGCCGGGGAATCCGGTTCAAGCACGGCAAGCTAAAAGCCAATGGCTAATAGCTAACGGCTGTTCTTATGCGGCTGGAGGCAGGAGGCCTGTGCATTTCGCACGGCTGTCAACCTCTTCACTCGCTCTGGTTAAGCCTGATCTCTCGCCGGCTGCGAACCATTTCGCTTCTCGGCGGGGGCCATCCAATCATCGGCGGCCCAACATCGGCAGCAGCACAGACCCAATCCAAAGGTCTGCCCCACCGCAGGTGGTCAGGCGTAGGGAATCATGCGCGCTACCTTGAAGTAGTCGCCGTCGGAAACCAGCTTCTGCTTGCCCAGCTTCCGTTTGCTCTTTTGCGGCTTCGACGTAAGGATGTGCCGCGTCTTCGTCTGGCCCCGCTTGATCTTGCCGGTACCAGTCTTGCTGAAGCGCTTGGCCGCGCCCGAATGGGTCTTCAACTTTGGCATTGTTTTCTCAGTTTTTGCTCGAATTCGGCAAGCCGGTCGCTCGCCGCGGGCCTCATTTTGCAGGGATCTCCCTGCCCTTCAGGCCTCAAACAGTATACCGTAAGCCCGCTTTCAGCGCGAGATCGCGGATTTCTCGGTCGTGCACTGATTTGGACGATGCCCTGCGCGGGCTAAACGATGGCAGTCAGCTACCCGCCCTCTCGATCGGTCAAAGGCTGTACGCCAGCGGATGCTTGGGCTCGTAAAGCATCATGTCGTCCGCGCCAGGAACGGCCAACATCGCCACAAGTCCCCACCCCTGATCCTGAATTTCGCCGTGGAACTCCGCTCCTTTGCCCTTCAGGTCCGCGACCGTCAGCGAAATGTCGTCGCACATCAACGAGATCATATGGTGCCGCGGCGATTCGTACGTCTTGCCTTCGTAGACGCTGTGGGTCGGGTGCACGCCCATCTCACTCGGCCCGGTCTTGAAGATCAGCCAACCCGGGCCTCCGCCCGCCTCATCCTCGACATAGGGCCAGCCGAGGACGTCGCGAAGGAATGCGCGCGTTGCCGGTGCATCGTCGGAATAAATCAGGCTGTGGATGCTGGTGATCATCAAGCTGCGCTCCTGAAGTCGCCTCAAACTTTACTCTTTCGGCCTATCGCCGATCAACAGACGGATCCCCGCACCGGAAATCAAAATGAGGATACTCTCCCGCCAACTCGCTAACTCGCTACGTGCGCGCAGCGCACGCCAACTCGCCAAGCGCTAGCCCCGCTGCCTTCCCTACTCCGCCAACCCGGCTGCGTCGCTCCTTCGCTTCCGTTTTCCTATTCCCTGTTCCCTGTTCCCTAATCCCTGCCTTCCTACTCCGCCGGATCTTCCGCCGTGAACTCCGAGCAGCACGGCTTCTCCGTCGCATGGAAGTTCATCACCTCTACGCGCGTCCCATCAGGATCGTACATATTGAACTGATATTTGCCATCGGCGCCGATCTTCGGCGCCTGGTCATGCCGCCCGCTCAGCCGGTTCGCGTCCACCAGCGCCTTGTATGCGTCCGGAACCGACACCACGCCAATCGAGAAATGGTCCAGCACGCCCAGCGTCTGCTGCGTCATTCCCGCCGGAATCCCCTCACCCGGGCCGCCTGAAAGCATGTACTCAATCCAGTCGTGCGCGTCAGGAACCTGCTGGCTCACCCACTCCGTTTTGCCGCCGCGCCCGCCCCACCAGTACGGCTTAAAGTCCAGCAGGTCGCGATAAAACTTATCCTCTGCCGCGCGATCGTGCACCAGGATCCCCACATGGATAATGTGGTGCCCTATGGCGCTCGGCGCATCCACCTTGGGCGGATTCGCCGGCGGCTCAACAAACCGCACCGTGTTGCCCTCGGGATCGAGCACGTCGAACCAGCGGCTGCCGTCCTTGCCGCGCGACACATGCTCCGGCGTCTTCCATTTCTTCGCCGCCAGGTACTTGCGCATCCCCTCCGCGCTCTCCGTATTAAAAGCGATGTGATCCAGCCGGTTGATGCCCTCCCCCGCAGGAAGCGGCAGCACCTCGACAAACTGCGTCGCGTTGATCGCGTACCGCACGCCCTTTGGATTTTCCGGATCGGGCATCTTCTCCGCGCCCACCGTCATTGTGTAGAAGTGTTCCGTAGCCGTCGCGTCCGACGTGTACACAGATAGGTGCGAGATGCCTGTAATCTTCGGCCGAGCCGGCGCTGTTCCAGCGGCCGCCGCGGCAGCTGCGGTCACGAACAAAGCCGCAACAAGAGCGGCAAGAAAGAATCGGACGTGGAAGAATCGGTTTTGCATTGCCATCCCTCACAGTTTCTCAAGCGTGATAACCATAAATTGATTGAGCGGCACCGCGCAAACGGGGCATGCCAACCAAATACCTTTCATCCTGAGCGCGCAGGCCCCAATCTCTCTGCGATCTGTCATATTGAGTTCGCCGCGGCGATCTCAGGATCTGCGGTTGCTTCTGCCGCCCTTAACGCGGCACGATTGACTGTCCCAGCCGGAAATGATCGCCTCCATCACGGCGCGCGCCCCCGCCCGGCGCTCTCAATCTGGACTCACACGAAAGTGGGCGGTCCGCCCGCCTTGAGGCATAGCGGCCTCCCCCCGGCTCCGTCTACTATGGTCTCGAAGACAAATTCCCCCGCTCCACAATCACGGAGTTCAAAATGTCCGAAACCGAAATCGATGGGTTGGTGGCCTACGTTGACGAACTGCTGAAGGCAACTTTGGAAGGCAAGATTGAGTGGACATCGGTCAACGCCACGACATTCATGTGGAACAGGACTACGGCGCCGTTGGCGCGGCTCGAATTGCAGCGCGTGATCCAAATCGACCAGGTCATGAAAGTCGTCAACGGAGTCAACACCCCGACCCCCGAGAGAAAAAACATGCAAATCCTCACCGTCTACGACCTCTCTCGAAACGGCATGAACGTGACCATCAACGGCGCGCAAGACCCCCGCATCAATGAGAAGCTCGGCTCCATCTTCGATTCCATCTCCGGCGGAATCGTCGGAAAGAAAATGGATTTCCTCAAAAGCACCTTGCCGCTTTAAAGCCACTTCGCGGGGTCCCGGGCCTCTCTGCCGCAGCGGATGAGATCCGGGAATGCACTCTAATTCCTCATCGCGAAGTGAAGTGCACTTCATGATAGGGTCAACCTATGAAGATTGGGCGTGTCGTGCCGGACATCAAGTCCAGGCAGATGGATGAGAGCCGCGCGTTTTACGTTGACTTTTTGGGATTCAACGTCGCAATGGACATGGGCTTCATCACCACGTTCGTATCGCCAAGCAACCCCACATCCCAGATTAATGTCTTGCACGATGATGGCAGTTCAGCATTGCAGCCCAATGTGAGCATAGAGGTTGAGGACGTTGACAAGGTCTACGCCGATGCCAAGGACCGCGGCCTTGAAATCGCCTACCCGCTGACTACCGAGCCTTGGGGCGTGCGCCGCTTTTTTGTGGTGGATCCAAGCGGGACAGTTCTAAACATCATGAGTCACCTTCCGAGTTGATCGGCGCCTGATCGCCATTGCGGATCACGCTAAAATCGTATCCAGATGCCGCACCCGCCATGGAATGAGAGCTACGCCGCAGGACACGTCCCCTGGGACACTGGGCAACCGGAGCCTCTGCTCGTCGAGTTCGTCGCATCGGGCGCGGTCACGCCATGCCCCACGCTTGAGATCGGCGCAGGCACCGGCACGAATGCAATTTGGATGGCGGAACGCGGTTTCGACGTATTCGGAATCGACATCGCGCCGCTCGCCGTCGAGAGCGCCCGCGCCAAAATCAAAGAACGCGCACTGCCCTGCCGCTTCGCTGTGTGCGACTTTCTCGCCGCGCCTCTGTCCGGCGGCCCATTCCAGTTCGTGTTCGATCGCGGTTGCTTTCACGTATTCGATGAACAAAGCGAGAGAGAGCGGTTCGCGGCACAAGTCGCCGCCGTACTGGCGCCGGGCGGCTTGTGGCTCAGCTTGATCGGCAGCACGGAAGGTCCGCCGCGCGAAATCGGTCCCCCGCGCCGCACGGCACGCGATGTCACCCTCGGCATCGAGCCCGCGCTCGAGATCGTCGAGTTGCGATCCGCCGAATTCAGCGAGCGCAACGTTAAGGCGTGGTTCTGCCTGTCGCGCCAGCGCACCATGCCGGCGCAACCTTCCACGCTGCACGATTGAGACGCGGTGCGCCGCCCGCCACCTCTAAATCTGTCATCCTTCGACTCCGGTCGCTCGCCGCGGCGACCGCGCGCTGGGCTTACCTCAGAGTTTTCCGGCGACTTGGCTGGCGAGGGCTTTGAACTGTCCTTCATTCGCCGGAGTGAAATTCCCAGTATTGCGAAAACTGAGGAAGAAACGAACGTTGCCCTTGCGGACATGGAGCCCATGATGGGGATCAAAATATGCTTCGTCTCCAATGCCGGATACCGGTGTTGGCGGACTATAGAACATTTTCAATCGAGCGAACAGATCCGTTGCAGCGGATGCAGAAGGGTCAAAATACACCCTGAACCACAGAGTACTTCCGCTTCCCTTTGGTGAATAGTTGCAATCCGTCCCTTCAACGGTGTTTGCGAAAGGCGCGGGTGCAACGCTCTTTTGGGGCGAATTGTAGGCTTGCCCTAAAGCCGTGCTCAAGCCGTCTGCCGGCAGCAGCGAGCAAACGTCGGCGGGAGGTTGGGCTGCGCTTGCGGACTGGACCGCGCAGGAAGTTAGAAGCAAAGTCGCCGCAAGCAGCATCGGTTTGCACAGATTGGTCATCGGATTCGACCTCCCATTCGCCGCGCCGGAATTTCCTTCCGAGCACAAGAAGTTTCGGGGATTTTACTCTGTCCACTCTTGCAGCGACAAGGCCAAATCAGAAGCATCGCGTATCTCGGCTGCCGGCAGGGTGGAGGTAGCGCCCGAATGACCGGCAACCTGGAAATAGTTAGTTGACCAACTCGAAGGTGTCGGCCGTTCCCATGGCGAGTGCAGGTGTAAGATGGCGGCATCGCTGGCCCCCTGCCTTAAGAGTCATGAGATGAAATTTGCTGATTACGCGAAATCCGCGGGTTTGGCTTTACTCGTCCTCGCATTGGACGTGCTCATTGCAATCGTCGTCGTATATATTTACGCCCGCCTGCATCACATCAGCAGTCCACAGTTCTACGCTTCGACTGCTGCCGTATCTGTGGCCCTGTGGTCAACGCGGATAGCTGGAACAGGCCTCATGTTCGGAACCGCGTGGTTCTTCGGCCGCGGCAAGTCGCAAAAGGCCGCCTACATCGCTTCCGTCGTCCTGTTTGCCACCTACGCTGTTGTGGACGCAGCAAGCACCGGATTCCAAGGCGTGTTCAACATCAGCTTCGCATTCACGATGGCTCTGAAACTATGTGCATCCCTCTGCGGAGCTGCGATAGCCACTTTCCGTTCCCGTTCAATTGAGTAAAAGCATTTAGCCTGCTCGCGGTCGTAGCACCGTCGACCCGCAAATAACCAGTTGATCAACGGCTGCGGCAACGGCGTCTCTCTGATGTGTGTGGCTGTGGGTGTCCGCGGCGACGCGTCCTAACGCAAATCTGGGGTTTGTTTTGGGGCGCTGGGGGATCGCCGCGCGGATCCGAGGTTACCGTTGAGGGTTGGTGTCCGATGTGATGGCGGGCGCTTCAGAGGATGCTGTGTCGGCCGACTAGCAGCCTAAGTATTCTCGGTCCGCGTGCTCGGCGCTCTGCAGCTGCTCCAGCGTGAAGCGCAGTGACCGCCATTCTTTGAGTGCGGTGTCCCACCGGTGGGCGATCTGCGCCTTCTGATCGGATGACAGCGTCTCCTTTTCGAAGTCCTTGGAAAAGGCGTCGCAAGCAGTCTGCAGCAGCGCGACGCGGCCTTGCAGTGTTCTAATGGTTAGCTTTCGGGTGGCTCGGTCCATGGCCCTGCTCCAATAGCGCGCCGGCCCAGGAGTCTTTTGGGGCGTCTCCGGCCGGGCGAGGTCAGAGCGGCGCGCATTAACAAGCGTACGGGTGCCGGGGGCGGAACGAAGTGATTTAGGTCACCCAACCGGCAGTGCGGCCGGCTTTGTCACAGAGTCCCGCGGCGGTCGAGGATTTGGGTGAGGGCGGCGCGTGCGCGTCCGAGCTGGTGAGCTGCTGCGGCGACATCGCGGGCGCGGCGCTTTTGCCAACCTCGCGTCTTGTGCCCTGGCCGCAGACGATGGCGAGAGGTTAGCTGTCAAGCCCCGACTCACTCCAAAATCTACCTAAACTCCTGAAAACACTCGCAAAATTTTGTTCCCCAAGTTTGCCGATTATTTCGCCGAAATCTGTAGCCTTAAAGATGTAGGGGGATTCTTCATGGTATTCACGATTCATCTCCACCATCACGGAACTGGCGAGCTCAATCCCTGTTCACTGCTCGAGCCAAGCTCGCGAGACTGACCCAAAAGAGTCACTGTATTCAGTGAGACTTGCGGTGCGAAGTGATCAGTTTTGAACATCTCAGCCTGGCTGAATCGCGGTAAAAGTCGAGTTGGCGCGGTGTTCTAGATCACCCACACCCGCGCATTTCAGGAGTCGGGCTATGGAATCAGCGATCCACAACCTCAGGATTCACACCCTCAAAACGCAACTCGATGTATGCCGGCTGGTATGTGCATCCCTTTCCAAAGAAATGCAAGGCGCCAACCTGACGCTCGAGCAGAAAGCAGGAATGGCCTATCGCTGGGGAAAAGCGCTGAATGAGAGCCGCGGCTTACAAAATGCGATAGACGCCCTGGAGCGGCAGGAAATGGGGACAAGAGCAGCCGCAATTTAGGCCCGCCGAGGTATGGACATACACTCGAAAAGATACAAAGAAAAAAATTCCGCGCGATTCGCCGAATCTTCGCCAAATAACTCCTTTAGAATCAGTAAATCGATTCCAAAATCATCGAAAAAAGAAGCACAATTACGCGCCACGCTGCACAAACAACTCCTTTAGAATCAGCGTCGCTCCAGCCCCTTTCCGCCCGGCACCGATCCTTGGCTCAACCGCCTCATTCCATTGATCTTGTTTGATCGGCCCAATCGTCGCGCACCGTCCACCGCGCACCGTCCACGGCCCTTCTGGTGCGCGGTGAGCACCACTGCGACCAGCGCCGTCCGGCAGCCGAACGCGTATGCGACGGTGCCGGCTGAAGCGATGAAGCCCAGCCGGATCTCCGCCTCATTCGGCGTCTTTCCGTGGCGTACCCTGCCGTGAGTCAGATCGGGCAGAACAACGGAGAGATCGAATCTGCCGAAGGAGGATCGCGGATTACCCCAGCACGAGAAGAAGCGCCGTTCCTGCGCGCCACAAGGAGTGAAGGAGCGAATGAGTAAGTGCGACCGCATTTGCACAGGCGTTCCGTTTCAATGCGCTGTGTAGAATGTTCTGCAAGCGTTCCGGAAGTTCAATCGAATGACTTACTACGACCAGGTCGCAGAAGCAGCCGCATTGCTCAAGGAGCGGCTGGGCTCGCTCGAGGCTCGTGTCGGCGTCGTGCTGGGCTCGGGGCTGGGAGCGGCTGCGGACGCCGTCGAGAATCCCACCATCGTTCCTTACAGCGAGATTCCTCACTTTCCGCAGTCCACGGTTGAAGGCCATTCGGGCCGCATGGTTGCGGGGCTGCTCGGCGGCGCGCCGGTCATCATCATGCAGGGGCGCGTTCATTACTATGAGGGCTATTCGCCGCTTGAAGTCACCTTTCCCATGCGCGTGCTGGGCATGCTCGGCGTGCGTGCGGTGGTGCTCACCAATGCGGCGGGCGGCATTCATCCCGCCCTGCATGTGGGCGAGTTGGTGCTGCTGAGCGACCACATCAACATGATGGGATGGAACCCGCTCACCGGCCCCAATGAGCCGCGGTTCGCGTTTCGCGCCGGCGCGGGTCAGCGCTTCTTCGATATGACCGAGGCTTACAGCTGGCACTTGCGCGCGCTCGCCAAAGAAGAGGCGCACGAAGATGGATTCTCGCTGGAAGAAGGCGTGTATCTGGCCACGCCGGGACCGAGTTTTGAAACGCCCGCGGAGATTCGCGCTTTTCGCGCGCTGGGCGCAACGCTTGTGGGCATGTCCACCGTGCCGGAAACTCTTGTTGCGCGCCACATGGGGATTGAAGTGCTCGGAATCTCGTGCGTCACCAACCAGGCCGCGGGGCTGGGCGCCAAGCCCTTGAGCCACGAAGAAGTTGGTGAAACCGGCCGCTGGGTTGAGAAGCGGCTCGCCGATCTGCTGAAACGTGTGGTGCCGAGAATCGCCGAGAGGGTCAGATTGGAAGAGTGAGCGCGGGCATGGACCAGGCGGAACGAAATCCGGCGGCCGATCCGAGCGCGCCTGAAAGCCCGAACCACTCGCCGGGCGTCGCAGTTGAAAGCACGGCCGCCGGGCAACCACAGCTCTTGCCCTTTCCGCCCGTTGTTCTGGCGATTGCCGGCTGCTCTGGCTCAGGCAAAACCACTCTGGCCAACGAACTGGCGCGCACGCTGGGCGGCCTGCGCTTTCATCTTGACGATTATTACCTTGACCTCGGCGATCTCCCCCTGGCCGAGCGCGTCCAAAAGAACTTTGACGATCCTGCGCTGATTGAGGTCCCGCTGCTGGCCCGGGACGTGGCGGCATTGGCGCGCGGCGAAAGCATTGATCGCCCCATCTACGATTTCACCACCTACACGCGCGTTCCCGGCCGGAGCCAGCGCGTAACGGCCGGCCCTTATCTGATTGTCGAGGGGATCTTCGCGCTCTACTATCGCGAACTATTGCCCAACTACCACCTGCGCGTCTATGTGGACGCGCCCGACGCACTGTGTTTTGAGCGGCGACTGAAGCGCGACATCGAAGAGCGCGGCCGCACACCGGAGCTGGTGCGCGAGCAATACGACCGCACGGTGCGCCCGACCAGCGTCGCTTACGTGCGTCCGTCGGCAGCGAATGCCGATCTGGTCGTCGATGGAACGGGAGCTCTGGATTGGAAAGTGGAGCGCGTGATGACCGAGCTGCGCAAGCGGGGATTGCTCGCCGCGGCGGGGTGAGGAACTATGCATGCACTCGGCTCCCGTCGCGTTACTTTCCGAGAAACTCCAACAGGGCCCGGTTGAACTCCGCGGGTTTCTCGATTTCCGGGGCGTGGCCGCAATCCTCAATTAAAACCAGTGTGGCGCCGGGAATGCCGTCACGAAGTTTCTCGCCGCTGACCAGCGGAATCAACACATCTTGCCGCCCCCACACCACCAATGTCGGAGCATGAATCGAGGCAAGGTTTGCATCCTCAAACTGGGGTACAGCCCACCCTGCCATTGTGCGCTGAATCGTATACCCCTCGTTGGTGCGCACGTGGTTGGTGAAGGCTTGCAACACAACGTCGTCCGTCAGTATCTTCTTGTCATAGAAAACAGTCTCGAGCATCGCGCGCATTCCCGCCAGCGACGAAGGATTCAAGTCGGCCGCAAACGGCTGCGTCCAGGGCAGGCCCGCGGAATCGACCAGCACGAGTTTTTCCACCATCTCAGGGTGATGCGCGGCAAACTCCAGCGCGATCCAGCCTCCCAGCGAGTTCCCGACCAACGTGGCTTTGGGGATGTTCTGTGCCTGCATGAACCCTTGAAGAAAGTCCGCGAAGGTTGCGATCTTGTAATCCAGCAGCGGCTTGTCGGAATGGCCAAAGCCAATCTGGTCGATCGCGTAGACGTGATACTGTGCGGCGAGCGCGCCAAAACTCGCCATCCAGGCTTCTTTGCCACCCCCCAGCCCGTGCAACAGGATTACGGCGGGTCCTTGACCAGCCTCGAAGTAATGAATGTTCTGGCTGAAGACAACAGCCACTTTTTCGGTTGGAGGAGCGGGCTGATCTTGCGGGAAGGCGAACGGCGCAACGACGGCCAAAACTGCGGAGAGCAACAGGGCACGGAAGCGGATATTCATTTTGACCTCATTTGGATTCTGTGGAAGTCTTCTTCGAACAAAGATGGCCCACCAAATTTAAACAAGTTCCTTAACCGGCTTTCTGCCAGGAGCGCACGGCTCTCGGGTGCCAGGGATTCTGGTCGCGCCGGTGCGTCTGTCATTGCGACAGTACTTCAATTCCGGTGACGGTGGCGTAGCCGTGAACCGGGACAAAGTTCAGAATCAGCTTGCCCTGCGCATTCGGTTCCAGACCGGCGAATCTGCGGACCACGACGTCTGAATTGCGGGCTTCCTTCGCCAGGTCGAAATCAGCGAGGAGGGTCTGGCCGTTAGAAAAGACATTGAAGACGTGCGCGACATCCGGCTTGCCTTCGAACGTATCGCCCGACGGCTCGTCCCAGTTGCCGTGGCGCGCAGCAAAATAGAGCGTCAAGGTGTACTTCCCCGGCGTCACAGGAATGGCGTAGGAAAAGTTGCCCCACCGCTCGGTCTCGTAGAGCTCGGGATCATCGGTTCCCTTCACCGCTGAGGTATAGGCCGCCAACTGACCGCCTTCAAAGTAGTCGTCGGGACTCCACCAGTGACTGTCGTTCGAGTAGTAAGGGGTTTCCCTGGCCAGAATACGAATGGGACGAATATGTTCGCGGAATCCGGGCAGAATTTCTATGGCAGATAGAATCGCCTGTTGACCGTTGCCCGCGGAAAACTCGAGGTGCAGCTTGCCGTCCGCGGCCGGCTCGATGCCCGTGAATACTTTTACGTCAGCGGTCGAGCTTGCGCCCGCGTCGGCCACCACATCGAAGTCGCTCAAGAGCGGAACTCCGTTGGCGCGCACGTTCATGATGCGGCTGCCTTCGCCGCCCGTGCCAGAAGACTCGGGCCCATAGACGGTTTCGGCAAAGTGGAGATGCAATTCGTAGACGCCTTTTTTCAACGGAATGTCGTAGCGAAACTCGCCTTGCCTGCTGGTGCGATAAAAGGCGGGATTGAGGGTGCGCGCGATGTGCTCAATCGAGCTTTTCACTTCCGTCCCGCCGGTGAATCCTTCGTCCGCGCTCCACATCTTGTCGGCATGGTCGACAAAGCTGCGCCCGGAACCGGCAAGAATCCGCACTTCCTCTCCGCCCGGCGGCCCGAGCGGCGGTTCAAAGGCCAGCCCTCCGAGCGGGGCCTGCTCGCCTTCAGGCTGCGCAGGTCTCTGCCGATGCGAGAGATGCCAGGCGTACCAAAGGACGAGCGAGAGGCAGACAACACCGGCGATCCACCCTACATGCCATGCGAAAGCAAGCGAGCGATGCGGCAAGGGGGCATCGGGAGCGGTGGTCGCGGGCGGCGGCTCGGCCGGCGGTTCGGCAGCCTGAGGTTCCAGAACGGTGTTGCGCTCGAACCTGGGAACGTACTGCCCTACCGGAATGGTGATTTGAAGCGGATTACGCGCCCCTTCGCCTTGGTAGTACTCGGCAAGACGCCGGCGCAGGCGGTTGGCCTCAACGCGAACGATGGAATCGGAATCCTGATCGAACGAATCGCCGCGGCGAAACGCTTCGACCGCGATCGAGTACTCCTTTATTTGGTTCGACTCGCCGGCGAAGAGTTTCTCGCATAGATAGGAGAGGAGATTGGCCAGGGTGGGGGCCCGCACAAAGCCCTTGGATTCGAGAACGGTCTTCAGTTCCGCACGTTGTTCGGCGAGTTCGATCGCTTCAGGGGATTCCACGGTCATCTCCGCCGCCTCGCGAACCATTATGGGATCGGTCGCAACGAATGTTATGTTAGCGCGCCTTCCTCGTTTGGGAAGCCTTTAACGGTGTAAGAAGCGGCAGATGGCGCCGTTTAACGGCGTGTAACCCCAGCGATCAGCGTTTAAGAGTGGGACTGAATTACGATTTCACGGTGAGCACAAGCTGCTGAATTGCCGCACCTTGACCGACGGCTCCGTGACCGTAGCCCGGCTGCCACGGGCAGGTAGCAGGTATAGCGTTGTACACCGCAGCCGGTTGATCTTTACTCAATATCGAAGTCGCGATTCGGGGATGACCGATTAAGCAGCCCTCCCTGAAATTACCCCGGATCGAGAAAGAGGTGCATCATGAAAAAGCTTGCAACTATCGTCGCCGCAATAAGCCTTCTGTCCTCCGCTGCCGCCTACGGCTGGCGCGCCCCCATGCGGGACCTGCCAAATGGAATCAGCCTTGAGACGGCCTCGGCCGCCGAGCAGAAAGGCGATATCGCCCGCGCGCACGACGACTATCAATCGGCCATTGCATATTATCAGCGGGCTCTGCGCGCCAGTGGCGCGGATGCCCAGCTCTACAACAAGTTGGGAATCGTTCAGCTCTCGCTCAAGCAATACGGCGCGGCGCGGAAAAGCTTTCAGGAAGCCATCAAAACCGATCCGCACAACGCCAACGCGCTGAATAATCTCGGTGCGCTCCTGTGCATCCAGAAGAAGTACCGGCCGGCCGTGACCGATCTGAGGCAGGCCTTGGAATTGGATGAAGCCAACGCCTCCTATCACGTGAACATGGCCGAGGCATGGGTCGGCCTGGACGAGATTGACCGCGCAATGAACGAATATGCGAGGGCCATGGAGCTTGATCCTGACGTCTTCGACACCGAGAATGGCGGAGTGATCGCTCAACTGAGAACAGCGGATCAAATCGCGCGCACCGATTTCCTGATCGCGAAGCTTTATGCGCGCAGAGGCAATGTAGAGGGCGCGCTTGACTACCTCCACCGCGCCAAAGTCGGCCATTATCCGCAGTTGGGCGATGTGTATCTCGACAAGGAGTTCGCGGGTCTGTGGAAGGATCCGCGGCTGCAAACCATCGTTAAGCCATAAAAAGCAGCCATAAAGTTCGAGCTGCTAGCTTGACGATGATTTGGCGTGGTTGCCGGCGGGCGCGGGGTTATACGCAGAACTCAAGCGCCGCCGGTGGCCAGCGGAACCTGGGGTTGGTGTAAAAGCGAGTTTCCGCCGCCAACAGACGTGGAATTCGCGCGATAGACTTGAAAACTGTTCTTGCCCCTCTCTTTCGCCAGGTACATGGCCTCGTCGGCACACTGCATCAGGGTTTCAAGATCGGCGCCCGCCTCCGGGTAGGTGACCACTCCCACGCTGACGGTGATCACAGCCTGCGTGTTCTCGATGGCATACGGCTGGCCAATGGTGGCCACGATCTTGGCAGCAATGGACTCGGCCTCCGCGGGAATGCGCAAGTCCGGGAGCAGCACGATGAACTCATCGCCGCCAATCCGAGCTACGGTGTCGGTTTCGCGCACGCATTTGCACAGCCGTTCGGCTAGTTCGCAGAGCAGCTTGTCGCCGGCCTGGTGGCCGAGGGCGTCGTTCACGACTTTGAATTCGTCGGCATCGACCATGAGCAGGCCCAGGCAGGATTGGAAACGCACGGCCCGCTTGAGCGAAGTCTGACATCGATCGTTCAAAAGAATGCGATTGGGCAAATTGGTAAGAGCATCGTGCTCCGAAAGATGGCGCAGGCGCTCCTCACTGCCACGAAGGGCGCGCGTCTGCAGCGCTACGCGGTGGCGGAGAACGACGATCCAGGCGAAAGAAGCAAGGACCAAAAGTCCGATAACTGAAAAGCTTTCGTACGTATGCTGCGAGGTCCACCAGGTGGGAGCTTTGAGAACAGAAATATCGTCGAGCGAGCGCAAAAGGATGTGCACCGACTCGGGCCGGACCGCGCCTTCGCTCAAATTCGTGCTCAGGGAGTCAACCTGCACATTGCTGACGCCGGTGATGCGCACCAGACTGCCGTCTTTCCAAGGCAGCGTCGCGCCGAGAGTTACATTTCTGGGGAGGATGGCCGGGAAAAGCACACCGCCCGCGCGGAGCATCAGCGTGGGATCAGATGCGGCCACGTCGCGGCCGATCAGCTCGGCATCGATCTCGACGAGTTTGCCATCGAGGTCGCTCTTGACGGCTTTATCGAGCGTGATGGAAACGGGGGCCGGAGGCGAGGCTGAACCTGAAGCCGCGCGAAAATCCGCATCTTCAAGCGAAGGCTTAAAGAGGTCGATGGCAGGAAATCCCACGACATCGACGAACGAGCCGACGGGGACGACTGCCGTCTGCGCGGTCTGCATGCAGATGCCCGCCTTGGCGTCCTGAATACAAAGTACGCGTCCGGGCCAATCGAGTGTGACAATGCCCTGCACATGAACGCGATGGAGAAGTCCGGGATCGGGCGAGAAGCGAAACAATTGCGAGACCGGAACCGCGGGTACCGCGAAGGGATCGCGCGGCGCCTGCTGGATAACGGTCACCTGGCGAAGTGAGGGGAAAAATAGGTGGACGCCGACCATCTGGCGGCGCTGGTTGAAGAGCGGCGCCGCGTTGCCGTCGATGCGAACGAGGGAATCGACCAGCGAATCGTAGTCCACTCCTTGCTCGCGCACGGTAACGGCGGTGAGCATTCCACCGTCGCCGGCGATGCTGAGGACCACGTTGTTCGGCCCCACATGCGCGGAGCGAACGCGACCTTCAACCTCGACCCATTGGCAATCCAGAGCCCCGGTCAACAACTGCGTCAAGGTGACCTCGGGAGGGTTCGCAGGCAGGCTGGACTGACCAACCGGCCTGACATCGTGGCTTGAGACAACGGCCGCGTAGTCTCCCCCATTCGTCACTCCCGTTATATCCACAAGTGTGCCCGGCTTGATGGCCAGTATCGGGCGCGCGGGAACTGACACGAAGACGCCACCCGAGGCGTCGTGCACAAAAATCGCGGCATGCCTTACATCGATGTAGGGATCGTAATAGGTAACGACGGCGCGAAGATGAACGGGAATGTCAAGGGCGGCTTCTTCCGGAGGAAGGTTATGCACCCCTCGTGCCGTGGTCATAATCGGCGGCACTCCCGGGGAGGCAGACTCGAGCTGAGCGCCTCCCGTCAGGCTGGCCACAGCAAGCGCGACCAACGGCACATAGTTGCGCCGGATCCGCATCCAATCCCTCCTTGTTCAAGCCGCTTGATTCAGCCGCCGAACAACCGCTGGCCCAATCACCTGCACGAAGACACCACTTCCTTGAAGTCCAAGAATGTCATCGACCATTATGCTCCAAAGCATGAGGAAATGGCAGATTACCAGCGCTGCGCGAACGAAAGTGGCATAACGAAAGAGTCACACTTGTCCCGTGCAGGTAGAAGACTTTTCAAATCGGAATTGGCCGGGACGCGAAGAATGCCGGGCGCGGGTTCGGCTTACTCTGCCGTGAGCGCCGCCACCGGCACCAGCATGTCTTCCTTGCGCATCACGAGATTCGTAGCGTTCAGCGTGGCCAGTTCGAAGCCGTGGCCGTGGGTGATGGCATCCGTGGGGCAAGCCTCAACACAGTAGCCGCAAAAAATGCAGCGGTTGTAGTCGATGTTGTAGACCTGGGCGTATCGTTCCGACGAGGAGATGCGTTTTTCAGCGGTGTTTTCCGCGGCTTCAATGTAAATGCAATTGGCCGGGCAAGCCGCCGCACAGAGAAAACAGGCAACGCACTTTTCCAGTCCGTTCTCATCGCGCTCGAGCACATGTGCTCCGCGAAATCGCTGCTCGAGCACCGCGCCGCGAAGCGGGCCCTTGCCGTCGGGGTAATTCTCCACTTCGGTGGGCGCAAACATCTCCCGCAGCGTGATGCTCATTCCCTTGGCGATGCCGGCGGCGTTGCGCACAATCGACATGGCTCCAGTATACGATGGAGTTCGGGAGCGAATCATGAAGGCTCATTTCGCGCGCACCGCAATATTCCTTTACATGTTGGGCGTGGGAACACTTGCCGCACAACAGCAGCAGGCGCCCGCAGCGCCGATGGACGAGATGCACAAGCCCGCGCCACCGGCTGGCCCGCTGCAGATCAATTTCGACGGCAAATCGGCAACCTGGACGGCAGCATCATTGGCCTCGCTTCCGCATGTCAGTGTCACCGTCCACAACGAGCACACCAAAGCCGACGAGACCTATTCTGGAGTGCCGGTGATCGCGCTGCTCACTCCGCTCGGCGTGACCGACAAGCCGCGCGGAAAGCAGCTGCGGCTTTATGTTGTGGCTTCCGGTTCGGACGGCTACGCGGTTGTTTATTCAATCGGCGAGGTCACACCCGATGTACACGACGCCACGGTGATCGTGGCCGACACGGAAGACGGGAAGCCGATCGCCGCCGATGGGCCGCTAAAGCTCGTTGCTACGGGAGAAAAGCGCCCGGCGCGCTGGGTGCGCAATCTGGTGTCGATCGATGTGAAGACGGCGGAGTGAGGCGCGCCGCACCTGCGTTTCTCGCCAAAAGTTGAACTCAAAAAGCCGCCAAAACGCGCGCACCCCAGGAATTTGCATCCCTGAGGCGCGCGAGCTTATGCGGTAGCTGGTTCTACGAAACGCCTTCTTCTACCTGTGGTGCCCACCACCACTACTCCCGCCCCCGTGGCTCGCCGGTGCGGATCTCGAGCTGTGGTCCGCGGGAATCGGCCTGCTGATAGCCGGAGTCTCGGGCCGTCCGTGGTTCTGATTCGCAAACTGGCCGCGAACCCCACCGTAGCTCTGCTCATGCTGCACCTGGGTATTCATGCGCGGAGCCGTGGGCTCGTGTGCCGCGGCGCCCTCCGATGGCTGAGGCCTGTATTGAACACCGCTTCCACCACGGTAACTCGGGCGCGGATTATTGTTGTAGTTGTGGTTGAAGTTGTTTCCACCACCGTAGGAGCCTCTGTTGACCGCGCGATAGTTGTACGTATTGTGGACCACACGCACGTTGATGTTGTTGTACACGCGGTTATAGAAGAAGTGGCCGCCGTTCCAGTAGCCGCCCTCATAACCGAAACCAACATAGCCAAAGCCGTAATTGATGCCGCCGTAGAAGCCGATGTGCATGCCCCAATGGCCGGGATAGAAGAGATAGCGGCCACCGTAGAAGCCCCAATAGCCGGGAGTCCATAGCCCGCCAACGTAAGGCGGCTCAACCCACGCGCCCGGCACCCAGTAGTAGCCGCCCGCACCCCAGGCCCAATAGCCCGGCGTCCAAATGTATCCGTCGCCAGGATCGGCCGGCTGATCGTAGTCGGGAAGCGGCGGTGGCGCTTCTGTCGCCTGCTGTGTCGGCATCTCAGCATAGCCTGAGTCGTCAGGAGCCTGGCCCGGCTGTTCGGCCGATTGGTCGGGCGGCGGAGCTTCAGTCGTGTAGGACGGCCCGCTGGGCGCCATGTTTGCTGCGGCAGGGTCGGGCCCCTGATCCGCCGGATTCTGATCCGGCTGGCCCTGATCCGGCGGCGGTGCCTGATCCTGTGCGGCCGCAACGGCCGCAAAAACAGTGGAAGCGGGCGAAACAGTGCCGCTATTGAAGACAGAGACGCAGAGCGCGGCCGCAACGGCAATTGATAACGCGATCGCAAATCGAGAAATTCGGTTCATCTTACCCTCCAGTAAATAGAACGGAGCCCGTGGTCACTCAGTCTAACGCGCCGCGCTGACCATCGGCTATCGTCCATGGATGAATGAACACGGATGGACACAATTAGTGGCGGGCTCGGGGCGCGCGCCCAGCGGTCTCGGTTCTGCGGTTGCATCTTTGAGGGCATCCATCCTGGCGAAATCCGCGGAATCCCTGGTGCCTGCGAAATGCCCCTACTTGGGCTGTTCGTCCTTGCCTTTCGGGGCCTCCTGGTGCTGTTGCGGTGGCGGGGCCGATTGACGCGGCGGAGCTGCCTGATGCGGGGGCGGCGCTTGTCGTTGTTCCGGTTCTGGAGCTGCCTGCCGTTCTGGCGCTGCTGGACGTTGTGGGGCCGCTTCGCGCTGCGGTTCCGGAGTTGGACGCAGCGGTGCAGCCTCGCGTTGCGCTGGCTCCGGCGCGGCACGACGCTCTTCTGGTTGCGGAGCCGGCTGGCGTTGTTCCGGTTGCGGAGTTGCTTGCCGTTCCGGCACTGCAAGACGTTGTGGGGCCGCTTCGTGCTGCGGTTCCGAAGGTGGGCGCTGCGGTGCAACCGGGCGTTGTTCCGGTTGCGGAGTTGCGCGACGCTGTTCCGGTTGCGGAGCTGTTTGGAGTTGCGGCGAGGGCTGATTTGTTTGCCGGGATTGTGGTTCCGGGGCCGCGTGGCGCTGGTCCGGTTGCGGAGTTGTTTGGCGCTCCGGCTGTGGAGTTGCCTGACGTTGCCCCGCTTGCGGAGTTGCTTGATGCTGCTGCTCCACCTCCCGATTGGTCGCACGCAACGCGGGTGGAGCTGCCACGTTGTGGTCGGCCGCGAGAGGCTGATTGACGGCCGCATTCGCCGGTCGGCCATGATTTGCGGTGGCAAACTGCGCGCGGTTTGCGCCGGCCGTGCGCTGGTTCTCGATTTGTGCACGCATCGGCGCGGTATGCTGCTGCCGCATGGCGACCCGCTCCGCGGGCTGCGCCGGAGCATGGATTCCTCCTGATCCTCCGTTGTAGCTCACATGGACGTTCGTGTACACCACAACTCGGCGGTCATACACGTTGTGCACGATGCTGATATTTACGTTGTTGACCGAGCGGTTGTAATAGAAGTGGCCTCCGCCCCAGTAGCCGCCCTGGTAGCCGTAACCTGTGTAGCCATAGCCGTAGTTGATGCCGCCATAGTAGCCGATGTACTGGCCCCAATAGCCGGGGTAATACCCGTAGGAATTATTCCAATAGCCCCAGTAGCCAGGGGTCCACAGTGCGCCCTCGTAGGGAGCCTCAACCCATGCGCCGGGAACCCAGTAGTAGCCGTCTGGAGACCAGGCCCAGTACCCGGGCGTCCAGATATAGCCGTCGCCAGGATCCTGTGGCTGGTCGTAGTCCGGCAAGGGCGGGGGCGGCTGGTCCGCGGTGTATTCCGGCTGTTCCCCGTAGCCCGGATCGTACGACGACTGATCCTGCGATGGATACGAGACATTGCTCCGTTCGGGTCCCGAAGTACTCGAGTTATCTGGAGCGGGGGGCAGATTAGCCGCGGCCGGATCAGAACCCTGATCCTGTGTGCTCGCCTGGTTATTATCCGGCTGAGCCGTGGCTTGATCCTCGTGACAACCGATAGTCGAAAGTCCGATAGCCAAAGGAAGCAACAGAAACCGCTCAAGTCTAAAAGAGTGCGTCATTTCACCCCCACTCAGCTTGGATGCTAAGCGAGGCGCTGGAGGCAATGCTGTGCTCTATTGATCGATGTCCGTGCGCCTCAATGGCGCACGGCAGGCGGAGTGGACTTGCCACGATTGTTCGCCGGCGGGGTGGTTGCCGGCCGATGTTGCGGTTGCTCATTCAGCATCTGCTGGCAAAACTGGGAGTCCTGGCCGCGCTCCAGGCCCTGCACGGTATTCTGCCCGCGGCACATGCGCAGCTCCATCGCATCGGCGTCGTTGCGCGTGAGCTCAACCGTCCGCTCCAGGCCGCTGAAGGGGTCCACATCGTAGCGGAACACTGTGTTGCTCGGCGGCCGGAGTTTGCCGTATTCGAAATGATTCCAGGTCGCGAGAAACGCGTGGCCATCGGGCTCAGCCATCACGGCGTAGACCTGCGTCCAATCGATGCCGCTCGTGGGGCTTGGGCCGGTCGCGTTCCAGACAAGAACTCCCTGGCCGCCGCGCATCCAGCGCGCCGCAAACATGTGGTGCGCCAGGTCGTAATAAAGAGCCGTAAAGTACGTGCTCGCGGCGCAATTATGGCAGTTGTCATAGAGAATTGTCAGCTCCTCGGGCGCATCCGCTCGAAAATGCTGCCAATCGAACCAGCGCAGATTCACGCCCGAAAGCAGCGGAGCCACCACATGGCTGGTAAGCGAGACGTTCCAGATCTCAAACGAGTCGTCGCCGGGCGCCGACTGCGGACTTGGGCGATCGGTCGTGACCACCAGCGCCGCATCGTAAACCACGCCGATCTCGCGGATCGCAGTCCATTTCTCCACGGTAAGCGAGCGCGTGATCCAGGCAACGATGTTCTGATCTTTGGGATCGTGAAAGTCGATCCAGCGGAAGGTGCCCGAGGTTTGCTGCGCGCCAAGAGGGAGGGCAAAGATCAGCGCTGCGGCGATCGCGATGAGGCGCCTGGGGAGGAGAAACCGCATGAATTTAGATATAGCAGAACTAAGCCGGCGGAGTTAGCTGAGCCGGGGTGGCGCGGTCGCGAAGACTTGAGAGCGGCACGCAAAGGGCTGGCGAGCTGGATTATTTCTGAGGCGCAGGGGCGGCGGACGCGGGTTTGATCTTCGCCGCAAAGTCGGATGCCGGCGAGTCTTCATCCGCAACGCTCGCGAGCAACGCATCCCATCCATCGTCCGCGCCGTGGTATTTGACGTACTTCGCCTTGCAATACGCCGTCATGCCGCCCGCATCCTGCGGAATGGCGGCGCTCACGGCCAAGTGGATGCCGCGTGCGCAGTACCAGAACCCTTCGGGATCGACCGGCGTAGACTCGAGATCCGCAACGGCCAGTTGGTAAGTGTCCTGCACATTCGTCGCGTCGATCTTCAATGCGCGCTGTAGCCAATCGCGAGCCTGCGAGTAGTTCTTCTCCTGCACCGCGCAATAGCCTTCCGCGCCGATAAAAATATCATTGAGCAACTTGCTCAGAGCCACATAGTCGGCAGGGGACATATTTGCGGGCTGACGCCACATTGGCACCGCGAGCATCCCGCCCGATGCGTACTGGCACATCTCGTTCAGCGCCGCATTGTCGCCGGCGGCAACGTTCACGCGATCGAGCGCCACCACAATTCCGAGCGCGCGAATGTTGCCTGCGTCAGCCGCGAGCAGCCGCTTGGCCACCTTCATCACTTGTTTCGAGTCGCCTGCAGCCTGCCACGCGGCCATCTCCTCTTCGAGCGCTTCGGTCAGCGCCGCACTCTTTGGATATTGCTGGACGAAGGCCTCAAGCCCCTCCGCGCGCGAGGTCGCATCCTGCGTGTTGATGGCGTCGGAGTAGGCCTTGGACTCGGCTGGATCCTGGATGGGGCTTGGTCCGGAGGGCGGCTGCTGCGCTGCTGCTGCGGCGACGGCGAAAAGGCCGAGCGCTACGAAGACGCAAAGGTTTGCCCAATGATTTCGCAAGCGAATCACAAAGGAAGCGTAGCACAGGAGCTTGAGGAGTCTTGCAGATCCGATTGCACCCGGCGCTTCAGTTTCAGGGTGTCTTGTTTGCGCGGAAGCTGCCGTCAAAGATGAGCGCCGTAACATTCCCGGCACCGTCCTTCACAAACTCGACTGTCGGCCCCTCGATCATGAAGAATTTGTTTTCCGCTTCGGGATACAGCCTGGTTTTGTCGCGTCCGCGAACCTCGCCATAGAGCGCACCGTTTTCGAGCGTGATGGTGGCGAATGCTCCGGGCGCCATCTGGTAACGGCCGACATACTGCTTCAGAAGCTGCGGTTCGACCACCGCGACCTGCTTTTCAAGAACCTGAAAATCTGGCCAGTCATAAGCCGCGGCCACGCTATAAAGAATTTCGTCGGCCAGCTCACCGCCTCGATCTCCGTTAGTGAGAATCACAATGCCCTGCCCTCGATTCGCATAGCCGAAGAGAACCGCTTTGTAGCCGGGCGTCGAACCATCGTGGCGAAAAGCGAGTGTGTCACCGCTTCCTTGCAGTTGCACGCCCAGTCCCCACTGATCATTCTGCTTAGTCAGCAGCTGGTAGGCGAGCGGCAAGGGGAGAAATTTCGCACCGGTTCCTTGGTACGCTGCCTCGATCGCAGCAACGGCTTGCGCCAGATCGGACGCAGTCGTCCAAAGACCGCCCTCCGGCCCACCAACCACGCGCCATTTTCCGTCTTCCGGCGCGCCATCATCAGTGTGCCCAACGGCGATATCTTTCCTCGGCCCATCCGGCGTCAGCACGTCAAATGTGCTGTGCTTCATTTTCAGGGGATCCAGAACCAGCTCTTGCGCCGCGTGTGGAAAGTCCTCGTCCGTAACATCCGAGATGAGCTGGCCGAGAACCAGATACCCCCCATTCGAATAGCGAAAGCCGGAGCCCGGCACGCCGTCGACATGAACCGGCCTGTTCAACGCCGGCGCTTCGCCATTTAATCGCTGAAGCAGCGTGGGCAACGGGTCTGACGGTGGCAACGCGGTCTCGCCCGCGGGGAAGTTAATCGCCGCGCTGTGGCTCAGCAGTTCGGCAATCGTCACCGGATGCCCGGATGAGTTGGGAAGCTTCCAATGCACAAGTCTCTGGTTCACGTCGTCATCGAGTCCGATGCGCTTCAGTTGGATAAGCCGTAAAGTCGTGAGCGCTGTAACAACTTTGCTGACAGACGCGGCCTGAAACAGAGTTTCTCGATCCGCAGAGTCCGAGCCCCCTGCGTCCTTCACGCCGTATGCCTTGGCCCATTCGAGCGATCCATGATTGATGACGGCCACGCTCACCGCAGGCACGTGGAAATAGGCCATTCGTTCGTGTAATGACCAGTGCACAGCCGGACCGCCCTTGATCTGCACATGTGGCGTGAGTCCGGTTTCCACGCTCTGGATCTTTGCGCTCAAGGTGGCGCTGGGATTAGGAACTTGGGTTCCCGCTTGCGCGAACGAGACCGGCGCAAGCACCAACAGCAGACCCAGCACGAACGGCAATCGGCAATTCGCGCATTGCCTTCCCCCGGCGCCAGCAAAGCTCCGCATCATGCGCCAGACCTCCTCTGGAATCGCCGGCGCCCGAGCTTGGGGGAAGCAGCAGGCGAAACCCAGAAAAAGCGTAGCACAGGCGAGGTGGGCGGCTGGACGGCTCGGGCCGCGTGTTCCCGTGCCGATTTTGGTTCAGATTCTTCCCCCGGATTCCCCTGGTTCCGGGGCAGCGCTTTCCCCGGGCCATTCCGTCGCGACCAGATAAGAAATCTCATCCACCACGCGCTTCAGCTCGGCGACCGTGCGGTTGTTCAGGCGAGATTCAAATATTTCGAGAAGCGAGTGAAAGTACCAGAGCTGATCCTTCGGGCCGCGCTTGAACCGGTCCCATACGGCGGGGCCGATTACTTTTAAATCGTCCAGGATAGATTTTGCGTTGTAGAGCTTGTCGGCCGCTGAAATGACGAGCACCTCTTCCGGCTCCGATTGCAGGCGCGCGAGATAGGCGTTCTTGCGCTCTTCCCAACCCTCTTTTTTGTCGTGATCCTCGGCGAGCGTATCGGAGAGCCCTTCCACCATGCGCGCAACGTGAGGACCGAAGATTTTCTCGACGTCATCGAGACGCGGCTTGCCGCCGTGGTCCTCAACCGTGTCGTGAAGAATCGCCGCGATGACCATGTCCTCGGTGACTGGAACCGCGCCGCCCGCCTCCCCCATGACGAGCGACGCCACGCCGAGCAGATGCGCCATGTAGGGGATCTTGGTTCCTTTGCGGGTTTCCGTGTGGAGCGTGCGCGCGTAATCAACAGCGCGAGTGAAGCGCTCAGTGAGGATTGGGGTTGGTGTGGGGTTTGTCATCTTCTAGTATCGCACGGGGCCGGCGCGAAGCGGGAGTTGCGCTTCCATCTGCGCACTTGGCGTCCCATCACATCCTCAGCTTCGCCCACATCGCATCGACTTTGGCCTTCGTAGCGCGATCCATCTCGATCATTGCCGGCCACGGCCTGTTAAATCCCTCGGCCTTCCACTTGCGCGTCGCATCCACACCCATCTTCGATCCGTAGTTGGGCAGGCGGCTCGCGTGATCGAGCGAATCGACGGGCCCAAGGGTGAACTGAATGTCGCGCTCGGGATCGATATTGTTGGCCACGCGGAGAACCACCTCGCCGATGTTCTGCACGTCGCAATCCTCGTCCACCACGATGATGCACTTGGTGAACATGGCCTGGCCCAGCGACCAGATGGCGTTCATCACCTTGCGCGCCTGTCCCGGATAACTCTTCCTGATCGAGACGATCATCAAGTTGTGGAAGACCGCCTCGACGGGCAGATGAATGTCGACTAGCTCCGGGATGGTCATCTTCATCGCCGGCAAAAAAATCCGCTCGACGGCCTTGCCCATCCAAGCGTCCTCCATCGGCGGCTTGCCCACGATGGTCGCGGCATAGATCGGATCCTTGCGATGGGTGACGCAGGTGAGATGGAAGACCGGGTACTCGTCCTCGAGCGTGTAGAAGCCGGTGTGGTCGCCAAAAGGACCTTCTGCGCGAAGTTCGCCCAGTTCCACGTACCCTTCGAGAATAATTTCCGCGTTGGCCGGCACTTCAAGGTCAACCGTCTCGCACTTCACGATCTCGACCGGCTTGCCGCGCAGAAATCCCGCAATCAAAAACTCTTCAACCTCAGGCGGCGCGGGAACGATCGCCGCGAATGTCGTCGCGGGATCGGTGCCGATGGCAACAGCAACCTCAAGGCGCGAGCCTTTTAATTTTCCAAGTGAAACCTGCGGCGTGCCGGCCAGCGGACCGTCGGGTATGCTGACTGCGCCGCCTGCAGTCTCAGCCATCATCGCCACGCGGGCACTGGATGAGCTGAGAGCCGCGTCGGCTTCTGCGCCGGCTGAAGCCGCGTTCCGCAGTGCCTCGCGATAGTGCTCGGCGGCGACTTTCTGCCGCTGCCAGTGCATGCCCGTAGTCTGGCCGTCGTAGACCTGCATGCGATACATCCCGATGTTGCGCTTGCCGGTTCGCGGATCGCGCGTGTGCACGCAGGGCAGGGTGATGAAACGCCCGCCGTCGAGCGGCCAGCACTTGAGAATCGGAAAATAGTTCAGATCGAACTTCTCGCGCCGAATCATCTCCTTGCACGGCGCGTCCTTCGCGCTTACGGTCTTGGGAAAAGCGCTGGTAAGCTCGCCGAGCTGCGGCAGCATCTTCAGTTTGTCCAGAAAACCTTCCGGAGCCTTCAAATTCATTAGGCCGGTAATGCGCTCGGCGATTTCATCCATCTTCGAAACGCCCAGCGCCAATGCCATGCGGCGTTCGCTGCCGAACTGGTTGATGAGGACTTTGTGGCCGGGATGACCTTTCACGTTTTCAAACAGCAGCGCCGGACCTCCGGGCGCGTATTTTTCCTTGTTCGCGCCCCCGTGCGCACCCGCGCTCGATCCGATTCCGCTGCGCGAGCCGATTTTGCTCACGCGATCGGTGATCTCGGTGATTTCGAGCTCCGGCGAAACCTCTTCGCCGATGCGCTTGAGCTCGCCGTGTTTTTCAAGAGTCTTGATCCAGTCGCGCAGATCGTCGTAGGCCAAGGTCGTGCTCCGAACGGTCGTGACCGTTCCTCAACCATGGTACGGCAGGAAACAGAGATGAGAGAAAAAGAGACAAGAGATTCAGCCGCCGAAACACGCGGCGGCTTTGCCAACGGCAGAACTTTATGAAATGCTCGCATTGAGCGGAGAAGTCTCCATGAAACTCAATCAGCGTTTCGCAGCAACGTTGCAAAAAAGCCCCAGCAAAGGCGGCTGGACGTATGTCGTTTGGCCCTCCTCTGTGAAGTTCTTCGGCACGCGCGGCCTGGTAAAGGTGCGCGGCAAGATTGACGGAGTGCCCTTTCAAAGTTCCTTCATGGCCTTGGGCGATGGAACACACAAATTGCCCGTCAAGACAGATATTCGCCGCGCGATCGAAAAAGAAGTCGGCCAGCGTGTGCAGGTGGTCCTCGAGGAACAGATCAGCCGTTAGTTCCGCACCCGGCCACATTCAACGCTCACCGATCGCATCGAGCAACGAAGTGTTTTTTCTGAGTTGACGTCGTTGGCTAGCTTGCCGGCTCAATCGCGGGAACCAGCGTCTTGAACGGAGGAATGGCGTCCATGGGATACCCGAGGCGTTTCCACTCGTCGAAGCCGCCTCGCAGCGGACGCACGCGCTCGACCCCCAGCTTGTGCAACTGCATGGCAACCTTGGCTGAAGTAGCCTCGCTCGGGCAGGTGCAATAGAGCACTACATCGCGGTCGCGCGGAATCTCAAAGTGGCGCGAGGAGAGTTCGTCGGGTGAAAGCCGCACTGCACCGGGCAGTGTGAAAGGGTCGGGTACAAGCTCGAGAGGATGGCGGAGATCGATAATATAGACTGGCTCTCCGGCGTCCATCTGCTGTTTCAGTTCCTCAGGTTCAAGGCGCGAGGCAATGAGGTCTTTCAGCACCATCCGGCGACGGATCAGGCGGCCGACAAAGAACGCAACGACGCCCAG
>Ga0181535_10001599_pt1 | contig 29270 bp, 22 predicted proteins | sample PEATcosm2014_Bin_44_FD_119774 | JGI IMG/M metagenome (GOLD analysis project Ga0181535, IMG submission 119774) | Peatland microbial communities from MTU Mesocosm Facility, Houghton, MI, USA - PEATcosm2014_Bin17_30_metaG | ecosystem: Environmental > Terrestrial > Soil > Wetlands > Peat | place... | reverse complement strand
GCTCCAACGAGCCGATCCTGCTGATCAACGAAACGAGCTTTGTCGATTACCACCGGTTGGGGTCAACCGCGCGCATTCTTACCGATGCGGCCGCAGCGGGAGCAACGAGCCCGTCTGCGGCGAGTTCCCCCGGAGCACCATCGAATCCGATGGCTACGGGAACGTCTTCGAGCCCCGCGGCTGAAACAGCAGCGAGCCAAGAGATCGGCACAGCGAACACTGTGGTTTCGCCTGCCGGATCAGGGACAACTGAAGCGGAGACGGCCAGTGCCACACCGGCAAGCCCGCCGGTTCTTCGGGCCACAGCGCCGCCTGCAGCTCCGGCAGAGCCGGCGATTCCAGAAGTGAGCATGAGCGCCGCGACGGGCGTGCCGGATCAACCAACCAACACGCCGGAACCGGCTGGAGATGGCTATTCGCTCAAAGTCACTTCGCGCCTGGTGGATGTGGGCCTGGTGGCCTATGACAAAAAGGGTCACCCGGTGACCGATCTGAAAGCAGGCGACCTCGAGATCTATGACAACGGCCGCAAGGAGGAGATTCGTTCGTTCGGACTGTCGGCCAATCCTGTCCCTGTATCGACGACGGGAGTATCTGATCCAGCCTCATCGACGACGAAGGGAACGACGCCGGAGGCGCAGGAAGTGAGCTTCGCGAACCGCGTTCCGAATGTTTCCGAAACGTCCGCGGCGCCCCTTGCATCCGAGACCGGATCAACGATTCTGGTGATCGATGAAAGCCACATCGCCTGGAACGACTTGAGCTATGCGCGTGGACAAATTCTCAAATTTCTTAACTCTCTCACGCCAGGCGAGCGGGTTGGCCTTTATACGATGAATGGCCTCGGTTTCCACGTGCTCACGGAAGTGACGGTGGATCATGCGGCGCTGATCGCACGCATGCAGAAGTTTATGCCGGCGGCGCAATCCATCGCCGAGGCGCAGGATGAGGAGACGCGCAATCGGCAGCATTTCGACGAAGTACACAACGCCGCCGACTTGAACTCGGTAAACGGGAACCATTCCGATGTGCCGGACGCAGAACAGCCGGTCGATCCGCAGCTACTGACGATGGGCGACAACCCGGCGCGCTCCTCCTTCATCATCCTTGTTCAGGTTGCACGACATCTTTCAGCGATTCCCGGGCCGAAGAAACTGGTCTGGGTGTCAAGCGACAACGTTCTCGCCGATTGGCGGGACCAGGCCGTGGGCATCGACAAGAGTCCGAAGGACATTGCGGGATTCGCTCTTCGTGCGCAAGAGGCCATGAATGAAGCGCACGCGGCCGTCTATCCCTTCGATGTGTCGCAGTTAGAAAGCAGCGCGATTAGCGCCGATTTGCAACACCAGAATGTGCAGTTGACCCAGGCCGCGGGTGACGAAGCCAGCCTACCCGGTGCACCATCGACAACGGCGACATCGAGAAGCTCCGGCCCCGGGCGCATCGACGCGGCGATGAGCCAGGATCTACATCCCGTGCAAGGGCCGGTGCGGCAAGTGGCAGCGGCGACAGGCGGCCGCGTCATCCGGCGCTCAGGAGACCTTGCCGCGCAACTGAACGGCATTGTGGCGGACGGCCACGCCACGTACATGCTGAGTTTTTCACCGCAAGGACCCGCCGACGGCCAGTACCACACCATCAATCTCAAGCTGACGGGAAGACGTGGACTCACAATGAGCTACCGCACTGGATATTTGTTTGAGAAAGAACCGGCCACTTTGAAGGAACGATTTCAGCAGGCGGTGTGGCGGCCGGTGGATGTGGGCGAGATTGCCGTCACGGCCAGCGTTTCCCGCGAAACCGGCGGCGCGAATGTGAGAATCAACATCGCGGCGGGCGACCTTGGTCTGCAACAACAGGCAGGCCGCTGGATGGACAAACTGGACATCTTTTTCATTCAGCGGGACGACGCGGGACTGCATGCTCGCGTGGAGGGACAAACTCTCGGGTTGAGGCTCAAGTCGGCCACGTACGAAAAGCTGATGCCGGCGGGTGTCCCGTTCGAGCACTTTGTCGGAGCGAAACCGGGCATGGCCTCGCTGCGCGTGCTCGTCGTGGATGAGAATTCGGGGCGTATGGGTTCAATCACCATTCCAGCCTCCGCGATGGGCAGCGGGCAATGACGATCGGCTGGGAATTTCGGTATCACATGAACACGAGCGATCTTCGCCGTAGAATGAGTGCGCCGAAGAGTTACTGAGGGAGGAATCGATGAAGCAGTTGGGATTGGTTTTGGTCTTGGCCCTGGCGGCAACGCCAGCCTGGTGCGCCAAGAAAGTTACTGTGGCGGAACTGAAAGACACTCTGGCTTCGATGCATCGCGACAATAAGGGCGACGCAGACGTCGCCAATGCGCTGAAGCAGTTGGAACTGAGCGAGGAACTCACGCGCAGCGTGATGAACGACGTGGTTGCCGATGTGCCGGGACCGCTTTCTACGGAGCAGATCTATGTGCTCGAAGCACGAAGTGCGATGCTAGCGCCACCGCCCTCCGATATACCCACCGCCGCTGCGCCCGACGCTGCGGCACAAAAGGCCATTCTCGACAAAACCGCCGATTACGTGAGCAAGAGTTACGGTGCGTTGCCCGGTTTGGCCGCAACAAAAACCACCATACGCTTCCAGGACAATGTGGAAGCTGCGGCTCCAAGTTCAGGCATACATGGAAGTGCGTCGGACGTGTCGACCGGATCGAGCTTCGTGAGTCCCTACCAGTTCATTCACTACATCAATTCGACCGACGCGCAGGTTGTGAGCGACCACGGGGCGGAGAGGTTGCCTGCCGGAAAAGACAAGACCCCGTGGGGTGCAAACAAGATGATCGCCCTGCAGGAGCCGGACCCGAGTCTGGGCGCCGTTTTCGCAGAGGCGCAGGGAGCCGGAGATTTCAAGTGGCTGCGTTGGGAAACAGTCAACGGCAAGCAAGCGGCTGTCTATTCCTTTGACGTTCCCAAGAAGAAGGCCCATTTTCCCGTGAACGTCTGCTGCTTCCCGGATGTCAGCCAAACCGGCGTTGCAAGCTTTTCGTCGGCTTCGGCCTCCTCGGCGCGCGGTAGCGGAGGTGGTGGAGCAAAGGGCAATTTCCAGACGAATACCAACTGGAATGACTACAAAACATCGGTGCCCTACCACGGCGAGCTCTTTATCGATCCGGACTCCGGCATCGTGGTGCGGATGATTACAGAGGCGGAATTGAAGCCTTCCGAAGTCGTCCACCAGGTAGACGAACGCATCGATTATGGCCCGGTGACCGTGGGCGGCAAGATGTTGGTGCTGCCGATTAAGACTATCGTCGATACCGAAGTTGTGCCGAATGGCGATTCGGGCGCGGCGGGTCGATATTCGGTGCGGCGGACGCTGTTCACCTCGGAATACAAGGACTATCAAGTCGCCGGGGGAAACTAGGACTGAAGGCGCGGCGGCTGAGAGGAACTGCCGCGCCAGTCTCATGAAAGAATTACGAGATGAAATGGCTAGTCTTAACTTTTGCTTTTATTTTTGCGGCTTCGAACGGTTGGTGCGCGAGAAAGATCACGATTGGGGAATTGGAAGACATGCTGCGCTCGATGCAGCAGGAGAAGAAGTCTGACGTAGAAATCGCAACTGCGCTCAAGCAGTTGGAGCTTAGCCAGGAACTAACACGCGGAACGATGAACAGCGTGGTCAGTTACGTGCCTGGTCCGCTCTCGATAGAGCAGATTTATGTGCTTGAGGCTCGAAGCGCCGACCTGGCTCCCCCGGATTCAGATTTGCCCTCAACCCCGGCCCCGGATGCGGCTGTTCAGAAGGCCATCCTTGAGAAGGTCGCGGGCTACGTTGGCGAGACCTATGCTCAACTTGCCAGCCTTACCGCAACTAAAACAACCTTGCGCTTTCAGGACAACGTCGAGGCGATTGCGGCGAGTTCCGGCGTGCAGGGCGGCGCCACCGATGTCGTGGTCTCCGCAGGTTTCTCCAATCCCGCCACATACGTTCACTACATAAACTCCTCTAAAGCTCAGATCACCAGCGTTCATGGAGCCGAGAAGTGGCCGTTGGAGAGAGACAGGACACCCTGGGGTGCAAACAAGATGATCGCCCTGGAAGCTCCGGACGCCAGCGTGGTTGACGTTCTGAAGGAAGCGCAGAGCGCTGAGAGTCTCCAATGGCTGCGGTGGGAGCTAATCAATGGCAAGCCTGCGGCGGTCTTTGCATTCACGGTGCCGCAAAAGAAATCCCATCTGGATGTGAACGTCTGCTGCTTTCCGAACATCACTCAGGCTGGGATTGCGACCTTCTATACCGGTACGACAGCAGCCACGCTCGGGGGAGGGGCGAGCGGCGGGGGCGGTGTTGCGGGTAACTTTCAAACCAGCACAGACTGGCATAATTTTCGGACCACCGCCGCCTACCATGGAGAGCTTTTCATCAACCCGGATTCCGGAATTGTGCTGCGCATGATTACCGAGGCCGAATTGAAACCGTCTGAGGTAGTACACGAGTTAGACACTCGTGTCGATTTCGGACCCGTCAAAGTGAACAACCAGTTGGTCGTTGTACCCGTGAAGACGTTCGTGAACACACTCGTCGTTCCCTACGGCGATTCAGGTGCGGCAACTTATACCACGCGGCGCACGCTGTTTACCTCGGAATACAAAGACTATGCGCAGGCTGGCGCCAAATGATGCGACTGTCGCAATTCACAAGGCCCGCCAAAATCCGATCGGGCCTGGAAAGAAGGAAGCAGGCGAAACATGAGATCGTTTGTCTGGACTCTGATGTTGCTGTTCCTGACTCCCGCGATGGCTGCCACCAAGATGACTGTGGATCAGTTGAAGCAGACGCTTTCCGAAATGAAGCAAGCGGGCAAGCCGGACGAAGATGTGGCCACACGGCTGAAACAAGTTGAGCTGACCGAGGAGTTAACTCGTCCCGCAAAGGCGGACTTGCTGCAGTATCTGCCTGGGGACCTTTCTACAGAGCAGATGCTTATTCTCCAGGGGCGCAGCGCCTTCCTGCCGCCTCCTGCAAATAACGTACGAGCCACTCCCGCTCCCGACGCTGCGACGCAGAAGGCAATTCTGGCTAAAGCATCCGACTATCTATCCAAAACTCTCAATCAGCTGCCCGCATTTACTGCGTCCAAGATGATTTCCCGGTACCAGGATGACTTAATCAACTCGAGCAGTTCTCCAGGGCTCACAGTGAACGGCCCCAATTCCTACGCGCGGCTTTCCGATGCGGACACGCTGAGAGTCGAAACCGAAAAAGGCGTGGAGAAACCTGCGGAAAAGGAGAAGACATCCTGGGGACAAAACGGCCAGATTTCGCCTCCGGGGCCTCTTCCGCCGCTTGGCGCGCTGTTTCAAGAGGCATCGGACGGCGGCAAACTCAGCTTTGAACGCTGGCAGATCGTCGAAGGCAAAGATGCGGCAGTCTTCACCTTCGCAGTGGATAAGAAGAAGTCGCGCTACGACGTGACTTATTGCTGCTTCCCGAAAACCGATACGGCAACCGGAGTTGCCACCATGGGAACATTTGCGCCTGTGCCCGGCGAGATTCAGTCGGTGACCAGTTATCGGCCCTTCAAAAAGACCGTCAGCTACCATGGTGAGTTTTATGTCGATCCTGACGAAGGAACAATTCTGCGGGTGATTACCTACGCGGAGTTGAAGCCCACGGACTACGCCCATCAGGAAGCGGTGCGCACCGACTACAGCCCTATTGTCGTCGACGGCAAGGAATATGTGCTGCCGCTGGATAGTTTCACTGTGAATGAAGTTGTTCCGGGCGGCGAAAGCAATTCAATTGCCTACTCCGTGCGCCATACACTGTTCAGTGTGACTTATGCGAACTATCAATTGCGCAAGTAGGTGCCAATTTAAGAATCGTGGGACCACTGCAAGCTTACTTTGGTCTGAAGGACGGCCACGAATTTCGTTGGTGCGCATCTTCGCTTTGCTAATCTGAGCCCACGATGCAACGCACCTTTGCCTTGTCCGCGGTCGTCCTCTCGCTCGTCTGCGCGGCGTTGCCGGTTGCGAGCCAAAGCTTCCAGCCCAAATCGATCCGGTTCACTGGAACATCGGAATACTCCGACACAGAACTGCTGAGCGCCACGGATTTGAAATCCGGTGCAGAGCTCACCTATGTGGAGACAAACAACCGGGCGCAGAAGCTTCTTGACTCGGGCGTTTTCTCAGCGGTGGCCTTCAAGTTCGATGGGCAGGACTTGATTTTTCAACTGACGCCTGGAACCGGGCGACTTCCGATCCGGCTCCAGAATCTGCCAATTGCCGGCGGCAAAGATCTGGATGAGAAACTGCACCGGCAACTCCCTCTTTATCACGGGCTGGTTCCGGAGCAGGGCGGACTTACGGAAAGCGTACGCAGCGCTTTGGAGCAGCTGCTCGCATCGCAGGGCATCGAAGCCACGATCGCGGCAACGCCCTTCGGCGGAGCCACAAACAAGGCTGTGGCCGTGAATTTCTCCATCACCGCGCCAGCCGTTCTCGTCGGGGAAATCAAGACCGAAGGAACGATTGTGATGCTCGATCCCAAGGCTTCCGCGATCCTCGCAAAGTTTCCCGGAACTCCATATGACGCCGAAGGAAGCATCAGCCAGATTGAAACCAACCTGAGCGACTACTACAAAGACCAGGGCTATCTGGAGCCCGCGATCCACGCAAACGCCGGTGTGAAGCCGGCAATTTCCGGCGGCGCGATTCGCGTCCCCTTGCGCGTGTCGATCCTTCCGGGCGCGCAATTCAAACTGACCGGCATCCAGCTGGCTCCTGGGCTCCTAATCACGCCGGCGGAATTCGATCATCAGTCTCGTGTGCACGCCGGCGACTTTGCAGACGGCTCATCTCTTCGTGAAAACTGGAAATTCATCGAGCGCCAATATCACGACCGGGGTTACATTAAAGCGAAAGTGGAGGCGACTCCTACATTCGATCGCGCTGGCAAGACGGTCAGCTTTGTCGTTTCGGTGGACCCTGGACCTGTCTACACAATGGGCGCCCTCACAATCGACAATGTCACTGACGATCTGCGTGCCTCGATACTGGCTGCGTGGAAGATACCGGCCGGAGCGGTCTTTAATGAGGGCTCGATTCCCGCATTCTTCGCAACGCACGGCGTCAATCCCGCCCTGGAGCAGGTATTTTCCGGCGTCAATTGCAGATACTTCCTGCACCCGAACGACAACACGCATGTAGTCGACCTGACATTGGCACTAGAGCAAAAACGCTGATCCGGCTATCCTCGGGGTCATGGATCTTTCGCACGTCTTCGACCACATGTTTCAGTTGCCGCTTCCCATTCTGGAGAAGCTGCTTCGCCCTGTCGTCGTCTACCTCGTATTGGTTCTGCTGCTGCGCCTCTTTGGCAAACGCGAACTGGCGCAGCTGAATCCATTCGATCTCGTTGTTTTGCTGTCGCTCTCGAATACGGTGCAAAATGCGATCATCGGGGACGACAATTCCGTAACGGGCGGCATCATTGGAGCCTTTAGCTTGCTCGCGATCAACTGGCTTGTGGTGCGTGTGCTTTTCCGCTCGCCGCGGCTCACGCGCATGCTTGAGGGCCGCGCGGCCATTCTGATTCGGAATGGACAAATCGATCTTAAGGCGATGGAACGCGAGTCGTTGAGCCGGGAAGAACTGCTTGCCGTACTTCACAAGCAGGGCTTTGAACACTTTCATGAGGTGCGCCGCTGCGAACTGGAACCGAACGGCAGTTTCTACATCGAGGCGATCGAACCCTCCATCGAGGACAAGCACCATGCGGAGTTGATCGCTCGGCTAGACGCACTCAGCCGCGAGGTGGCAGGCCTGCGTGCGCAGCCGGCAACCGAATGAAGTTGATTCAGTCCAAAGCCGCACGAATGACGCCGCAGGCGCAGTTGGCCCCACCGCAGGTGGCTACTCCCACTCGATGGTGCCGGGGGGCTTTGAGGTGATGTCGTAGACGACGCGATTGATGCCGCGCACCTCGTTCACGATGCGGCTTGAGATGCGTTTGAGCACGTCGTGCGGCAGTGGAGCCCAGTCGGCGGTCATCCCATCTTCCGAGTGCACGGCGCGCACCGCGGCGGTGTAGGCGTAGGTGCGCTGATCGCCCATCACGCCCACGCTCATGACCGGCAAAAGCACGGCAAAGCTCTGCCAGATTTTGTTGTACAGTCCGGCAGCTTTGATCTCGGTCACAACAATATCGTCGGCTTCCTGCAGCAGCGCGATGCGCTCCGGCGTGACTTCGCCGAGAATGCGAACGGCCAGGCCTGGTCCGGGAAAGGGCTGGCGGCCCAGAATATCTTCCGGTATACCAAGGTCGCGTCCGATGCGGCGCACCTCATCCTTGAAGAGATCGCGGAGTGGTTCGATGAGTTTGAGCTTCATCAGCTCAGGCAAGCCGCCCACGTTGTGGTGGCTCTTGATGGTCTGGCTCGGTCCCTTCACGCTGCTCGACTCGATGACATCGGGATAGAGTGTGCCCTGGACCAGCCAGTCCACACCGCCAGTCTCTTTCGCGATGCGGGTTGCCTCGTCGTCGAAAACTGCGATGAATTCTGCGCCGATGATTTTTCTCTTTGTTTCCGGGTCGGTCACCGCGGCGAGTTTCGAAAGGAACCGCTGTGTTGCATCGACGGCGACTAAGTTGAGCCCCAGCTTATCGCGCAGATTCTTCTGAACATTGACGAATTCGTTTTTGCGCAGAACACCGTTGTTGACGAAGATGCACGTGAGCTGGCTACCGATGGCCTTGTGCACCAGGACCGCAGCCACCGACGAGTCGACGCCGCCAGAGAGCGCGCAGATCACATGGCCCGTGCCGACTTTCTCGCGAATCGAAGAAACGGTGGACTCGATAAAGTGTGCCGGAGTCCAGTCGCCACGCGCACCGCAAATTGCAAAGACAAAGTTTTTGAGAAGATCCTTCCCCAGCGGCGTGTGGTGGACTTCAGGGTGAAACTGGACGGCCCAGATGCGGCGTTCCGCGTTCTCGATTCCTGCCAGCGCGTTCGAAGTCGCAGCTGTGCGGTGAAAGCCAGCGGGCAGTTCGAGAGCTTCGTCTCCATGACTCATCCACACATTCATCGAATCGGGCAAGCCTGCGAATAGTTGCGAGCTTCTGTCTTCGATCGCCACATCGGCATGGCCGTATTCGCGCTTGGGAGCGGTGCGCACTTTGCCACCCATGTGGTGGACGATGAAATGCAAGCCGTAACAGATGCCCAGCATGGGCGCATCGAGATTGAGGATCTGCGGGTCAGCGGCAGGCGCGTCGGCGTCGTAGACAGACGATGGCCCGCCCGAAAGGATGATTCCGATTGGCTTGTGGGCCTGAATCTCAGCAAGCGGTGCAGTGCACGGCAAGACCACGGAGAAGACGTTCTGTTCGCGAATGCGCCGCGCGATCAGCTGCGTGTATTGCGAGCCGAAATCGAGGATAACGATTGTCTGGGTGTCCACTCCCTAGTGTGGCAGGGCAGCGGTGGGGCTGTAAAGACAGCTCTTCGAGAGGCTGCAGATCACTCGTAGTGGTAGCGCGCCTGAATAAACTCCACACGCTCAGCGGACACACGATAAACAATCCTATGCTCCTGTGTAATCCTCCGGCTCCAGCAACCGGCGAATTCGTGCCGCAACGGTTCAGGTTTGCCTAAACCGGCAAAAGGATCGGCCAGGATAGCTGCCATCAGATCGAGAATCCGGAGCGCTACTTTGCGGTCTGTTTCGATCCAGCGTCTCAGGTCTTCGCGAAAGTGCGTTGAAACCGCTGCGATTCTCGTGCATTGTCGCGTCATCGCCGAATCAGGGCTTTTCTTCCAAACCGACGGAATGCCGAAGTTCGTCCAGGGTCATTCTTTTTCCTCTACCGCGGTCCAATTCACGCAAAGATTCGAGCAATCTCTTGGCGTTTGCTGGAGAACGCAGAAGATGCGCCGTCTCCTCCAAACCCGCCAGTTCGTCGGCGGCAATAATGGCAACATCGCGCGCGCCGCGCCGTTTCACCACCACGACTTCGCGATCGTCGATGACGCGGTCGAGATAAGAGGCCAAATTTTCACGCAACGCCGAATATGTGGTTTCTGTTGCCATGTGCCTATCCTTGGCTATAAGCGTACAGATTTTCTGTACCTATTGCAAGCGCACCTCCATGAGGTCAGGCTCCCGCCCGATCCCTCTACAGTGCCAGGCGAATCTGCCGATGATGTTTGCGAGAGAGCAAATATGGACGATTACTCCGGCGGCGACAACGAGAGACGTGTGCGTTACGCGGCACGCCAACCAATTCTGGCGGCCGACGAGACTGTCATCGGGTACAAATTGCTCTTTCGCACCGACGTGGTGAGCCACTTCGCCTGGAATAACTCGGAGGGAACAAGCCGGACGGCGATTGAAATCTCAAGCCTGTTGGGGTTGAACGTCTTGTGCGATAACCGATTGGCGTTCATACATTGCACGCGCGACATTCTTCTCGAAGACTATCTTTCGTTTCTTCCTGCGACGAAGGTTGTGGCGGCGATTGGGCGCGCAGTGCGGCCGGATGCGGCAATCCGGCAGTCCCTTCTCGAACTGAAAAGAAGGGGCTACAAGATTGCTCTCGATGGATTCGTAATCGATGACCAGCGCGTACCTCTTCTCGATCTCGCCGACTTTCTCACCGTCGACATTCAGCAGACATCCTGGGAAGACATCCTGCGCCTGACCAGAAGTTACGGGAACCAAAGCCTGGGGCTGCTGGCGGAAAACGTCGAGACTTGGCACGAATTTGAACAAGCACTGAAAGCCGGCTTTCACTACTTTCAGGGCTTCTTTTTTCGTAAGCCGGAGATGATGCGCACGCGTGGAATTCCGTCCAATCAAGTGACCTATCTGCGGCTGCTGCAAGCCGTCTCCAGGCCCGAAATGCAGTGGGACGAGATTGAAGACCTCATCAAGAAAGATGCAGCAATCTACTATCGGCTGCTTCGCTATTTGAATTCCGCCGCCTTCGGCATTCGCGGTGAGGTTCGTTCCGTCAACCAGGCTCTCACGATTCTGGGCGAAAACGAATTGCGCCGCTGGTGCCGTCTCGCGGGCGCCTTCGAGTTGTCGGGAGAGCGGCCGTCCGACCTGGTTCTCGCTGCGCTGGTCCGTGCTCGTTTTGGAGAGCTGATGCAGGACCACGTGGAACATGGAGCGGCCGACCTCTTTTTGCTCGGGCTGCTCTCCTTGATGGACGCTATCCTGCAAATTCCGATGAGCCTGGTGATTGATGGTCTGCCGTTGGATGCAGACTCCACGGCAATGCTGGTAGACAACGCGGGTCCCCTGCTTCCCTTGTACCGTCTCGTATGGGCTCTAGAGCGCGGCGCATGGGGCGCGGTTGTTCGAGCCTGCGATCAGCTTGGATTGCGCGAAGAGGACATCGCCGAGTCCTTTTCGAGCGCGATGGGATGGGCCCAGTCCATGACATCGGGAGCCTAGGACCTGAGTTCCTTCCGCATTCCGGGCCGATTCAGGTCAAACATGGGGCTCCATGCATTTCGCCGGCTGTTACAGCTGCATCCCCAAAAAGTGGAATGCGCTGGAACTGAGGAACCATTCATTCTCCACAAAAGCCGCATTGATCGCTGTCCCGATGAAATTTAACCTTTGCTTACGGGATGGAACCGGAGTTTCGAGGCAATCACGGGGGGCAGGCTCATGATTGAGACAATTCTGAACAACAACTGGTCTGGCGCGATGGCAAATCTTCCGCACTACGGACTGCTGGTTGTCTTTACGCCCGTACTGAGCCTGCTGGCCATCAAGCTGTTGTTAATGGCAAAGGCTGCTTCCATGGGAAAAAAGCCGACGGAATGGGTTTTCACGTGCGACCGCGATGCCGATGGACTTCCCATGTTGGCTAAAGCCGCTGCCCGAAGCCCGCGAGCACGGATGCGCAGCTCCCGCTAGATCCGAACTCAGCTACGGTTTTCGCGCCCGGGGACAGAGATAGCAAAGACTCGAACAGAATCCCGAACGTCAGCCAGTTCCGCATAATTTCGCCAGCGCCCACGCGGCCGGCTGCCCTTTCTCCTCGGCCCAACACACCTTCCGGCAAGCCTGCGGAGGGCGAGCCCCCTCGTGATAGCCTGCTAGGCATTGCAGCTTATGCCAATTAAGCTGCGTCAGGTACCTTATGGGCCCCGCCTCCGGCTTCCCCGCCGCCGATGGCTTGGCCTGCGGACCTTCTTGAGGACACCCAATGAAACATTTGAGGCTTGTTTCGGTCCTGCTTTTTGCAGCGGGAAGAGCCATGGCGCAGGGGCCTTCCACTGCCTCGGCAGACAGCGAAAAGCCGGTTCCCCCCGCGACCATCAAGAGTTTCGATCTTTCGGCAATGGACACATCCGCCGACCCTTGCAAAGACTTTTTTCAGTACGCTTGCGGCAATTGGGTAAAGAACAATCCGATTCCGTCCGACCAAGTGCGCTGGGCACGCTCCTTTTCGCTTCTTCAGGAACGCAACCGTTACCTGCTATGGAAGGAACTCGATTCTGCCTCAAAGGATCCGAAAACGCCTCTGGAAAAACAGTATGGCGACTTCTATGGCGCGTGCATGAACACCGATCTTGTCGAGCAGAAAGGACTGTCGCCGCTCGAGCCGGCTTTCACCCAGATTGCGGCGCTCGAAGATCCGCACAAGATTGCAACCATCATGGGCGACCTTGAGGCGGCGGGAGCGCCGGCGCCGCTGTTTCGCTTTGGCGTGAGCCAAGACGAAAAAGATTCGTCCAAGCAGATCGCCGAGATTGCGCAGGGCGGCCTCTCGCTGCCTGATCGCGACTACTACATCGTGGATAATCCGCGCTTCCAGCAGATCCGCAAACAATATATCGAACACGTGACCAAGATGCTCACGTTGGCCGGCGACAGCCCTGAAAAGGCCGCCAAAGAAGCCGCCGCCGTGATGGAGATTGAGACAGCGCTTGCCAAAGCGTCCACCAGCCGGACCGACCTGCGGCAACCGGAGAATCACTACCACATCTATACCGTGGCGGATTTTCAAAAGCTGGCTCCCGATTTCGATTTCAGTATTTACTTCTCCGATGTGAAGATACGGCCCTTCGATACGCTGAACGTCGCTACGCCCAACTTCTTCAAAGCGGTCAATGAACTCACCGCGAGTGAGCCAGTGGACGCATGGAAGGCGTATTTCCGCTGGCATGTGATTCACGGAACGGCGACGAACTTGCCCAAGGCCTTCTTCGACGAGAACTTCGCATTCTTCGGCAAAACCCTGGCCGGGCAAAAGGAGCCGCAACCGCGCTGGAAACAGTGCACGGCCCTGACCGATCGTTCGTTAGGCGAAGCAGTGGGTCAGGATTGGGTGAAGCAGAATTTCCCGCCTGCGGCCAAGGCCAACATGGACAAGCTGGTGGCGGCGCTCGAAAAGTCGTTGGGCGACGACATCAAGACGCTGCCGTGGATGAGCGAGGAAACCAAGAAGTCCGCTGAAGAAAAGCTGGCTATGTTCCGCAACAAGATTGGCTACCCGGAAAAGTGGCGCAGTTATGCGGGTCTGAAGGTTGAACGCAACGACCTGATCGGCAACGTGGAGCGGAGCACGGTATTCGAGCGCGAATGGGATCTGGAACATCTAGGCAAGCCGGTGGACGAGAAGGAATGGGGTATGACGCCGCCGACGGTCAATGCGTACTACGACCCGTCGATGAACGACATCAACTTCCCTGCCGGAATTCTTCAGCCGCCGTTCTTTGATTTCACAATCGATCCTGCGGTGAACTTTGGCGGCATCGGCGTGGTGATCGGCCACGAGATGACGCATGGCTTCGACGACCAGGGATCGAAATACGATGGTAAGGGCAATCTGCGTGAGTGGCAGACGGCGGAGGATCGCAAGGAGTTCACGGAGCGGACCGACTGCGTCGCCGACGAGTACAGTGGCTTTGAAACGGCTCCGGCACATGGCGAAGTGGCCGCGCAGAACCTCAATGGCAAACTCACATTGGGCGAAAACACAGCCGACAATGGTGGTCTGCGCATCGCCTACCTGGCGCTGCTCGACACACTGGCATCGGAGGGAAAATCCATCAACGAAAAAATCGACGGCTACACGGAGGAGCAACGCTACTTCATCGGTTTTGGTCAGGTATGGTGCCAGAATCAGACCGAGCAATCGGCGCGGCAATCGGCTCTCGTCGATCCCCACTCACCCGGCAAGTGGCGTGTCAATGGATCGGTGCAGAACTTCGACCAGTTCGGCAAGGCCTTTGGCTGTACGAAAGGACAGCCGATGTATCCGGAGAAATCCTGCCGCGTTTGGTAAGCAAGCCAGCCGCCCCGGAGCCGCGCAGCATAGAACGTGCGTCTCCGGGGCGGCCTCTCGCGCCCGACTCTCGAGCCCAACCCAAACAACCGGAATTCAGTTGATTCCGAGCCCGGGTCGCGTTGACGTTTACCGCATACAGGGCGTCAAAGAGACAACTGCGCCGGAAGAGAAACGCCCTGCCCTCTGCACGTTGAACGCAGCAAGGTGCGCACCGAACACGAGGCTCGGGACGAAGAATCTGATAGCGGCGCTGAGTCGAATCGATGGCCAAACTAGGCACAAGGTGCCTCGGCCTTTTACAATGCAGCAGGGGCCCATCCCAACCCAGCTCTGCTGAGGAACCAGACAACTTGGCGGCCTAGCCGAACCAGGATGAAGGAATCGCATGAAGTTTACGAAATTCGGCAAGACCCTTCTGATGATTGCCATCTCTGCCGGCATCATCCTGGGAATTACGTCTTGCGTGCAAAGTTATACAGTCGGTTATCTGTACGTCACGGGAACAAACAGCGCCGCCTCAAGCAATAGCGGGATTATCAGCGGCTTCAAGATCGATCACAACAAAGGAACCCTGGTACCGATCAACGGGTTACCCATCGGATCGGGAGGAGCCAATCCAGGCCGGGCAGTTTTGCTCACCGGCGGCCGCTTCATCTATGTTTTGAATCGCGGTAAAAACTCGGCCGGTACCCCGGACTGCACACTCGCAGATCCGTGCTCAGGCGCCAACATCACGCAATTCTCTATTGGCGGGAACGGGGTGCTCTCAACGCAGGAGACCTTCTTCTCCCAGGGCATCAACCCCATCCGTATTATTGCCGACACGTCAGGCAACTTCATTTACGTCCTGGATCAAATTGCTCCCGACAGCACATCCTGCACTTTGGCGCTCGGCTCCGGAGTGACCTCCTGCGGCGACATCACGGCGTTCAGGATCGACCCGAACACGGGACGGCTTACGCTGGTGGTCAATGCGCAGGTGACCTCTGCCAGCGGACAGGCGTTGCCATATTTTCCGATTCCCGCGAATCCCATCGACTTCGTGCTGAGCTCGAGCTACATCCTCACAATGGCCGGAACGCCGACCACCGGGGACGTAGTCTTCCCCTACACGTATAGCGCGTCAACCGGCCAGCTGACCATCAACCAGAACAGCGCGCAGCCGCTGGGCATTGCGCAGGCTAACGCCATTGTGAGCGCGGGCGGTTTTGTGTACGTGCTCGACAATGAGGGAACGCTGGTGCAGGCCACCGCGCCGGGGGCGACCGGCCAGATTCTGCCTTTCAGCGTTGGGGCCAACGGCGCCTTGCAGCAGCAGACCGGTGGCGCCGTTCCCGATGACGTCACAGAGTCCAACCCGGTCTTTCTGGTGCTGGAAAGCAAGGGCAAATGGGTGTATCTGGCCAATCAAGGCAACAACACCAATAACACGAACTCGCAAAGCGGCATCACCGGCTATGTGATCGCCTCGACCACAAATCAGTTGAGCGAGATTTCGGGCAGCCCTTGGGGTACCGGAGCGGGTCCGCAATGCATGCTTGAGGACCCGTCGAACCAGTTCCTTTACACGGCGAATTTCAACGACTCAACGGTGACTGGCCGCGTAATCGACCAGAACACCGGCGTGCTCGATAACCTGCCGGGCTCCGCCAACAAGGCCTACCCGTTGAGCGGTCCCGCGGCGTGGTGCATTGTCACTGGACGCACGAGTTGATGAATCGGAAATCGCTTGGGCAGGAGTTCGCAATTCACATCGATTCCTGCCCCAGGTTCCGGAAACCCAGGATCCCTGAAATCTTTAGCTGAAATGCCAATACGGCTTTTTTGAATGGCCGAAACTGTTTCAATTCTTCAACCAGGACTTTGGGAGCGAGATTCCGCTCCACGAACGAAAGATGCGCATGATGTTGAACAGGTCGAGCCAGCTGGTGCTGGCCTCCGCAGCGAGCCTGCTGGCAGCCGGACTTCTAACTGCCTGCGGCACACTTACGGTTGATTTCGTCTACGTGACGAGCGCAAAAGCCGCGGGCACCAATAACTACGGCGAGGTCGATGTCTACGAGGTCAACGCAGAATCGGGCAAGATGCGCAACATTCCCACGTCGCCCTTTCCATCCGGCGGCCGCAATCCTGTTGCCGAAGCGACTTCTCCCGATAACACGACCCTCTACGTCGTGAACGAGGATGATAATACGATTGTGCAGTTTACCATCGGCAACGATGGCAAAATCTATCCGCAGAATACTGTGAACACGCCTGGAGTCTTTCCTCTCGCGGTTGCAACAGCCGGCAAATTCCTATTTGTCGCGGACACCTACCAACCGCTTCCCACTTGTTCGACCGCGGCGCCATGCTCAGGCTCGGTTGCAGTGTTTCCAGTGGGCACCAACGATGCACTGGGGCCCGCAGCGGGGAATGCGAGCATCAGCGCCAGCTATTGGCCTCTTTCCCTGCCGTCAAGTCCCACGGATGTAATGACACCGACGGCGATTGCCGCGACATCCACCTATGTGTATGTGACTGCCTTTGACGCGACCAAGGGAGGGGGCTATGTGTTTGGCTTCACGGTGAACTCCGACGGCACGCTTACTGCATTGAACGGCGGCGCGCCGTTTGCGGCTGGAGCGCATCCCTCGGCGATTGCAAGCGCCCCAGGCGGCAGCGTCATTTATGTGACCGATTCTGCAAGCAACAACGTTCTTGGCTACTTGGCGAATGCGGGAGTTCTGACCCCCGTCGGCGGGAGCCCGTTCCCTACAGGCAATGCGCCCGCGGCGGTGGTTGTGGATGCGACGGGAAATCATGTTTTTGTGGCGAATTCTTTGGACTCGAACCTGACGGTGTACTCATCGGCGAGCGGAGTTCTTAGTTCGTTGGGAACGTATACGACGGGCACGCAGCCGGTCGCAATCGGAATCGATCCGTCGTTGAACGAGTACCTATACACGGCAAATTTTCTTGGCAACTCCGTAACCGGCTTCCAGGTGAATGCTTCAACCGGCGCATTGCTGAACTCGCAGGAGTCGCCCTACGGGGCCAACGCGAATCCCACTGCAGTTGCAGCGATTCCGCATGGAAAACCAAAGACGTAGCTGCATTGGCAAGTCGATGCCAAGTGACTTAGGAACACCCCGTATCCGGCTCTTACAATAAGTACGGGGCACCGAAAACAGAAATTCCCAGGGCATGAAAGTGCATGGCCCACGACGAAGGAAGCGCATGAAGTTCAGCAAATTTACTGGGTCCCGGGCGACAGGTCTTCGTCGCTGGGGTGGCTTGAGGCAGCTTTTTCTGGTCTCTATCACCGGCCTGTTAGTGGCCACTCTTATGACTGCCTGCCAGCTCGTCACCATCGACTATGTATTTGTGGCCAGTTCTGCCCCGACGGCGACGAGTCCCAACGGCCAAATCGACACATACGCCTCGGACTCAGAATCTGGCGCGCTTCGGAAAGGTGCTGCGACGGTTTCTTCTGGAGGCGTCGACCCAGTTGCGATGGCCGTCTCATCCGATTACACCAATCTGTATGTCGCACATGCAGGAAACAACACGGTGGTTCATTTCGATGTCGCCTCCAATGGCGTACTCTCTGCGAAGGACACGATTACTTTAGCCGGTCCACCTGTCGCATTAGCCGTGAATACCGCAGGCACATATCTGTATGTTGTTTCCGGTACCGTCACAGCCACGTTGACGGAGTTCGCTCTCTCGTCTGGCGCCATCGGCTCGGCTACAGCGCAAATTCCCTTGCAGATTCCAGGATTCACGACCGACGCGGTAGTTCCCACGGGAGTAACGGTGTTGGCGAACAACAGCGTGGTACAAGGCAACGCCGTGTACGCCACAGCGTACGACCAGTCCGCTTACAACCCCGGAGGAACGACCACGAGCACCGCACATCCAGGCTGGGTGTTTGGTTTCACCATCGGCTCCGGTGGCGCTCTTGCGCCTACCACCGGCAGTCCTTATCAGGCCGGAGTCAAACCTTCGGCACTCGTCTCCGATCCGACCGACCGCTTTGTCTACGTCACGGACTTTGCGTCGAACCAGCTGATTGGCTATGGGATTGAAGGTGGAAGCACGCTGAACTTTCTGATCAACGGACCTTTCAGAACTGGAAACGAGCCCCAAGCAGTTGCGATCGATCCGCGCGGGAAATACATGTATGTCGCGAACTCGCTCGACTCGTCGGTATCGGCATATGTCATCGATCTTTCCACCGGTACACCATCCACCGCGGTGAATCCCACCGGAAGCGCGACGAACTCGACCGATACTCAACCGCTTTCCATTGCAATCGATCCGGCTTTGGGCCGTTACGTCTATACCGCGAACTACCTCGGCAACTCGGTTTCCGGATTTCGTTTGGACCCCAACGCCGGCAATCTCTCGCCCACTCAGGCCACTCCTTATCCATCGGACCAGAAGCCTACTGCGATCGCGATCGTTCCGCACGGCAACCATTCCCTTCAGACCGTCACGCCGTAGAAACTCATTTCGCAGCGCCATGGCCCAGCTCGATGGCTGGGCCTTTTGCTTTGCAATGAAGGCCGTTGGGTTTCGCTGCGTTTCTTCACGATCTTCGCAAGGGCATCGTCTGCAACCGATCGCTATCCCGATGCCTGCATCCACTTGCGCAATTGCCGCTGTGCCGGCTTCTCGATGAAATACAGCGCCAGCAGAGCCATCACGATCAAGAGCAGATAGCTGATCCAGGGGTCGAAGCGGCTCAAGCCGACCTTGTCCAGCACGTGCGTGTCGTGAATCAGATTCCACATGTTGAAGTGGAGCAGATAAAGGCAGTAGCTTGCTTCGCCGACGAACACCAGTGGCCGGGAGCCGATTGTGTATGCCAGCGGATTTTCGCCAGCGAGGCCGAGAATGATGCAGCCAAAGAGCGGCATCAACAGTCCGTCGTGGAGCAGCGGATAGGGCATCACTCCCGACGCCAAAACTCCAAATAGCGCAGCGAATCCGAATACGCCGAGAAACAGCCGCAGAAAGCCGGGTCGCGGCATCACGGCATCGAGCCCCGCGAGCAACACACCAAATGTGAAACTCGCCAGGTGCGGCAATGGTGTGTACTTCAGGGCCTGGAGCCATGGTCCGTAACTGAAACGGTCCGGATGGGGAATGCCGTCGGGGTTGAAGAGGATGTAGAGCGTGCCGGGAATGAGGCCCAGTATCCAAATGCCGCCGAGTTTCCAGATGTGACCTCGAATTTTCTCCGGTTCTTTCCATCGCGCCATCCAAGGGAAAATCACGTAGTAGAACGACTCGGCAGACATGGTCCATGCGGGAGTGTTCAGGAAGGTCGAAATCTCGGGGATCCAGCCCTGGAGCAAGAGCGGCGCGAGCACGATACCCGCCCAGAACATGCCATGCGTGTGCGACGCCCACTCCTGCGGCAACACGCGCCAGGCCAGCAGAAGGCTCAACAGATAGATGGGATAAAGCCGTGTGAATCGCGCCTTGTAATAGCGGATGGTGTGGAACTCGCCCATCCGCGCGCGCGCCGAGTAGTTATACGCCATGACAAAACCGGAGAGCAGGATGAAATAGCTCACCGACGCGTAGCCCGCATTGACGACCGGAGCGAACCAGCCAAACCACTGAGGATTGGAGAAGTGAAAGAGAACGATGTTGATGGCCGCGAAACAGCGCAGGCCGGTCAACGCTTTCAGCGGGGCTGGCTTCGGACTCTCCACCTACGTTTAGACGACTCCGCGCAATCGACTGGCGCAGTTCTGGAACTCAGCGTCGCTGCCCGGCCGTTCTGAATCTGAAACCTGAGAATTGATCGGTGAGAAAGTTCTTTAGGCGGTTACCAGCGAGCCGACCTTCTCGCCCGCCACCACGCGCCGAATATTTCCCGGCTGGTTCATGTTGAAGATGATCATCGGCAGGTTGTTGTCCTTGCAGAGGCTGACCGCGGTCAGGTCCATCACTTTCAGACCCTGCTTCAGGATCTCCATGTACGTGATCTCGTCGTATTTGACTGCGTCCTTGAACAGCACGGGATCAGCGTTAAAGACGCCTTCGACCTTGGTGCCCTTCAACAGCACATCGGCTTTGATCTCCATGGCGCGCAGGCTGGCGGCTGTGTCGGTCGAGAAGAATGGATTGCCTATGCCGGCAGCGAAGATAACCACGCGACCTTTCTCGAGGTGGCGGACCGCGCGGCGGCGGATATAAGGCTCGGCGATCTGGTTCATAAAGACCGCGGACATCACGCGGCACTGTACATCGCGAGCTTCGAGGGCGTCCTGCAGGGCGATGGCGTTGATGACGGTGGAAAGCATGCCCATGTTGTCGGCGGCCACGCGATCCATTTCCTTGGCCTGCTGGGCGACACCGCGAAAGAAGTTGCCGCCTCCCACAACGACGCCGATTTCGACGCCCATTGCGTGGACCTCTGCTAATTCTGCGGTAATTTCGGAGACTTTGTCCGTGTCGAGGCCAAACTGTTTTGGTCCTGCGAGCGCTTCGCCGGATAGCTTGAGAATGATCCGTTTATACATTCCTTTTTGAGTATCGCATGGAGGACTGGCCGTCCAGGCAGCGGCTTCGCGTAGCAACGGGACGGTTGTGATCACCGAGCCGGAAGAACGGCAGCGAATGGTCGGGGATTCTCGGCAATCTTGTTGAGCATCCATTCCTGAAACAGCGTAGACTAGCCCAAAGTTTCTGGGGACGGACGGGGATAGAAACTTCGTTCCCCTTTTGCGATCTGAGAGGATATAGCGGATTTAATGGATGCCGTGAGCCCCTGGCGAACTACTCCGCGCAAGTCAGTTGTTGTTTTTCTGCTTGCCGTATTCTTTGTTTTCGCAACTTTCGGGTTTGCCAATGACATCATCGACATGGGCCGCCAGCCTCCGCTGCGGTTTGCGGTGGCTGTTGTGCTGTCCGGTTTGTTCGCTGTCTGCTATGCCTTCACCGGCGTAACCCTGCGCGGGCAGTTCTGGAAAGCGTTTCTGCCGTTGTTCGCGCTGCAGTTTGTCCTCATGGGATTGTTGACGAATTGGCTTCCGGACGCGCCGCAGCCCGTTCAAATGGGAGCTGCTGAAACTGAACGCTTGCACCATCGGCTCACATTTGATGGCCTGGCCACCGTTGCCGGCATCTTTCTGGGCTATGCGGGTTTTGTTTTTGTGTTTATCAGCGAAGGGCGGCGTCATATCCGAGCCCATACGGAGATGGCCAGGCTGGAAGGCGAAATGGCCGCCGCTCGCCAAGTCCAGCAGCTCATCCTGCCTGAAAGGGGCGAATCTTTTCCTGGCTTTGCGGTGGAGTCCGTCTACCAGCCGGCACAACAAGTTGGAGGCGATTTCTTCCAGATCCTCCCTGTCGGCGACGGCGGACTGCTTGTTGTGATTGGCGATGTTGCTGGGAAGGGCCTTCCCGCCGCGATGCTGGTTTCCATGCTTGTCGGGTCGATCCGCGCAACGGCTGAGGACACCGACAACCCAGTTATCATGCTTCGCAGACTTCACGATCGCCTGGTGGGGCGAGCCTTCGGCGGATTCGCCACTGCCCTCGCCGCCCGCATCGCCGGCGATGGCCATGTCACCATTGCCAACGCCGGGCACTTATCCCCCTACCTTGACGGCCGGGAAATCGAACTCGCTGGCGCACTGCCCCTCGGCGTTGAGGGCGGCGGACAATACGAAACCGCGAGCTTCGAACTCGGGCGCGGAAGCCGCCCCACTTTTTACTCGGACGGTGTGGTCGAAGCTCAGAACCAGAAAGGTGAACTGTTCGGCTTCGATCGCGCCAAAGCGATCTCCACAGAGCCTGCTGCGGCAATTGTTGAGACGGCGGTTCGCTTTGGCCAATCGGACGACATCACGGTAGTGACGATTGAGCGGCTGACGGTCGGCGAAGCTTCTCCGGCCTTAAGAATTGAAGCTGTCCCGGCTCCGGCGTAAAGATCTAGGATAGATTGATAAGCGCAAAAAGCCCGGAGCGGATGCTCGGGGCCTTCGATCGCGGCGTAACGCAACGGTGATTCCTTTAGAAGGAGCCACACGCTCTTCTTCACAAACGCCGCCTCGTCGTGCACAATGGTTCCCATCCAGAGTCCAAATGCCTTCCCGATGTTAAAGTCCATTTGCACTCACTTGGTTGCAATCCTTTTTCTTAGTCTGGCGCATGTCCTCCGCGGGCAAGCTCCGGTGTATACGCCCACTCTTACCTTTGAGGTCGCCTCCATTCGGCAGACTAACCCGGATGTAGAAAACGGCTTTATTGTCAGAGGAGAATTCTCGCCAGTCGACTCCAGCCACCTTTCGCTTGAAAACAACAGTTTCTGGAATCTGGTGCTCTGGGCCTATCCGATTGAAGGCCACAGGGTGGTTGGACTCGATCATCTCCCGACTGAGCTGCAACACGCCACGTTCAACGTCCAGGCAAGAGCCGATGAAGCCACGGACGAGAGGCTAGCCAAACTCTCCAAAGAACAGCGAGTGCTTGAGCAGCAACACATGATGCAGGTTCTCCTCCGAGAACGGTTCAATCTCAAAATGCATTGGGTAGATCGCGACTCCGCCACCTACGATCTCGTTGTCGCCAAGCGAGGAAGACTACGAGCGACCGGCGCGCCTCCAACCGCCGATGAAGTCCGGAGGTTCGGTAACCGTGAGGTTCCGCCGATCTACCAACAGGGCGATAGTCGCCGTGGTTTTGAATACATTGCGCACCAAGCAACATCGGCCGATATCGCCGAAATGCTGTCGGGTCAATTCGGCGTTCCCGTGCGCGACAAGACCGGGCTAACTGGCAAGTACGATTTTGATCTCAAAACCTATCAAGTGAAGTCGAGCGACCGCGGGATCGACGAGACCAATCCCTGGCCGCCGCTCGAGACAGCCATCTACGACCAGCTTGGGCTCAAGCTGGTTCAATCGCACGGTCCGATCACCTTTCTTATCGTCGATCATGCCGAAATGCCTTCGGTAAATTAACTGCACTCATCGTAGACGTCTACACCTGCTCCCGATACCCGCAACAAGCATCGTCAATAATGCATGAAAGCCCGGAGCGGATGCTCCGGGCTTTTGATTCTTGCTGCGAGCTTCTTCGGTTCCCCACCCATGCGCAAACGGCGCGCAGGGATCGGGCACCCTGGGCGGTTAATTACTCGCCCTGTTGAGAATTACTCGCCGGCGGATTCTACGGCTTTGGTTTGGGCAACTGTCCACTCGGGTGCGCCTACCTTGAAGCGGGCGAAGCGACGGACGGTCAGGTTTTCGCCGAGCTTGCCGACCTTTTGCGCGATGAGCTCCTTGACGGAGATGGACTGCTCCTTGATGAAGGGCTGCTCGAGGAGACAGACCTCTTCGTAAAACTTCGCCATCTTGCCATCGACGATCTTCTCGATGACCGGTGCGGGCTTGCCGGTGGCGGCAGCTTGCGCGCGATAGATTTCCTTCTCGCGTTCGAGGTCTTCGGTGGTCACGTCTTCGGGCTTGATGTAGCGCGGGTCGCTCGCGGCGATGTGCATCGCGATGTCCTTAAGCAATTCCTGGAAGTCCTCGGTGCGGGCCACGAAGTCGCTCTCGCAGTTGACTTCGAGCAGCACGCCGATTTTGCCGCCGGCATGGATATAGGTGCCCACCGCGCCCTCGTTGGTGGTGCGAGCCGCCTTTTTCTGTGCCGATGCCATGCCACGTTTTCTTAGAACAACGAATGCGTCTTCAATGTTCCCCTTGGTCTCCTGAAGAGCCTTGAGGCAGTCCCCCATGGGCGCGCCGGACTTTTCACGGAGATCCTTCACCAACTTTGCATCAATCTTGTCAGCCACTGTCGTCATCTCTCTTCTTTAGTCTCCATCCAATCTTTCGATTGGCTTCAGCCAGATAATTCCTGGCAAAGGAAAAGCGTGACCTGAATTCGGCGGCCACGCTTGTCTCAGTATGCGCATTTTCATGCGCAGAAATGATTAAAAGCCTTCCGCTACTTCTGCCTCGTCCAGCGCCGCTACGGCGGCTGGAGCCTTGCGAATGCCGCCGCCCAGGGCCGCTTCGAGGTCCACTTCTTCCACTGCGGCTGCGTCGACTGCTACCACTTCATCGGGCAGGGCCGCGGGCACCACTTCGGCAAAGGCCTTGTCGCCTACAAGGTTCACACCTTCGGCAGCCGAATCGGCAATCTTCGAAGTGAACAGGCGAATGGCGCGCAACGCATCGTCGTTGCCGGGAATCACGTAGTCGACCACTGTCGGATCGCAGTTGGTATCGACGACGGCGACTACGGGGATGCCGAGCTTACGGGCTTCCTTAACGGCGATGGCCTCGTTGTTCGAGTCGACGACAAAGAGTGCGTCCGGCAGGCGCTTCATATTCTTGATGCCGGCCAGGTTTGCCTGGAGGTGCTTGCGCTCCCGCTCCAGTTTGATCACTTCCTTCTTGGTCAGCAGCTCGTACCGGCCATCCGTGGCCATGTCATCCAGTTCCTGAAGGCGCTTCACCGATTTCTGCACCGTCACCCAGTTGGTGAGCAGACCGCCCAGCCAGCGCTGATTGATGTACGGCATTCCAGCGCGGTTTGCCTCTTCGGCGACGGCGTCCTGCGCCTGGCGCTTGGTGCCGACGAACAGAATCGTCTTGCCGCTGGCGCACAGGTCGGTTACGAATTTCGACGCGTCCTTGAAAAGCTTGAGCGTCTTCTGCAGGTCGATGATGTAGATCCCATTGCGCTCACCGAAGATGTAGTCCTTCATCTTGGGATTCCAGCGCTTGGTCTGATGCCCGAAATGAACACCCGCTTCGAGCAACTCCTTCATTGTGATCGTGGCCAATGGGCCTCCTTCGTGATGTGCATCCGGGCGATACGGCGTGTGCCCGGATTGAACCCGCTTGCGCGGGGATTTGAAACCGAGATGACAGATTACAGATGACGGATGACAGCGAACCCGGCGCTTCTCGCTCGGAAAACTGTAATCTGTAACCTGTCATCTGACATCTATCTCTTCGAGAACTGGAACCGCTTACGGGCGCCCTTCTGCCCGTACTTCTTGCGTTCTTTCTGACGCGCATCGCGCGTGAGAAGGCCTTCGGCCTTGAGCAACTTGCGCAGCTCCGGATTGAACAGGATCAAGGCACGGGCCACGCCCAACTTGACGGCATCTGCCTGCGAAGAGACCCCACCGGACGAAACAGTGGTCAGCACGTCGAAGCTGCCCGCCAACTCGGCAACGACCAAAGTGCGCTTGGCGGAGACACGTTGCTGCTCGGTGACGAAGTATTCGTCGAATGCCTTGCCGTTGACCTTCCACTCACCGGTGCCGGGGCGCAGAAAGACGCGGGCAATCGCCGACTTGCGGCGTCCTGTCCCGTAGTATTGAACCAAATCTGCCATGCGTTGCTTAGCTCCTAGCTACTAGCTTCTAGCCTTTAGCTAGAAACCAAAACCTTCGATTACGAACTTCAAAGCTAGCGGCTAGAAGCTAGCAGCTAGCGGCTGCTGTTACGCGATTTCCATAGGTACCGGCTGCTGCGCCGCGTGGGGGTGCTTGTCGTCGCGATAGACCTTCAACTTCGATCCCATGGCGCGGCCCATCTTGGTCTTGGGCAGCATGCCCTTGATTGCTTCTTCCAGAACTTTTTCCGGCCTGCGGTTGATCAGGCGCGTGAAGGACTCCTCGCGCAATCCACCGGGGAAACCGGTGTAGCGGCGATAGAGCTTGGTCTGGGCCTTGAGGCCGGTCAAGCGAACCTTAGCCGCGTTGATGACGATGACGTGGTCGCCCATGTCGATGTACGGCACATATTGGGGGTTCAGCTTGCCACTCAACACGCTGGCAGCCTTGGTGGCCAACCGGCCAAGCGTCTGGCCGCTGGCATCCACCACATACCACTTGCGGGGAATATTCTTGCCGCTCGGAACAAAGGTCGACATTCTTTCCTGCCCTCAATCTTTCCCGACTTGCTCGACCGGCTGGGCCGTTGCGGGCTAAGCCGGCTGAACAAAAAATCTCGCGCAAAGCGCTGGTGCCCGCGCAAAAGCGCAGGGCCTGATTCCACCCACTGCCAAACAAACCTGTTCGCGTGAGGATTGCGGGGAGCTGGCCCTCAAAGGGCTCTGGCTCGACTGGACTAGTCCGACGTTATGAGTGTCCAGCAGCCGGTGGCCTGCTCCGAGAGGACCTCTGGTTAAAGAGGACTTACCGGAAGGGTCAGGTTGAGCACACACAGACCCCAGGCGCAACACCGCGCAAGGACTACAGAATAACCGAATTAAGTAGCAGAGTCAACGCAGTCAAGGCTGCGGTAGCGAGTCAATTTGAATCCCCAGGCAGGTTATTTCGAGAATCGAGAACCACCAGTCGGCTAGTGGGACAAATGAGGCAGGTGACGTGCCCGAGATGAGGCGCGAGCGGGTCGATCGGAGTTTCGCCGTGGACGAGCCGAAGATTGTGCTCGCCGCAGAGGGGTGGGTTTGAATCCTTCTTCCTGAAGCACTGTGTCGCCATCGGGGTCTAACTTCGCTATGTCCGGTACCGATCATAGCAAAGTTGGCCCACCAAGCCGGCGGCAGAGTTGGTGGGGAGAAGCCACGGAGTCGACGCTGACTTTGGATCGCTCCTTCGTGCGCCGAAGGTGGATAACCCGATGGCCTCCGTATACATTGAAGGCAATGCGACGCCGGACAAATGAAGGACCTGCTGGAGACTTGAGCGCTTGTGCGGCGACGCGACTGGAGCCCGGAGTGCCTAAGTGAAAAACGGTCACTGGCGCCCACTCGCCGCCGTGGGCATTATTGCGAGTGGCCTGTGCCTGCTGACTGCGATCTTTTCCTTGGGCCTGACGGAACAGAACGCGGCGAGTCGGGATTTTATTGGGTACTGGGCGGCGGGGCAGCAGATTGCGCATGGCGCGAACCCGTATGACGTCGGTCACGTCCTGCGGATGGAGAAGGCTGTCGGGCTGGGCAACCTGCAAATCAAGATCACACCGAGTCCTCCGATCGGCTTGGCGTTGGTGATTCCGCTTGGATTTCTTGGTGCTAAAAGCGGGCTAGTATTCTGGTCGGTTGCGCAACTTGCATGCCTATCAATCGCGCTGTGGATCGTTTGGCTGCTCGAAGGAAAACCATCCACCCGCATTCACCTGTTCGGCTATTTGTTCGCGCCCGCGCTGGCCTGCTTGATGGCCGGACAGCTGGGCATTCTTTGTCTGCTGGGCGTTTCGGTTTTTCTTTTGTGGCATGAGCGCCAGCCGTTCTTCGCTGGTGCGGCGCTGTTGCCATTGACCTTGAAACCGCACCTGTTTCTCGCGGTGGGGCTGGTGCTGCTGTTCTGGGTGGTTTGGCGAAGGTCTCCGAGCATTCTGGCCGGACTGGTTGCGGCGATGGCAGTGAGTTTCGGCGTGGTGCTCCTCTTCGATCCGGAGATCTGGGCGCAATATACCGCAATGATGCGTTCGAATCTGATGCAAGACAGGTTTGCGCCAACACTCAGCGCGTATTTCCGGTGGGACATCTCCCCGGCAAGAGTCTGGCTCGAATATCTTCCAGCGGCGACGGCTTGCGTGTGGGCGCTCTGGTATTTCTGGACCCGGCGTGACCGGTGGAATTGGATCGACCACGGCCTGCTGGTGCTGCTGGTCTCCGTGATGTGCGCGCCGTATGCGTGGCTGACGGACGAGGCGGTGTTGCTGCCTGCGGTGTTGGTGGGAGTCTATCGGGCGATTGAAGCGCGGCGATCTTTGTTGCCGATTGCAATTTTTGCAGCGGTCGCGCTGATCGAGCTCTACGCCAATGTGAGAATCACGTCATGGTATTACACATGGACGACGCCGGCGTGGCTAGGCTGGTATCTCTACGCAACGGGGAGCATCGCAAAGGGCAAAAGCGCCGACGTTGGCGCTGCTTTTCAGGCAGGATGACTGTAGCAACAGAACGGGCCGAGGAGCTCAAACGAACTCTCCGGCCCTGTCTAGTTAGTTGCCCCTCTAGGCTGCCTTTTCCTTCATTGAGTGGACTCGGAAGCGCTTCATCTGGATCGACAGCGTGCGCTCGATTTTGCGCAGCTCGCCGCGTTCAGCTGCGACTGCGAAGGTGGAGGCGACTCCATGCGCCGACGCGCGGCCGGTGCGGCCGATGCGATGCACGAAATCCTCTGCGACCTTGGGAAGGTCGAAGTTGACCACGTGGGCCACATTCGCCACGTCGATGCCGCGTGCGGCCACGTCGGTGGCAACCAGCACGCGATGGTGACCCTCTTTAAAGCTGCGCAGTGCGGAGTTCCGCTGGGCCTGCGAACGGTCCCCATGAATCTGTGTGGCCGACCAGCCGGAACGAGTAAGCTTCCGCGCTACGCGATCCGCACCATGCTTGGTGCGGACGAAGACCAGAAAGCTGCCTTTTTCCGCCCCGAGCAGGTGCTCGAGGAGTTCCTGCTTGTTGTTCTGCTCCACTTCAAAGGTGCGCAGCTCCACATTTTCCGCGGGCTTGAGAACTGAGCCGATCTCAATACGAACCGGGTTCTTGAGATATTTGCGCGCAACTTCCTTGACCGCCCCCTCGAGCGTGGCGGAGTAGCAGAGGGTTTGGCGATCCGCGGGCAGCGTAGCCGCGATGCGGGCGATGGCCGGCTGAAAGCCCATATCGAGCATGCGATCCACTTCGTCGAGAACGAGAATCTTGACCTGATCGAGGCGGACCAGACGGCGCTTGAGAAAGTCCTCAAGCCGGCCCGGCGTGGCAACGATGAGGCGCGCTCCACGGCGAATGGCGTCGAGTTGCGGGCGCTCCTGCATGCCGCCGACCACCAGAGCCGCGGTTTGGAGGTGATGCGAGCGAATCGCCTTGAATGCCGCCTCGACCTGCATGGCCAGCTCGCGCGTGGGCAGCAGGATCAGCGCCTGCGCGGCATTCCGCTCCGGTGTCTTTTGCAGCATCTCCACGATGGGGAGGAGGAAGCTGAGAGTCTTGCCGGTGCCTGTCTGGGCGGTGGCCAG
>Ga0181535_10001597_pt1 | contig 29278 bp, 23 predicted proteins | sample PEATcosm2014_Bin_44_FD_119774 | JGI IMG/M metagenome (GOLD analysis project Ga0181535, IMG submission 119774) | Peatland microbial communities from MTU Mesocosm Facility, Houghton, MI, USA - PEATcosm2014_Bin17_30_metaG | ecosystem: Environmental > Terrestrial > Soil > Wetlands > Peat | place... | reverse complement strand
TTGCCTCCGATCCGCACCTGCAGGCAGACAACGCCAACTTCGCTACCGCGCTTCTCGAGCAGATTCATGCACGGCGCAGCGATCTGGAGCAGGAGCAGGCCCAGCTCAGCGCCGAACACGGTCCAGGATTCCCACGCGTCGTGGAAATTGGCCGCCAACTTCAGGATCTTGACCGGCAAAAATCGGCCGAGGACGCGAAACTTGTCGAGCGATTTCGCTCGAACTGGCAAACGGCTCTCGATCGCGAGCAATTAGTGCGCAACAGCCTCGCGCAGGCAACCGATGAAGGCATGAAGCTGAACGAAGCTGCCACGGAATACGCTGTGATGCGCCAGGAAGCGAACGCCAGCCACGACTTGTATCTGCGCGTGCAGGATAAAGCCGAAGAAGCGGGTCTCGCTGCCGGAGTGCGTTCATCGAATATTTCTGTCGTTGATTATGCTCGCCAGCCAGTGAAACCTGTCGCTCCTGATCTACCTCTTTATCTCGCGATCACGTTTTTCGTCGGTCTTTGGATCGCTCTGGGCTCCGCGTTCTTGCGCGAGTCGCTCGGGTCGGCAATCGTCCCCGCACTGCTCGTTCTGATTGTGCTGTTGGGCGCCTGCGAACCGTTGCAAGCGCAAGCGCCCAAGCCAAACACCTCCGGTCTGCCCTCTGGCGTCGCCAGCTTCCCGCAGACTCAGGAGACAAGGAGTCTGCCCAATCCCAAAGACGCGCCCGCCATCTGGAACGATGCGAGCAGCGCTCAACCCGCAACCGGCGCTCTCGCCCCTGCGAACGCGCAAATGTCTGCTCCCATGCCTGCGCTCATTGGCCCCGGCGACTTTCTCGATATCGCTGAGTACCACACACCGGAATTTCACTCCACGGTTCGTGTCTCGACGGCGGGAACGGTCGCGCTGCCATTGGTGGGCGAGTTGAAGCTGGCAGGAATGGACGAACAAGCCGCCGCGCGCGCGATCGAAGCGGCGCTTTTGTCTAAGGGAATGCTGTTGCACCCGGTCGTTTCAGTGCTGGTTACTTCTTATGCCGGCCAGGACGTAAGCGTCCTCGGCGAGGTCACGCATCCTGGCGTTTACCCCTTCACCGTCCACCATCGGCTGCTCGATCTGCTCTCGGCCGCGTCCGGTCTTTCGCCCAACGCCGGTCGACTCGTGAATGTTTTTCATCAGGGGGATCCAAAAACTCCGCACGCCGTTGTTCTCGATCCCAGCGGTACCGACACATCTTCCGACCACAATCCCGAACTCAGCCCCGGAGATACGGTCCAGGTCAGTCGCGCCGGGCTCGTCTACGTCGTCGGGGATGTGATTCGCCCCGGCGGATTTCCGGTCGACCCCGTGCAGGGGCTCACCGTGGTGCAGGCGCTCTCACTCGCATGGGGGCCCTCACAGAACGCCGCCGTCGGCAGGGTGCTTCTCATCCGCGAGCAAAAAGGAGGCCGCACGATGATTGCACTTAACATCCGCCGCATGCTGCGCGGACAGGATCCGGATCAGCCAGTGCAGGACCGCGACATTCTCTATGTTCCCGATTCTGTTGCCAAAAACCTAATGAATCGCACTCTAGAGTCCGCCATCCAGTCCGCGATTGGCGTCACCATCTACTCTGCTCTGGTTTACTCGCAACGATATTAGTGAGGCGACGATGAGAAGAATCGCGTGGTTTCTGCTTCTCCTCTTCGCATTTACGATTCCATGGGAATACTCTCTTGACCTCGGCGGACTGCTCGGCAACGCGGCACGCATCGCAGGCCTGCTGGTGCTGCTCGCCGCAGTTCCCGCTGTGCTGCAAGCGGGCCGCATGCGCACTCCCGGCGCGTTTTGGGGTCTCACTCTGGCACTCTTTCTCTGGTTTTGCGGTTCATACTTTTGGACCATCGATCCCGTCGCAACCCTTGAGAAAACCCGCGGCTACTTCCAGGAGATGATGATCGTCTGGCTCGTGTGGGAGCTCGCCGACACACCGGCCGACCTCCGATCTCTGCTGCGCGCGACCGTCGCCGGCAGTTGGGTGCTTGCGCTCCTCACCCTGGCTGCGTTCAGCTCGCCTGAGGCCATCGCCGCCGGGCAGGTTCGCTTTGCCGCGTATGGACAGGACCCGAACGAGGTCGCGCGCTTTCTCGATCTCGGTTTTCCGTTGGCAGCGCTCCTCGTCAGCTGTGAGCGCCGCTGGCCCGCGCGTCTGCTGGCTCTCGGCTTCTTCCCGCTGGGAATCGTTGCGGTTTTGCTCACCGCTTCGCGCGAAGGTTTTTTGGCCGCCGTTATTGGACTCAGCGGCTCGATCCCTCTCCTCACACAGGGCCGTACCCGCCGCATCGCCGTCGCCGCCTTCGCGCTACCGCCGTTCCTGGCCGCACTCTGGTTCATCATTCCGGGTGGCACGCTGGCGCGCCTGGCCACAATCCCGGAACAGCTTCGAACCGGAGACCTGAATCAACGCTTCAACATCTGGTCCGCCGGCTGGCGCGCCTTTACGCACGCGCCGATCTTTGGCACAGGAGCGGGCTCATTCGTCAGCGCCGCGCATCTTTCGCCCATTGACACCGCGCACAATACCGCGCTTTCCATCGTCGTGAGCGGAGGCCTTTGCGCTCTGTTCCTGGCAGCAGCTCTCGTCGTGCTCGCGATTCGCTGCGCGCTCCAGACAAGGGGCCCTCTTCGTCTGGCGTTGGTTACTTCGCTGCTTGTCTGGATCCTCACCTCGCTTGTCGCCACCGTGGAAGAAAACCGCACCACCTGGTTGCTGCTGGCGATCGTTGCTGTTGCCGGCCGTCTCGCGCGGGACGATCCCGGCGGTCTCGCCGCGTGTTTTTCCGCACATCCGCTGCAACCTGCGGCCTCACCTGAGCCGCATCTCACGGCACAACCGGAATCATGGAGGACGACTCCGTAGCCATGTCGATCGCCTCGCCCATGGTCGTGCCCTCTCGGGCCTTCAGCATCAATCGAGCCATCTTTCGTGCCGCCGTCTCGGTCGGCGCTGCGGGAATCTTTGTCAAGATTCTTGCCACCCTCAAGGAAGTCGCAGTGGCCTCCGTCTATGGCCGCTCCGACGCCATGGATGCGTTCCTCGCGGCTGCGCTCATTCCCAGCCTGCTCGTCAACCTTATCTCGGAATCGATGAATCAGGCACTGGTGCCAACGCTGGTCCGGGTGAGGGAACTGGAGGGCCGCGAGCGCGCTCAGCGGCTTCTTTCGAGCTCCATGCTCTGGATGTGCCTTCTCCTCGCCGTTGCCAGCACCGTCATGGCGCTTGCCGCCCGCGGCTTCTTCCCCCTCATCGCCTCTCACTTTGCGCCGGCCAAGCTCGCCTTGGCGATGCACCTGTTCTACGGCCTTCTTCCGATCGTTCTCATCACGGGAGTCGCCACCAACTGTACTGCGGTCCTCAATACCGTTGACCGATTTGCCTTACCGGCTCTCGCGCCCATGGTAATTTCTTTCGCCATCATCCTGGGAGCGCTGTTTTACGGTGACCGTTTCGGAATCTGGGCCATGGTGTGGTCCACGCTGATCGGGTCGCTGCTGCACGCCATCATCGTCGCCTGGATGATGCAGAGCCGCGGCTATCGCTTCCGCTTGCGTTGGTACGGCATGGACGAGTCTACCCGTGAGGTCGCCGGGCAATACGGCCCTGTGCTGCTTTCGAGCGTGGTGTCGTCCGGCGGCCTGCTCGTCGATCAGGCGATGGCCGCCATGCTGATTGCCGGCAGCGTCTCTGCCCTGGTATACGCAAATCGCTTTGTCAGCGTTGTGCTCACGCTGCTTGCAGGCGCCATCTCGACCGCCATCGTACCCTACCTGTCGCGCATGATCGCCTTTCACGATTGGAGCGGCTGCCGCCACACGCTTCGTACCTGGGTGAGGCTCACTGCACTGGTTTCCGTGCCCATTACTGTCCTGCTGATCGCTGGCGCGCGCCCGCTCGTTCGCGTCGCCCTCCAGCACGGCCAGTTTGGGCCGCGCGATACAGCCGTGGTTGCTTCCGTTCTCGCCATGTACGCCATCCAAATTCCATTCTTCGTTGTCAGTCGCGTTTACTACCGCTTTGTGGTCGCTATGCGACGCACCGACCTGATCCTCTATTGCGGCATTCTCAACCTCGGGCTCGACATCGTTCTCAATGTCATTCTCATGCGCTGGTTTGGCGTCGCAGGAATTGCGCTTGCGACTTCGCTCTGGACCGTAAGCACGTTCTTTTATCTGTGGTACTGGAGCAGGAAATTGCTGGAGCGAGCTTTTGCCACGGAGGCTGCCGCATGATTCCCACACCGGCCGAGTATCTTCTCCGCTGCGACGACCTTTGCCCGACCGCTCCGTCCGAACGCTGGCGGCGCGTCGAATCGCTGATTGAAGAATTCAGTCTTCATCCGATTCTCGCTGTTGTTCCTGATAACCGGGACCCCGAGTTGTGCGTTGCAAGTCCGGATCCCGCCTTTTGGCAGCGCATACACGCCCTGGAGGTCACCGGCGCCGTCGTCGGCCTGCATGGCTATCGCCATGTTTGCGCAAGCCACGGACGAAGTCTCGTGCGACTCGCCCGCACCTCGGAGTTTGCCGGTGTGCCCGCCCAAACACAGCGCACGTGGATCATCGAGGGTCTGAGGATTTTGCGCGCACACGGGCTTAACCCGAGAATCTGGGTGGCGCCGCGCCATGGCTTCGACCGCAACACACTCGACGCGCTCGCTGCCGAAGGAATCGCTCTGCTCTCTGACGGCTTTGCGCGTGTCCCCTTCCTGCGTTGCGGCGCTACCTGGATTCCTCAACAGCTCTGGGGCCCCGTCGACAAACCGAAGGGTCTCTGGACCATTTGCGTCCATGCCCATACGGCCTCCGACTCGGACATATCTGCCCTGCGCGCGTTTCTAACTGTCCATGCAGATCAGTTCACCTCCGTCGATCATGTCCTCTTCCGCAGTCAGCCCACCACCTTGACCCCGGCTGAATATCTTTACGCCGAAGCAGCGCTGTGGCGGCTCAAAGCATCCCGAGCCGTCAAGCGCGTCCGCCAGCTGACGTTCTTCTGAGCGAGCAGCGCTTCGTAAAGTTGCTCCCAGCGCTTGAGCACGATATCCAGGCTGGACTCGTGGATCACACGGCGTCGTGCGCACTCGCCCATCGCATAGCGTTCCTCAAGCGGCATCTGCATCAGTCTTGTCATGGCTTCATTCAGGCTGTGTGGATCCGCCGCACGAGCCAGCCAGCCGTTCACACCGTCAACCACCACTTCACGCGTTCCCGGAACATCGGTGGCCACTGCGGGTACTCCGCAAGCGCCGGCCTCAAGCAGCACCATTGGCAACCCTTCGTAGCGGGAGGACAAAACGAACCCATCCGCGGCTTGCATCCAGTGTTCGACATGCGGCTCAAAGCCAGGAAACCGAACGCGCCGCTCAATCCCAAGTTGTGTCGCCAACTTCACCAGTTCCGATTCCATCGGGCCGGCGCCGAGAACTAAGAGATGCGCGTTTTCAGGCGCGCGCGCCATCGCCCGCAACAGCGTTGAGTAGTCTTTCACGGCCTCCAGCCTGCCCACTGCCATCCAAAGAAATTCGTTTGTTAATCCAAGCTGCTTCCGGGTCGCCGCCCGTGCTTGAACATCCGGCGCCCATGCATCGACTTCAATTCCGTTACCAAGAATGGACAGGCGGTCTTCGCGCACCATCCCCGCGGACAGATGGGATACCGCGGTCGCGCGGCTGACGGCGGTCACATGGTCCGGAAGCCAGCGGCTAAACGTGTAGCCGAATCGGCGACCCCTTGTGCCAGTGCTGGAACTGTGTAGCGTGTCGATCACAACTGGAACTGCCGCAGCCAAACGCGACCAACGGCAAAGCCACGCGGCATGTGGCAGGTGCGCGTGCAGCACGTCGGGCTGTTCGCGCTTGAGCCAGCGATGAAAGCGAATCCAGCCGCGAGGATCGGCGAGGCCCTTGCGCATCTCAAGGCTCGTGAATGCCGCGCCGCATGCGCGCAACTCCGCGGCCGCCGCGCCGCCATCGCCGTAAAGCGCCACCACGCTCACGCGCCAGCCACGCCGGCGCAGCCCTTTTGCTAGCAGCATGGCTTGCCGTTCCGCTCCGCCAATACGATTCAGGCCGGGGATTGCAATCGCGGCGTGGCTCATGTTCGCCTCCACGCGTGCGCGTCGATCAACTCCTCATACGCCTCGATAGCGCGCTCGAAGGCAAACTCATCCGACTGCCACTTTTTCTCGATCTCGGATTCGCGAATATGTTGCCGATCCCGCAGAGGCGAACCGAGTGCAACCATCGCGGTGCAGGCGCCGGCGATCAGCATGGAAACGGCAATCAACGGTAGCGACAGGGCACACAAAATCCCTGTGAGGGCAAAACCAAACCAAGGACGGAGCACTTCATTTCTCCAGAGACACAACTGCGAGGTCCCGGGCCGCATCCGGCGCCGGAGACGTTCAAAGGGCGTTCGTGATCGATTTGCCCCGAACCAGCGCAACTGGAGCGGCGCGGGCCGCCGCAAATGCGGCCTCATCGTGCGCAGAAAGCGAGGCGACTGCCTGGTGATTTGCTTTGGCGGGATTCTCTCTCGACGAAATCCGGCGATGCGCTAAGTAAATAAAGCCCTAAGATACGACGGCCCGGCACGCCCGATTCTTCTTCGTCTGAGCAAAGCTCCCTCGACAACGCGAGAGTAACCCTGGCAACAGGTCCCTACGTGGGTGTGGAAAAATGGTACTGAATCTGTATCCAAAGGAAACATCGAATCAGAAAAAATGTCAAGAGGTAAATTTCCACAGGAAAAACTGTTCGGTTTATTACGTTTGTGCCCATTGCGAAGACTATCGCGGACTCGTTTATCGCACTTTTTCCACAGCGATGCTCTGCGGCGTCCCGCCGGGGGTTGGAAAAAACGAGTGGGAAACCCGTTCTCCCGGTCGAAGCGCATTCAATGCTGCAAGAAGGGTAGCGGCAAGCGCCTCGGCGGAGATTTCAGGTGCCAGCCAGGTGCCGGGTCGGCCGCGCAGCAGGTCCACGACTCCGCCCGAGGCTGGCGTGGCCACAATCGGCAATCCTGCGGCTGCGGCCTCCAGCAGCGCGTTTGGCATGCCTTCATGGCGTGATGGAAGAACGAAGAGCGTCGTGCGCGGAAAGAACGCATAGGGCGGATCGACTCGGCCTGCGAATCCAACTGCATCGTCCATTCCCAGTTGGCGGCATAGCGACTTAAGGGCTTGCTCTTCGCCCCCTGTACCCACGAGGATCAGCTTGACCTGAGGAAATCGCTCCCGCACGGTGGCCATCGCCTGCAGCAGCAGATCAAAGCCCTTTTCACGCGACAACCTTCCGACAGCAAGGAGTTGCAGCCCCGCGCTTCGTTCTGATCCCGGCGCGCGGAGCGCCGCTCTGATTCCTGCAAGATCCACTGGGTTCGGAAGGACGGCGACTTGCTCGGCGCTGATTTCCGCCGCCCCTGCGAGATCTCTTGCCATGGCTCGCGACTGGCAGATCACCCGATCGGAGCCTCGATAAAGCATGCGATAGAGCATGCGTGTGAACCGCGGCAGGCGTCCAAAGGCCATCACAGATGTCGCCGTGGCATTCTGGCGCACCAGCACCGACGTCCTGGCTGGAAACAGTGGCCGAAGCATCAAGACCAGAAAGCTGACCTCTGCTGCCCCCGTGAGCACAACCTCCGGCCGAAGCCGCCAAATCAGGCGCAAAAGAGGCCATGCGCCCGCACGAGCTCTCCCGGCTCCGAGCGGATGCACATGAACCCAGCTCGGTAATGGTTCTCCGCCTCGGTCTCTCTGACCCACAAGACCCAGGTGAACCTCATACTTTTCTTGCGACAACCCGCGCGCCAGCAGCGCCACAACGTGTTCGGCCCCACCCCCGCCCAGATGCGAGAGAAGCAGCAGGATTCGTGTTCGTCGCGCCATCAGATTCAAGAGCCTGACTTTCCGAGAGGGAAACCATTTTCGCGCAACGCCACGCACGTGATGTGTGCGCACAGTCACTGAATGTTTCTTGAATTTCTCTAATCTTGGTGTTTCAAACTGACACACTGGCCGTCGAATCCCACCAGAATCTGCTGACCACCCCCACATGCGGGGACCTCCACGCGATGCAGGTGCTCAATGGCAGATTCAGGGACGCGTTTCTTCCATCCATATCCAGCATTCAGCGATCGACCTACCATGCTCCTCGGCGTGACGACGCAGGAGCTCTGTCTCATTCTCGGGGCGCGCCTGCGCGTCCTGCGCCGCGCAGGGTTTCGTGTCGTCCTCGTCTCCGGTCCCGGTGAACTGCTTGAACGCACGGCCTCGCGTATCGGAGTGGAATGTGTCGCGCTTCCCATGCGCCGCTCCATTGCTCCTCTCGCCGATCTTGTTGCGCTCGTTCGCCTGTGGCGGATTCTCGGTAAATACAAGCCCGATCTCGTCGAGTTCAGCACGCCGAAGGCCGGGCTATTGGGAATGCTCGCTGCCCGGCTGCGCAGCGTGCCCAGGCGCATCTACATGCTGCGCGGGCTCAGGCTTGAAAGGTCGCGCGGTTTCAAGCGCTGGGTTCTGCTCACTGCGGAACGCGTGGCTTGCTCCTGCGCGCAGGTCGTGCTCTGTAACAGCAAAAGCCTCCGCGCCGAGGCATTGGCGCTCGGCCTTGCCCCCGCCGCCAAATTGCTTGTGCTGGGGGAGGGAAGCAGTAATGGTGTCGACGTCGAGCGCTTCTCTCCCGGCCCCAGCGTCATCCGCGACCAGTTCTCGATTCCGCGCAACGCGCCTGTCGTGGGCTTCGTTGGCCGGCTCACGCGCGACAAGGGCCTGCCCGAGCTGATCGAAGCCTTCGATCGAATTCTGTTGGCGGAGCCTTCGACTCATCTGCTGCTCGTGGGCTGGTTCGACCGCGCTGAAGATGCGCTCGATTTCGAGCTGCGCCGTCGCATCCTCGACCATCCGCGCATCCACTGCACCGGATTCGTCGCCGACACCGCTCCTTTTTACCGCGGCATGGACCTGATGGTTCTTCCAACCTGGCGAGAAGGGTTTCCCAACGCGGTTCTGGAGGCGGCGGCCACCGGCATTCCCGTCGTCACTACCGAATCCACCGGCGCCCGCGATGCGGTTGTTGCCGAGGTGACCGGCCTCCTCATTCCGCCCGGCTATCCCGAAGCCATCGTCGAAGCGGTCTTGAAACTTCTCCGCGATCCGGCGCGCCGATTCAAAATGGGCCGCGCAGCGCGCGCCTGGGTCACGGAGCATTACTCTGAGGAGCGCGTTCTGGGACTGACTGCGGAGTACTACCGGAGTTTGCTTGACGCCGAGCCGATAACGCAGCTTCAGAATGCTTAGCTCCGGACTCTCGTCCAAACCGGTTTTGGCAGGATTAAATTGAAGCGACCATCGGCGAGCGGGGCCCAGTTCGTTCGATTTTCCCCAGCAGGAAGATATACGCCGCAATGCCGATCACCAGGTAAATGGCTGCGATGCGGAAGACCCACACGTAAGAATGCGTCACCGAAACCAGATACCCGGTAACGATAGGCGCTGCGATTCCCGAGATTTGGTTGGAGAAGTTGATAATCCCTCCCACTTTGCCAACATCATTCCGGGCTGCAATGAGCGAGGGCAATGACCATCCCACGGGAGACGCAGCGGACAGGCCGCCGATGGAAATGCTGATCCAAACGAGAGCCTGAATTGTGCTGTGTGTGTGCCCGGCGCCTAGGATGCCGAGACCGAATGCAGTGCCACCGATGAGAACCGTTCGACGCACCGCACTTCCGTTCCATCCGCGTCTGAGCAGCATGTCCACAAGCCAGCCCCCGATGACCAGACCGGTGAAGGTCGCGAATAGCCAGGGCACACTTGTGTAGATGAACGAATGCATTTGTTCGTTGTGAAGGCCAAACAAAAGATAGCTGGGCAGCCACGTGAGCAGGAGATAGAAGACGTAATTGTAGGATCCAAAACCGATGGCAAGCCCGAGCACTTTGCGGTCGGCCAGAAGATGAAACAGAGATGAAGCGGGTTCGTTGGCGGCCTGTTCATTTGCGAATTCGTGATTCGCACCCTCGATATGATGGCGTTCCATTTCGCTTAGGCGAGGCTCATCGTCGGGGTCACGATAGATCCGCCAGAAACAGAGGAAATAGAGCGCACTCATAAAGCCGGTCAGTGCAAAGCTCCAACGCCAGCCGGCCTCAATCAGGACGAAGCCTATGAGGGGAATGCCGGCTACCGATGAAAATTTTGCCGCTGCATCGAATAACGACGTCGCGAAGCTGCGCTCTTTTTCGGGGAACCAGACGCCGATGGCCTTGGCATTCGCAGGGAAAGTGGGAGCTTCACCAACACCGAGCAGGAAGCGGGCAGCGAACAAACCGCCAATCGATGGCGTGGCAGCTGCGCCGAATGTCGCCAGGCTCCAGAGCAGCGTGCCAATTCGGCCGACACGTTTCACGCCAAATTTGTCAAGGATGATGCCGATGGGCAACTGAAGTGCGGCATAGGTGATGTTATAGGCGCCGGAGAGATACCCAAAGGCGATGTCGGAAATGCCAAACGAGGCGAGGAGCGCGCCATGAGCGACAGAAAGGTTGACTCGATCGAGGTAGCTGATGAGCACGCCCATGCCCAATAGCGATGCGATCCGCCAGCGGTGCATGGGAATCCGCTGTTGCAACTGTTGTGGTTCTCCCGCCAATACGACCTCTTCGGTTTACACCGTCGCTCGAGTCGCGCCGGTCGATATGCCGCCGTCCACCAGGAGAATCTGGCCCGTAATATAGGCGCTTGCATCCGACGCCAGAAAGACGACTGCGCCATCCAGATCGTTCGGCTGCCCCGGACGTTTCAGCGGGATGCGGTCGGTGATGTACTCGACCCACTTTGCATTTTCATAAAGAACCGCATTCTGTTTCGTCCGGAACCACCCTGGCGCCAGGCAGTTCACGGTGATTCCCGACGGTCCCCACTCGTCTGCCAGGCTCATGGTCAGTTGTTTAATTCCTCCGCGGCTGGCGCAATACGGGGCGATTCCCGCGGATCCAAACACGCTCGTGACCGAACCGATATTGATGATGCGACCGTAGCCTCGCTTCGTCATTGGCCGTGCAAACGCCTGTGCGACAAAAAATGCTCCCTTCAGGTTGGTATCGAGTACCAGATCCCAATCGTCAGGCGTAATCTCCAGCGCCGGCTTCCTCACGTTGCAGCCGGCGTTGTTCACCAGGATGTCGATCTTGCCAAAGTGGCTCCATGCGCTTTCGGCCGCCCGTCCGATCCCGTCGACATCTCGCACGTCCAACTCAAGCGGCAACACCTTTCGCCCCATCCCCTCGATCTCGTCTTGAAAGGTTTTCAGGTCGGGCAGGTGCCGGCTGGTAATCACCAGATCGGCGCCGGCGCGTGCGAGCGCGCGGCCCAGGTATTGGCCCAGTCCCCGGCTGGCGCCTGTCACCACCGCAGTCCTGCCAGTCAAATCGAATAAAGTCGTGCTCATCAGTTTCCCCTCACGGCTCAAGAACCACCTTCATCAGCCCCGGTTCGTGCGAATGCAGCCGCTCAAACCATTGAGGTGCATCGCTCAAAGGGGCCACTGCGGAGATCAACGGCTCAACGCGGATCTCGCCTTTCTGCATGAGAGAAATACACTCCGGATACTCTCCCGCCGAAGCACACGACCCCAGCAGACGGAGCTGACGGCTGACGACCCTCTGCAGAGGAATTTCCACCTTGGGCGAGACGTTGCCGATCAAGGTCACGGTCCCTCCCGAGCATACACATTCGATCGCTGTGTTGATTGGGTCCTGCGCGCCCACTGCCTCAACTGCGATGTTTGCTCCGCGGCCATCCGTTACGTCAAGAACCCGCGAAACGATCTCGGACGTCGAGCCGAAAAATGTATCCGTCGCCCCGAGTTCCCGCGCCATCTTCAACCGGGTCTCATCGACATCGACCACGAACACGCGATCGCATCCATAGTGGCGAAACGCCTGGAGGCTCAAAAGGCCGATCATGCCCGCTCCAATCACCACCGCCGTCGATCCCGGCCGGATCTCAGTAATCTTCGCCGCGTGGACCGCGACCGAAACGGCTTCGATCAGGGCCGCGTGGACAAACGAGAACTCGTCCGGCAACGCATAAACGATCCGTGCCGGCACAGAAACGTATTCGGCGAACGCCCCATTGCGCCGGTACTCGCCGCACGAAACTCCCAGCACCTGCCGCTTCTCGCATAGATTCACCGCGCCTGCCGCACAAAACCGGCAAGCCCCGCACGAGATGGTCGAGTCGAAGGTCACGCGGTCGCCCGGCTTGAAATTCCGCACGTCGCGCCCAGCGCTGTGAACGATGCCGGAGGCTTCATGCCCCATGATCAACGGCGGAATCCTGCGTCCAGTGCTGCCGTCGTAGCCGTGTACATCGCTGCCACAGATGCCGCATGCTTTCACACGGATCAACACGTCCTCATGCCCAGGATCGGGGATGGGGATGTCTCTCAGCTCCAATTGGTTATATTTCTCAAGCAGTAGCGCTCGCATCGTAGGGTCCTTCACTCAGTCTCGCCGCCAAACAAATCGCGCTGCTCGCCGGTTGGCTTGGGTGTCTCGGCGCGTTTCCGGCTTGCCGCCCCAATCAGGCTCAACACTTCGAGCGTCTGAATCGCCTGTCGCGGCACGTAAACGCGCTGCGTGTTCGAACGTGTGTCGGGTGGAGTCAGAAGCAAACCAGCGCCTTCTACCAGGCTCCGGTCATTGGCCGCCAACCCCTCCAACTCATCGCCATCTTGCAATGTGAGCCGCATCCACAATCCGGCCGTGCGCGGCCGAAGCGAAAATCGCTTGCGCATCATTCGCTCAGGGTCAGCCTGGTCCGCAGTGCCGACTGGCAGGGCGCGCACGGAACACATCCACTTCACCTGCTCCCAACCGATGCGCACCACCCTGCCTGTCAGGTCAAGAAACTCCAGCTCTGGCTTGCTCTGCCCGAACTCAGCAGCTGCATATCCCGCAATCCAGTCTCGGGAGAACTTGCGCACAATGACAGGTTTGCGTGCCGAGGCCATCGCTCTGGATTGTCGCACGAGTCGCTCGAATGCGCTGTCGGAACCTGTTGCTTGATCGGGATACCTCGTCCAGATCGTCGAACAGGAAGCTACCCCAATCCCCACACCTGAAAAGTTGCAGCCTCTGTGCAACCTTGACTGGTCTTCCGTCGCGAGTTGTGTTAATGTCTTTGTTTGCAAGTCGTTGTGCATCGAACCATAATGGCAGCATCATCAGTCACTTGGGCTGCGGTCCAGACGGCGGAATCAGGTTAGAACATGCCCGACTATATCTACCTCCTGGAGAACCGGCTCTCGGCTGACCAGCGCAATGCTCTCGCGCAGTTGCGGACCGTCGCGCGCGAAGCGGGAACCATCCTTTTCCTTACCGGGGACGCCGTCCGCGACCTGACCAGCGGCCATGCCGTTCGCGAGCTCGAGGTCGCTTTCCACGGAAATGCCCTTAAGCTCAAGAAACCATTGGAGAAACTCGGCGGAAAGATCTGGGGCGAGGACGAGGCTTCGCGCAGTCTATACCTCTGTTTTCCGGGCACTGTCCGCGTGAACGCGGTCAGCACGCACCGCATCGAGTATCCAAAGCCCGGCAAGCCCGTCTTTCATCCCGCATCGATTCACGAAGACCTCCGCCGACGCGATTTCACGGTCAATTCGATGGCCATTTCGCTCAACGACGGCTCCTTCGGCCTTCTCATGGACCCGTTGAACGGCGCCGCTGACATTGAAATGCGCGCCTTGCGCCTCGTCTCCAACTACGGCTTCATTGAAGATCCTGCGCTCCTCATCCGGGCCACACGGCTCCGGGCTCGCCTGGGCTGGGAGATGGACCCCAGAACCCAGGCTCGCTACGACAATGCAAAGAGTGAAGGCGTGATCGAGTTTCTTTCCGCCCACTCGCGTAAAGAAGAGCTGGAGCAGATCGGCCACGAAGATGATGGCCTGAAAGTTCTGCGGGCCCTCGAAGCCGAAGGCTGGATGAAAGTGCTCTTTCCGGCGTGGACCTCAGCCAAAGCCGATGAGGCCAAGCTGAATGCTCTCCATGATCTTGCGGTGCAGCTCCTCTTGCAGGGTGTTCACCCCGACATGTCTGCTGCCCAGATGCAGCTCCTCACTGCCAAGCTGCCATCGCGCGACCTGTCGGCACTCAAAAAATCGCTCTTGCGGCCAGGCTTCGTTGAGGAGTGGAACAAACTGGACTCGTTGGCTTCAGGGTTCGCCAAAACCTTGCTGTCGAAGCAGAACGCCAAGCCAGCGGCATGTTTCAAGCTATTCATGAGCTATGACCCGGAAGCGATTCTATGGCTTGGCTTTACAAGCAAAGATAAGGCCGTCCAGGAGCGCTTCAATAACTTCCTCAAGGTCTGGCCTGAGGCTCACCAGCGCATCCCCTATGTGCTCATGCAGGAGATGCGCATCACCCCCGAGCTGCCCATCTATGGCGAGCTTAAACAAAAGATCTTCCTTGAGCTGATCGATGGCAAGCTGACCACGCCGGAAGAGATGCGCGCCTTTCTCGAGCCTTTCTCACCACCTGCACCGCCTCCGCAAGTCACCGTCAAGCGCTCGCGCGCCAAGCGTGCCGGAGCCAGGATCAAAGAAGCGGCAATCGAAGAAGAAGAGTCAGAGGACGCCTTGCCGGAAGAGGATCTGGAGATCGGCGGCGACGACGAAGAGCTCGATCTCGCGATTCTGCCCAAAGGCGCATTGGCCGATGGAATCGATGACGACTCGGAAGACGAGGAAGAAGAGCTGGACGGAGAAGAAGAAGCGCCATCTGCGAAAAAGCTCGCCGGCAAGAAAGGCCAAAAGCCCGCTGCCATTGGCAAGCCGGTCGCCGGCGCCAAACAGGCAGCCGCCAAGCCCGCTGCGCCTCCTGCCCCGTCAAAATCCGTTCCAGCTAAGGCTCAACCTGTTTCCGCATCCAAGAAGCCCGCACCTGCGGCTGCGCCCGCAAAGCCTGCAGCGAAGCCCCCAGCAAAACCCGCGAAGGCGGCCGCCAAGGCGCCTGCAAAGAAGCCTGCTCCAGCCAAAGCCGCTCGCCCCAAACCGAAGGCGAAGCCGGTCGCCAAGCCCGTCAAAAAGGCCCACGCAAAGCCCGCAAAACCGGCTGCGAAAAAGCCAGGATCCAAGAAAGCAAAGAAGCGCTAGCGATTTGATCGCCGATAAGGCCAGTTCATAGCCTTTTCCATGTTGAATCGGGGGGACAGGCCCCCTTTCGTTCCCTCGGTCCCTTGCTCCCTTGGTCCCTGTCTTTATTCATCAAACGTTTGCATTCTCTTTGCTCCCGTGAAGTACCCTGTTAATGATTCCAGCGGTCAATCTGTTCCCGAACAATTCAAACGGCCGCGGAACGAGGACTGACGGTTTTGAGCCAATCGGTATTTGTTCTGGAAGACGACACTGACATCGCAAGACTTGTGCAACATCACCTCGAGGCGGCGGGATTTGAGGCTCGCCTGTTTCATACCCCCACCAATCTCATTCCCGATGCCGAGCGCAAGCCTCCCGCCTTGTTCCTGCTCGACATCATGGTTCCCGGAGGCGATGGCCTCGACGTCTGTCGCCGCCTGCGCAATCACGCCGGCCTTTCCACCATCCCCATCATCTTCCTCACCGCCCGTGCAGGCGAAAACGATCGCGTCCTGGGCCTTGACCTGGGAGCCGACGATTACATCACCAAGCCCTTTTCCACGCGCGAGCTGGTGGCCCGGGTCAAGGCCGTGCTGCGGCGCTTCGAGCGGCCCACATCGCCGTCAACAATCAGCTTTGAAGAGATCATCATCGACGCCGGCGCCATGCAACTGAAGGTCCGTGGCGAGCTCACCACCACCACCGCGACCGAGTTTCGTCTTCTCGATTACCTTGCCCGCCACCCTGGGCGCGTGTTCAGCCGCGACCACCTCCTCGACTCCGTCTGGGGCGACGCGCGCTTTGTCACTCCCCGCTCTGTCGATGTTTATGTGCGCCGTATTCGTGAGAAAATCGAGATCGACCCGGAAAATCCGCGCTACCTCAAAACCGTGCGCGGGGCCGGTTATCGTTTCGAGCTGCCCAAGGGTGAGTAATACAGCTTCCAGCCGTTAGCTTCTAGCTTCTAGCCAGAGAACATCGGAATCAATCATCGCCCCCAAACTCGGTCGCCTCGCGAAGACGCGACGGAGCTAGAAATAGAGCTAGAAGCTAACGGCTAGAAGCTAGAAGCTGCCTTTATGACCTCCAAAGTCTTTGCCAGACTGCTCGGTCTCTTCATCGTCCTTCTCGTGCTCTACACGGCGGCGAGCGCGCTCGTCTTTCGCGTATTCGTCGATCGCTCGGGCGAGACGACCTTGAGCACATTCGGTCGCGACGCCCTCGTGTCGGCCCTTATAGCCCTTGTCGTAGCCGTCCCCATGGCCGCATTCGTCTCTCGGCGATTCTCCGCTCGCTTGCACCGTATCATCACCTTTGCTCGCCGCATTGCCGACGGCGATCTGAACGCCCGCATCAACGCTCTCGATACGACAGCCGGTCCGTTCAGCGGCATCGCCGAGCTCTCTTCGACAGAGGCCGCGCTCAACGAAACCGCAGTCCGGCTTGGCAGGGACTTTGCCGAGCTCCAAAGCGGGCGCGACGAGCTGGCCGTCATGCTCGATTCCATGCAGGAAGCGGTCGTCGCCATTACCTCTTCCGGCTTTGTTCGCTGGTCCAACTCCGTCATGCAGGGCATTCTTGGATCGCAAATTGCCCCCGGCCGCCCGCTCGTCCACTTTGTGCGCGATCCTGAGCTGCTGGCCTGCGTCCGTGGCGCGCTCGAGCGCCGCGAGCTCTGCGTTGGCCGAGCCAGCCTGCTTGCTCCAGGCCGCGTTTTTGAGGTCAACGCCGCTCCTCTACCGGCAGGCGGCGCGCTGGTCGTGCTTCACGACGTCACCAGCATTGAAGCCGCGCAAAAATCCCGCCGCGAGTTCGTCGCCAACGTCAGCCACGAGCTGCGCACTCCGCTTACTTCCATCCAGGGCTACGTCGAGACGCTCATTGAAGATCCAAATCCCAGTCCCGAAACAACACTTGAATTCCTCGGCGTCATTCTAAAAAACACCAGCCGCATGAGCCGACTCACAGAAGATCTGCTCGCCCTCGCAAGCGTCGAGAGCCCCGACTACAAGCTCTCCTTGCAGCCGGTCCGGGCAAATGTGCTGCTTCAGGATGCGATCGACTCCATCGGCGGCATCGTGGTTGACTCAGGCGTACAACTCCAGACCGCGGGCGCACCTGACTCTCTCGTCATGGCCGATCCCGATGCGATGCATCAAGTCTTCGGTAACCTCATGGAGAACGCTCTCAAGTATGCGCAATCGGGCAAGCGCATCTCCGCCGGGGCGCGCCTCCTCGCCTCTGAGGTGCAGTTCACGATTCAGGATTTCGGGCCCGGCATCTCTTCCGAGCATCTTGAGCGAATCTTCGAGCGCTTCTATCGCGTCGACAAAGCCCGCTCGCGAGAGTCCGGTGGCACGGGCCTCGGTCTGGCCATCGTCAAGCACATCGTGCAGGCCCACGGTGGCCGCATCTGGGCAGAAAGCGAGCTGGGCAAGGGCGCATCGTTCCACTTCACCCTCCCGCTTGCCCCCACGCCGCAATCTGCTCCGCAGCCCGCGCCCGCACAACCCACTCATGCTGGCGCACCCGCCTAGATTGACGGTTTGTCCAATCTGCCCGTTTTCCACTGGCCGCATTCCCTGGTCCCTGATCTCTTTTCCCTAATCCATGCTCTTTTCAACTCCCCGTAACATTGGCCGTTAACAATGAATCTCGGCAGGAAATCTGAAAGGGAGCAAATCGTGAAAAAATCTTTGCTTTTGATCGCATTGTTCGTGTGCGCGCTGAGCACGGCCCAAGCTCAAACAATTACAGCCGCCGGCGCCACTTTCCCATATCCCATCTATTCCAAGTGGTTCTCTGAGTACAGTGCCGCGCATCCCGGCGTTCAAATCAACTATCAATCCATCGGTTCCGGTGGCGGCATCAAGCAGGTATGCTCGGGCACCGTCGACTTTGGCGCATCCGATATGCCCATGACCGACGAGCTGCTCAAGACCTGCGGTGTCAAGCTCATTCACATTCCAACGGTTCTTGGTGCTGTGGTTCCCATCTTCAACGTTTCGGGCGTCAGCGACCTTCGCTTCAGCCCCGACGTGCTGGCCGACATTTATCTGGCCAAGATCACCACCTGGAACGATCCGCGCATCGCCAAGGACAATCCCGGCGTGAACTTGCCCGGCGACAAGATCATCGTGATCCATCGCTCCGACGGCAGCGGCACAACCTTCATCTTTAGCGACTATCTCAGCAAGGTCAGCACCGATTGGGCCGGCGGTCCTGGCAAAGGAACGGCGATCAATTGGCCCACCGGTGTTGGAGGCAAAGGCAACGAGGGTGTGGCCGCGCAGGTGCGCGAGTTTCCCGGCGCTATCGGCTATGTCGAGCTCATCTATGCATTGCAGAACCACATCAACTTCGGCTCGATCAGAAATGCGTCCGGTAACTGGCTCAAGGCTTCCATCGATGGTGTGACGGCCGCCGCGGCCACTGCAAAGATACCCGCCGACTACCGGGTCTCCATCACCAACGCTCCCGGCCCCAATGCCTATCCCATCTCCAGCTTCACCTATCTCCTCATTCCCACACAGCCGAAGGATGGAGGCAAGGAGAAGGTCATCAAGGACATGCTGAGTTGGTCCATCAACTCCGGCGAAGGTCAGGTCTCGACCCTCTCTTACGCACCGCTGCCCGACAGCCTCAAGCAAAAAGTTCTGCAAAGCGTCTACGCTCTTCCGTAACGCACCGCGAGGAGTCCGGCGCCCGCCGGGCTCCTCGTCCCGCCACTCTTTCCGTCCGTTCAACGCTTCCGGCTAGTTCCTTCCGCCCGCCGGGATTCCCGCTTCCGCGCTTCCCCGCACCTTCGTTCTCTGTTTTCCTCGTTCCCTTGTTCCCTCAGTCCCTGTCTTTCTGACCCCGGTCCCTGATCCCTGATCCCTGTCTTTTGGTACACTCTCCAAGGCTCGGGTGATACGATTGCCCGGATTCCTTAACCCAAGCAATGGCGCCTTCTTCGATCTCCACGATCAACGACCTCTTTATTCGCATCGCCGCGGCCGGCAACCCGCGCGCAGTCCTCTGGCAGGACGAATTCGGCCACTGGCACCCCATCTCCTCTGACCAGGTCTATCAACGCGTCCGAGCACTGGCTACGGCTCTTCTCCGCTTTGGCGTGCAGAAGGGCGACCGCATCGTTCTCGTCAGCGAGAACCGCTGGGAGTGGGCCGTCACCGACTTTGCCGCGCTGGCCGTCGGAGCCGCCGATGTTCCCCTTTATCCCACGCTAACCGGAGAGCAGATCGCCGAGCAGGTGCGCGACGCCGGCTGCCGCACTGCCGTCGTCTCCACGCGCCAACAGTTCGACAAGCTGCAATCCGTTCGCACGCAAACCCAGTTGCAACACATCGTCATGATGGATTCGCCGGCCCCCGATGGCGCTATCGCCATGAGCGAGCTGCTGGCCAACGCCGATGCGCTCGGCGTCGAGCGTGATCCAGTCTTCGATGCCCTCGTTCGCTCCGTTGAACCGGGCGATCTGGCAACGCTCATCTATACCTCGGGAACCACGGGCGAGCCCAAGGGTGTCGCTCTTACCCATGGCAACTTTGCCGCCAACCAGAACTTCGCCGCTGTCGATTTCGGCTTTAATTCAAGTGACGCCTGTATTTCCTTTCTGCCCCTCTCGCACGTCACTGCCCGCGCCCTCGATTACGTCATGTACAACCACGGTGCGCAGGTAGCCTACTGTTCGCAGTTCGACAAACTGCCGCAGGCCATGAAAGAAGTCCGCCCAACAGTCATCGTCGGTGTGCCTCGCGTGTTTGAGAAGATTCGCCAGGCCGTCGAGCAAAAGGCCTCGCAGTCGCCGGTCAAGAAACGGTTGCTGGCCGGGGCCATTCATCTTGGCTCGCGCTTCGCCGACACCGTGTATGGCGGCCGCAAGCCCAGCTCGATGCTGTGGAAGCTGGCCAATAAGCTCGTCTTTTCCAAGGTTCGCGAGGCCTTCGGCGGTCGCGTAAGAGTCTTCGTCTCCGGAGGCGCGCCTCTCGGCATTGACACCGCGCGCTGGTTCGCTTCCGCGGGAATCGCTCTCTGGGAGGGCTACGGCCTCACGGAAACCTCGCCCGTCATCGCGCTCAATACGCCCATTCACCATCGCATCGGGTCAGTCGGCATGCCCCTGCCGAACATCGAGCTTAAGCTCGCCGAGGACGGTGAGCTGCTCGTTCGCGGCCCCTCTGTCTTTTCCGGCTACTGGCACAAGCCTGCCGCAACCGCCGAGTGTCTTGACGCCGATGGTTGGTTCCGTACCGGTGATATCGCTCATCTTGACGTCGACGGTTTCCTATCGATTACCGACCGCAAGAAGGAATTGCTGAAAACCTCGGGCGGCAAGCTCGTTGCTCCGCAGCCGATCGAGAACAAGTTGAAGAACAGCGTCTTCGTGGCCCAGGCCGCACTGGTCGGCGATCGCCACAAATTCATCTGTGCGCTCATCTCTCCCAACTTTGCCGCACTGGAAGAATGGGCCCGCCATCATGGGATTGAAGCCTCTTCACGCGCTGTGCTTGTCGCCGATTCCCGCGTTGTTGCGCACTACACCGAGATTGTGCGCGAGGTAAACGGCTCTCTGGCCAACTTCGAGTCGCTCAAGCGCTTCCGCATTGTCGCCGAAGAGTGGTCGCAGGAGTCCGGCGAGCTCACGCCTTCCATGAAGATCAAGCGTCGCGTTCTTACGACCCAATACGCGGCGGTGATCGGCGAACTTTACGCCGACGAAGCAACCGCCCGCGGCGAATCGGCTGGCTGATGCGGCCGATGCCTTCGTGCGCAACCTTCCGTCTGTGCAACATGCGTTGCAAGGCCCCGAAAAACGGCGCGCCCCAAGCGCCCACCGCCAGTGCGGATCCGAATAGAATGACGGCGTCGATGCTCAGCCGTCCTTCGCGGGTCCAGTAAACATCGGGTGACAAACTCAGCCACAGGGCGAATTCGTCGAGAGTAAGTGCCGCCCCCACTCCATAACTGACCGCCATCAGTCGTCCAAAGAAAATCGACATCGGCGAGTGCGACCTTCCCAGATCGAGCAGCCACCCATATCCGACAAAAAGCAGAATCAAAATGCCCCACACCAGGTGGTGAATATGCATTCCGCGCACTACCACCCACTGCAGATGCCCTTCATGATTGGCAATCCGGTGAACGAGCAGGCGTACGCCGGCGAAGGTGATCAGGAACGCAACCGACGCAATGAACATCCGCTGGCGCGGCCGGTCGGGAATCGTGGCGCGGATCAGGTAGCCGAGCCGCGTCAACTGAAGCAGCACCAGCAGCACGACCACAACCAGGCCAACGAACGCGAGCAGGAATCCAGCGCCAGTTTCCGGCATACCCTATCGTAGCGCCGGCCTCCCGACGATTGCCCGCGGGCGTAGTGAGGCGTATCACGATTCTTTGAACAGCCGCGCGATACACTGTTTATGTCCTAAACGCCGGTGATTTTTCCTGGCTCCGGTAAATACTGTGTGCTGCCCCTCAGACTTCCAGACCGTCGGCCGATACTGAGGAATGTGCACCGTGAACGACGAACTGTGAACTGCTTTTCTGAGGAGATTCCACGATGCGAATTGCTTTGTTGACCGGTGGCGGCGATTGCCCCGGATTGAATGCGGTCATTTATGCGGCCGTGAGGAAGGGAATTAATCACTACGGAGACGAGTTCATCGGATTCCTCAACGGATGGAAGGGCGTGCTCGAGAATAATTTCATTCCTCTCACGCTTGATGCGGTCGATGGCATTCAGCTCAAGGGGGGCACCATCCTGCATTCTTCGCGCACCAATGTGAAAAAGATTCCCGGCGGCATCGACAAAGTGCAGGAAGTTCTCAAGGCCAATAAAATCGATGCGCTCATCGCGCTCGGCGGCGATGACACGCAATCGGTAACGCTCTTTCTGAGCGAGCATGGCGTGAAAGCCGTTGGCGTACCTAAAACCATCGACAACGACATCAGCGGAACCGACCAGACCTTCGGCTTCGACACTGCGGTAATGATTGCCACCGAGGCCGTCGATCGCATTCACACCACGGCCGACTCCCACAACCGCGTAGTCGTGATTGAGGTCATGGGCCGCGACGCTGGCTGGATCGCGTACGCCTCCGGTGTTGCTGGCGGCGCTCACGTCATCCTCGTTCCTGAAAAGGAAATCGACATCGACCATGTTTGCGCGCTGCTCAAATACAATTACGACCACGGCAAGCATTACGGCGTCGTCGTTGTGGCAGAAGGTTGCCATTTACCTGAAGTGGGCCAGGTCCTGGGCTCGCAGCAGGTCGACTCCTTTGGCCACGTGCGCCTCTCCGGTATTGGCGAAGCCCTCGCCGAGCTGATCGAGAAGAAAACCGGCTACGAGACCCGCTCCGTGAATCTGGGCCACACTCAGCGCGGCGGCGTTCCCACGGCCTATGACCGGGTTCTGGGGCAGCGCTATGGCCTGCACGCCATCGACATGGTGCACCAGGAAAAATGGGGCCGCATCGCCGTCGTCCACGGACTCGACATCACCGACATTCCCATCAAGGATGCCATCGCTACCAATCGCCGCCTCGACCAGCGCTTCTTCGACGTGATCGCGGATCTCGAAGCCAAGGTGTAGACCCTCCTTTGCGAACGCCGTTCGTGTAATAGGTGATGCGCCTGTCTGTTTCTTTGTGATACTCATGCAAGGGCTGCTCCACGGGCAGCCCTTCGTGCATCTCCGGGCGATTTCCGGGTTGAATCAAACTCAGGAGGGTAAAGTGAGGCGATTGCCGATTGCTTTGGGACTGTTTGCGGTGATGACTTGTTCTGCGGCAGCGCAAACAAGAGCGAAGATCAATGACCTCGGCTGGATGGCAGGCAATTGGACTGCCATCATGGATCGAAATACTGCGGAAAGAAACTGCTCCAATCTAGCCGGCGGGTCGATGACCTGCACATTACGCGTGATTGCGGCCGGCAAGGTGGTGTGGGTGGAGATCTCCGTGCTTCGTGAAACGCCCAACGGCATTGTGCTCGATACTCGCTTCTTTACGCCCGACCTGCAGCCTGCTGATCCGATTTCGAATGAACTTGTCCTCAAAAGCGCGGCGGCAAATGAGTGGGTATTTGACAATCCACATGGCACGCAGCCGAAAGACACGATCATCACCCGTCTCGGCGAGAATACGATGAACGGGCACGCCGACCTGGTCGATCTGCAAGGCAAGGCCAGTGTCATTGACATTTCCTGGCAGCGCGTTCGATAGAGATCTGCGAGGCAAGTTGCGCTTGCTTTACCGCCCCTACCAACCCGGCGATTTCGCCCAGCTCTACGCCGTCGAAGAGCTTTGTTTCGATCCGCCCTTCCGCTTTGACCGCGCATTAATGCGCAAGTTGATTGCGAACCCGAACTCGGCCACCTGGATCGCCGAAGAAAACTCTGAATTGGTGGGATTCGCCATTGTGGATTGGGCGACCGTGCCCAAAGGCACCGTCGCATACATCCAGACCATCGAGGTGCACCCTGGGTCGCGCCGTCGCGGAATCGCTGCCCAACTGCTCAACCACGCGGAAGACTCGGTCCGCGCGGCAGGCGCAACTGCAATATGGCTTCATGTTGACGTCGAAAACTCCGGAGCGATCCGTTTGTACGAAACCCGCGGCTACGCGCGCAAGCGCAGGGAGGAGCACTTCTACGCACGCCATCGCCCCGCATTCGTCTACGCCAAACAGCTCACACTCGGCGGGCAGAATTAAGCTGAGACCGGCCCGGCAGGCTCAGCCATGATCTGCCCGCCAGCCGCCGCCAACTTGTTAAGCGATGCTTGCACCAGCCCCACGCCTACGGGGAGACACAGCAGCCCGCACAGAAACGCAGCCCATGGACGCTGGATTCGCTCGCCGCCGGATGCAGCAGACGCTTCGTTGTTGTGGTCAGCCAGCGTCGATAGCATAAACGGGATCATCAATTCATTAACGAACGGGATTACCGAGATCCAGACCGCTGCGCGCGGCGAGAGCAGCTTACGCGACGGTTTTACGTAAGCCTCTTCCCCATGCACCTTGTAAAGCCAGTACAAAATGTAAAACGGAACAAAACAGCTGAGGAGCGCAGTCACAACTGGATCGCGGTGCACGGGCGCGAACGTGCGGCCACGTTCCGGTGGAGCAACGCTAAAGAGGTTTCCTTGAACTGGAATGAGAATCACGATCGAGATCAGGATCAGGGCAAACCCTATCCAGCCCCCCGACGCTAAGCCGTAACGATCGATAGTCGATCCCACCAGTGGCACAACGCTGGATTCCGCCAAACTGTCAAATGTTATGGCCACGCCGAGCGCCACCAGGATGGAGGTGGCTGAGCCGCACGCACCGCCGATGAGCACGGGAAGCAGAATGACCAGGATCCCGCTGAGCAACGGCACCAGGATGGACTCAAGGACCAGCCCCAACATGCCGGGCGAGTCGGGAATGAGCGTGGCGAGAAAAGCGGTGGCGGCCAGCGCTGCGACAGTGAGCAACACAACTTTGGGTCGAGTACGAATGGCCACCCAGGCGAGCACCAGCGAAAGCGGAACCCAAATCAACCTGGTGATGCCCATGATGTGTTCGACGCTATCGATGGTGGAGTTGTGGAAACGCTGGAAATCAAAAATGAAATGGAGTTCGCTCGCCGACCCGGCGAGAACGAACACCACGAAGAGGCCCCAAAAGCGATAAGTGCTGAGAAGATCTGCCCAGGTCCATGGGCCGCGGGCATCGGTTACTTCAGGCGATTGCATAGGTCTACCTCGAAGAGAAAGTGGATGGCGCCGGGTGCGCGAGGCGGGACGAGGAAACCTTCCAGCCACGTGTGCGGTGCGTCGGTCAATTTTGGGGGATGCGCAAGTATACGCCACCAGACGCAGCCCTCTCTGCGCCGGGATTGAGGCTGGAGCTTTTCAGCAGATTGGCGGGCCATCCATGATGCGCAGGCCAAATTTCACTTCAGCTACTGTGTGCTTTCCGCGTTCTTGATAAACGCCGCCACGTTGTCGTGGAGCAGCTTCACGCACTCATCGCGCACATAAACCATGTGCCCCGATTCGTACCATGCGTAGCTGATGTTCTTCGCCAGCGACTGTGGAATGGGCAGGTGCTTGTCCTCGTACTGCGCCGCAAAGAACGGCGTCGCGAGATCGTAGTAGCCGCCATTCACCAGAACCTTCAGCCGCGGGTTGGTCTTCATTGCCTCGGCCAGGTCCGCGCTCACATTGATGCCGATGGAGTTTCCACCGTGGACCCAATTCCATTGCGGTTCCGCCGTGTCGAGTTCCGGTTGATAGGTTTGACCGTCACCGTATTTCAAATCCCGCCGCACGTATTGATTGAAGAGCGCAACATAGGCCGACGAAATCGCCGACGACTGAGGATCGTATTCCGCATTCTGGCTGAGCGGATCGAGATTCGGCCCGGAGAAGCGCGTGTCCAGCCGCCCGGTTGTCAAATCGTCCGCGTCCTGCAATGTTTTTTCAAACTCCGGGCCGCTTACGCGCAGGTTGGCCTTCAAAACGTAGTCCACCGGCAACCCTGTATATTCGTGCAGCTTTTCTGCCATAGCGCGTTTTTCTTCGTCGCTCACGTCGGTTCCGAGTGCGAGCGCGTGCGCGTACGGGCCCATCGCGAATTCCTCCACCTCTTTGAGGAACGGCTCCAATGCCGCCGGCTGATTCGGCAGTTTCTTGTGGTACCACGCAGTTGCCGCGAAGGTGGGCAGCGCCAGCTCGTACGGCAAATCCACCCCTGGGTTAGCGGTCGGCTCATCAATGTCCGTCGTGAAGTTGAAAATCTGCGATAGCAGAATGACTCCATTGATGTCGATGTTCAGTTTGTTCTCGAGCAGATTGACCAGCACTGCCGACCGCGTCGTCCCGTAGCTCTCGCCAAAGATGAACTTCGCGGAGTTCCAGCGCCCATACTTCGAAATGAACCGCTGGATGAACCGCGCATAGGCATTTCCATCGCCGTCTACGCCCCAGAAGGACTTCTGTGGATCTTTTCCGAGGAGTTGCCCAAAGCCCGTTCCCGGTGCGTCCACAAAAACCAGGTCGCTCACATCGAGCAGGGAATTCGGATTGTCAACCATGCTGTACGGTGCGGCGGGCAAATGCGTGTCGCCTGCAGTCATCACATGCTTCGGGCCCAGAGATCCCATGTGCAGCCATACCGTCGAACTGCCCGGCCCACCGTTGTAAAAGAACGTGATTGGGCGATCCTCAGCCTTCGCGTCTTTCTTGAAGTACGCAACGTAGAACATGCGCGCCACAGGAGTTGCATCTTTCGCGCTTGCGGGCGCGTTGAGCGCGAGCTGACTTCCCGGCTGCGGCTTTCCGTCCGGTCCAAGCTGCGCATCCTGATCATCGGTTGAGCCCACCGTGATGGTTCCTGCGACCGCCGTGTAGGCAATTTGCTGTCCGCCGACAGTGATTGAACCCTGCGTCGTCGAATCGGCAGGCGGAGCCGCTTCGGCGCTTTTCTCGGGCACGGCGGGCGTTGCCGGCTTGGCCGTCGCCTTATCGTCCTGTGCGCGGGCCGAAACACAAAGAATCAAAAGCGCCGTCCCTGTCAGGGCGGCAAACCGGCGGCTCCATGAATTCATTTTCTTTTCTCCGGGTGGGATATCGAGCGAAACGTTAGTATAAAGCGCGCCGGTCGGTTCGTTTCTGGAATCCGAATTTATTGGAAAGCCATACCAGGCGGCGCACCCCACGTCGGCGACTGTTAGGCCCTGTTCCCTAATCACTATTCCCTATTCCCCGCATTCTTGATGAACGCCGCCACACGGTCGTGGAGTAGCTTGCGGCATTCGTCGCGTACGTAGGCCATGTGTCCTGCTTCGTACCAGTCGTATTCAATATTTTTCGTCAGCGATGCCGGAATCGGCAGGTGCTCTTCTTCGTACTCCGCGGCAAAAAACGGCGTGGCCAGGTCGTAGTAGCCATCGTTCACCATCACCTTCAACCGCGGATTCGTCTTCATCGCCTCGGCCAGGTCTGCGCTCACATTGAGCCCGACTGCACTCCTGAATCCCCCGCCTGAGCCCTGACGCGCCATGTTCCAGCCCACGCCATCAAACAGCGCGTGCGGCAGGTACGTCTGGCCTTCACCGTATTTTAGATTCTGCCGCAGGTAAAGATTCACCAGCGAAACGTATGCCGACGAAATCGCCGCACTTTGCGGATCGTACTGCGCCCCCTCGCTCAACGGATCGAGCGTCGGACCCAGAAAACGCGTGTCGTATCGTCCCGTGGTCATCCCCTCCGGATCGTCGAACGTCTTCTCGAACTCGCCGGCGGTCACGCGCAGGTTGGCCTTCATCACGTATTCCACCGGCAGCCCGGTGTACTCGTGCAACTTCTCGGCCACCTGCTGTTTCTCCGTATCGCTCAGATTGTTCCCTTGGGCCAGCGCATGCATGTATTCGCCCAGCGCGAAATCTTCCACTTCCTTCAGGAAAGGCTCCAACGCCTGCGGTTGCGGCGAGAGCTTCTTGTGGTACCACGCCGTCGCTGCGTAGGTCGGTAGGGCCAGTTCGTAGGGCAGATCCATGCCGGGCTGTGGCCCACCCGTCGCGATGGGAAAACTGAAGATTTGGCCCAGCAGCATCACGCCATTCAGATCGATGTTCTTCTCGTTTTCAAGAAGGTCCGCCAGCACCGCCGATCGAGTCGTCCCGTAGCTCTCGCCAAACAGGAACTTCGGCGAGTTCCACCGGCCGTACTTCACAAGAAAACGCGCAATGAACCGTGCGAATGCTTCCGCGTCCTGGTCCACTCCCCAGAAAGCCTTGCCCGCGTCCTTGCCGGCCAAACGCCCAAAGCCCGTTCCCGGCATGTCGATAAAAACTTCATCGCTCACGTCGAGCAGGGAATCGGCGTTGTCGATCAACTTGTAGGGAGCGCCCGGCAGGTGCGTATCGCCGGCCGTCTCCACGTACTTCGGCCCCAGCGATCCCATGTGCAGCCACATCGTCGAGCTGCCCGGGCCGCCATTATAGAAAAACGTGATCGGCCGATCTTCGGCATTCGCGCCCGTCTTGAAGTAAGCCACGTAGAACATGTGGGCAACCGGCGCCGCATCGGCTGGCTCCTTTGGCGCGCTTAACGCAAGCTGCGACCCCGGGAGCGGCTTGCCATCTGGCCCAAGTTGCGCATCGTCCGTGTCGGTCGCGCCCACCGTGATCGTTCCCGCAATCGCGGTGTAGGCAATATGCTGCCCACCTGCATCAATCGCGCCTTGCGTCGTCGAGTCCGGAGGCGGCGCCGGCTCTGAGGCTTTCGTGCTCTTCGCTGAGGTGCTGTCGGAATTCGTGGCTGGCTTGTCGTCCTGCGCGCGAAGAGCAGGGGCCAGAATAGGCAACGGCACAGCAAGAATGGCAATCAAGATGGGCGCAATGGGCCTCATAGGGATACCTCCGGGACGAGCTGGTCGAGCAGGGCAACAGTATAGAACGCCGCGCGGAGCAGGGAAGCAACCCCCACAGCAGTTACTATCCTGATGTGTGACCTTTCGCGGCAGATGCCGCGTCTAGCAAAATGTATTCGCCCAAGTTCAATCTCGTCTACGATCGCGCAATCCTCCTCGAAGCCATGCGCGAGCACCCTTTTGCAACGCTCTTTGGCCCCCTCTCGGGCGTGTCCCTGGATGAATCCCCCTCGGCCACTCATCTCCCGCTCGTTATCAAAAATGAGGGTGAGCACGGCCTCATTGAAGGGCACTTCGCCAAAGCTAACCCTCATTGGCGCACTCTTGCCGGCTGCGAAACTCTCGTTGTCTTCCAGGGGCCACATAGTTACGTCTCTCCGACCCTTTACATCGAAGAGCTTTCCGTTCCTACCTGGAACTACATCGCCATCCACGCATACGGCACGCTTTCACCGGTCGAAGATGATCCCGGCAAAGAGGCCCTCCTCGCCGATCTCATCGTCTCGAACGAACCCGCATACCTCGACCAGTGGCGCGCATTGCCCGACGGCTTTCGCCGCACCATGCTCGCGGGCATCGTCGGTTTTCGCATCCCCATCGCGCGCATCGAGGGCAAGTTCAAGCTCAGCCAGAATCGGAAGCCAGAGGAGCGCCGCAATGTGCTCGACGCTCACG
>Ga0181535_10001594_pt1 | contig 29300 bp, 21 predicted proteins | sample PEATcosm2014_Bin_44_FD_119774 | JGI IMG/M metagenome (GOLD analysis project Ga0181535, IMG submission 119774) | Peatland microbial communities from MTU Mesocosm Facility, Houghton, MI, USA - PEATcosm2014_Bin17_30_metaG | ecosystem: Environmental > Terrestrial > Soil > Wetlands > Peat | place... | reverse complement strand
CGCTGGCAGCAGTTCATGAGCCGCCTGTTCGAGCCGGTGCCCGGCCTCCAACCCGGCGAACGCTTCGCCATGATGAAGGAAGTGTTCCGGCTGGAGTAAGTCGAGTAGCGCCGCGTTCACCCGTCATCGCCCCGCACCGCGCCGCACGCATTACACTGGTCTAGTCAACCATGCGCACACTTGCCCTTGGCTTCCTCGCCTGCTCCGCCTGCCTGCTGGCGGCCGACGCCCCCAAGCTGCGGCTCGCTGGGGATATTCGTCCCACACGCTACGCCGCCGATCTGACGGCTATGCCTGGCGCTACGACGTTCTCCGGCGTCATCGATATTGACGTCACGCTCGCCAGGCCGACATCGCTGGTGTGGCTCAACGCCAACGATCTCTCCATCCAGCAAGCCACCGTGAACTCGCGTCCTACCGCGGTCGAGCCGTCCGGCTCCGACTTCGTCGCCCTGCGCCTGCCGGCCGCGCTGCCCGCCGGCCCTGCCAGGATCCACATCGTGTACCAGGGCAAGATCAGCCTGAACGGCATTGGCGGTGTTTTTCAGGCCCAGGACGCCGGCACGCCGTACCTGTTCACCCAGTTCGAAGAGCTGGATGCGCGCCGGGTGTTTCCGTGCTTCGACCAGCCCGATTTCAAGACGCCATGGCAGCTTACGCTTCACATACGAAAGACGGACAAGGCGTTCTCCAATACGCCGCAGGCTTCCGAATCCGACGAGCCGCACGGCATGAAGCGGGTGGTCTTCGCGGAAACCAAGCCGCTGCCGAGCTACCTGGTTGCCTTCGCCATCGGCCCCTTCGACGTGGTCGACGCCGGCAGAACCGGCCGCAACCACGTCCCCGTGCGTATCGTCACGCCGCACGGCAAGGCATCCCAGGCAAAGTACGCCGTCGAGGTCACGGCGACCATCGTGCAGCGCCTGGAAGACTACTTTGGCGTGCCCTATCCGTATGAGAAGCTCGACGAGGTCGCGGTTCCCCTGTTTCCCGGAGCCATGGAGAACGCCGGTATGGTCACCTACGGGCAGACCATCCTGCTGGCAGACCCCGCCGCCGACAGCGTCACCCGCCAGCGCACTTACGCCTCCATTGCCGCTCATGAACTGGCCCACCAGTGGTTCGGGGACCTGGTTACGACCGCGTGGTGGGACGATATCTGGCTGAACGAAGCCTTCGCGACGTGGACGTCCGCCAAAATTCTCGCCGAGTGGCAGCCGGATTGGAACACCCGGCTCTCCGATCTGCAATCCAAGTTCGGCGCCATGGATTCCGATAGCCTGGTTACGGCGCGCCAGATCCGGCAGCCCATCGAATCCAAAGACGACATCGCCAACGCCTTTGACAACATCACCTATGAAAAAGGCGCCGCTGTCATTCGCGCCTTCGAAGTGTGGACCGGCGAAAAGCAGTTCCGCGCGGGCGTGAACGCCTATTTGAAGCGCTACGCCTTTCGCAACGCCACCGCGGACGATTTCCTCGACTCCATCGCCACCGCCGGCCGGCCGCAGTTGACGCGCGCCTTCAAGACCTTCCTCGAACAGCCCGGCATTCCGGAGGTCTCGATCGAACTGAAGTGCTCCGGCGCGCCGCGGGTGGCATTGAGCCAGAAGCGGTACCTTCCGCTCGGATCCACCGGCTCGCAAGGCGCCCAATGGCAGGTGCCGGTTTGCGTACGGTACGAGACCGGTGACGCTTCCTCCACCGAGTGCTTCATGCTCGATCGGGCCAGCGCCGAATTCCCGCTCAAGAACACCTCCTCCTGCCCGGCCGGAATCGCTGGCAACGCCGGCGGGACGGGTTACTACATCACCGCCTATCAGGGCGGCCTTCTGGAGAAACTGCTGGGCGACGGGAACGATTGGCTGAACGCCGCGGAGCGTGTGACCCTGCTGCACGACCTGAAGAAACTGGCTGATTCCGGCGACGCCAAGGAGAGCGCCGCGCTCGCCGGCGCCCGCACGTTCGGTAATTCGCCCGACCGCCAGCTCGCCGCCGAATCCCGCTACATCGTGACCGACGCGCGCAATCTGGTGCCGGCCGCGCTCCGGCCGAACTACGCCGCCTTCGTTCGCCGCACGTTTGGAGCCCGCGCGGCGGAGCTGGGCTGGTCCGCCAAGCCTGATGACGACGCCGATACGCGGCTGCTGCGCGCCGGCCTGGTTCCTTTCGTTGCGCGCCAGGGCGGGGACGCCGCGCTCAAAGCCGAGGCGCGCCGCCTGGCCGCCGGCTGGCTCGACAACCGCAGCGGCGTCGGTCCCGACATGCTGCGCGCCGTGCTCTCGACTGCCGCGCTTTCTGGGGACCAGAGCCTGTTTGACCGCCTGTTAGCCGAGCTCAGGAAGACCCAGGACCGCACCGAGCGCGGCGCCATTATCGCGGCCTTGCGCAGCTTCCGCGATCCCGCGATCGTGCAGCAGGCCCTGGCCGTAATGTTGCTTCCCGAGTTCGATGTACGGGAAACGAGCAGCCTGTTATTTAGCGGCTCGGGCGAACCCGAGACCCAAGCACTCTCCTTCGAGTTCCTCAAGGCTCACTATGACGAGGTGCTGAAGCGCCTCCCGCGGGAAGGCGACTACGATGGCGCTGCGTCGCTGCCGCTCGTCGGCCAGCCGTTCTGCGATGAGCCTTCCCGGAGCGCGTTTGTCGACTTCTTCCAGGACCGCGTCAGCAAGTTCCTCGGCGGGCCGCGCAATTACGCTCAGGTATTGGAGGGCATCCGCTTGTGCGAAGCCCAGCGCGCCGCACAATCGGAAGACGTGGCCCAGTTCTTTTCCCGGCAGCAGTGAGCGCGCGCCGCGGCAACTTTGGAAAGGTGATCTCGTGACTCTCCCGTCCTATCAGCCGCTCCGCCTGCCATGCGCGGTGCTGGCACTGGCCGCACTGGCTTTCGCGCAGGTGCAGCCGCCATCCCCGCGAATCATCGCCGCCGATCTGAACCAGGTTCGCGGACCGCATAGCACCGTGTTCCGCCGCTGTATCGGAGCCGGCCGCGCCAATGAGGGCCTGCGCGCTGACTGGCAGCAGCAGCTCGCGCTCGTCCAGCGCGAGATCGGCTTCGACTATATCCGCATGCACGGGCTGCTGCATGACGATATGGGCGTGTACCAGGAAGACGCCAAGGGCAATCCGGTTTACAACTTCCAGTACATCGATCAACTGTACGACGCATTGCTGCGCCTGCACATCAAGCCGTTCGTCGAGCTGGGTTTCATGCCTTCTGCGCTCGCCAGCGGAAAAGACACCGTTTTCTGGTGGAAGGGCAACATCACTCCGCCCAAGTCGTATGACAAATGGGCGGGGCTGATTACCGCACTGGTGCGCCACTGGGAGCAGAGGTACGGAAGCGATGAAGTCAAAACCTGGTATTTCGAGGTCTGGAACGAGCCCGACATCCGCCCGTTTTACACCGCGACGCTGGAAGAGTACTCGAAGCTCTACCGCATCACCGCCGAGGCGATCAAGAAAATCAATCCGGGCTACCGCGTGGGAGGGCCGGCTTCCGCCATTCCCTACCGCTTCGAAGAGGCGCTGATTCAGTTTTGCGCGCGGGAGAAAGTGCCGATCGACTTCGTTTCCACCCACGCCTACGGCGTCAAACAAGGCTTTTTCGACGACACCGGAAACCGCGGAACCATTCTCGATCCCGACCCTGCTGCAGTCCGCAGCCGCATGGTTCATTCCCGCGAGCTGATTCGGAATTAGCCCCTGCCCAATCTCGAGCTCCATTTCACCGAGTGGAGCTCGGCCTATACGCCCACCGATTACGTTCACGACCAGTATCACCAGGCCGCTTTCATGCTCGACAAGATCAAGGGAGCCCAGGAAGCCGTGGATTCCTTGTCCTATTGGACCTTCACCGACATCTTTGAGGAGAACGGCCCGCGCACGACCCCGTTTCATGGCGGCTTTGGCCTGCTCAATTATCAGAGCATCAAGAAGCCCGCCTATTACGCTTACCAGTTTCTCGCCCGCCTGGGCGAGACGGAAATTGTGAACAGCGACGCCGTCCTGGATCTGCACGAATCGGAATGGAGGCGTTCAAATGCTCTTTTGGGACTTCACGCCGGTGGAACCGCCGGACCGCTTGAACGACCAGGTTTATTACAAGCGGGACCTGCCGCCTTCACCCAGGCCGCCGGTGGCCGTTGACTTGAAGAATGTGCCACCCGGCACTTATCTGGAGCAGGTCTATCGGATTGGCTACCGGCAGAACGACGCCTATACGGCTTACCTCGATCTCGGCGCACCGCCGCAGCTCACTCGCGAACAAGTGGCGGCGATTTCCAGCGTCGCGGGCGGCGAGCCCGCCGAAAGCCGCGTCGTCTCCATTTCCGACGGGCGGTTCGAATTCCGTTCTGCACTAACGACCAACGAGGTCGCCCTGATCGTCCTACGCAAGCTGGGTGAACTTCCCGTGAAAATCAAGTGACCGCGTCACGCATCGGGGCCACGACCGTCAGGGAGCGGTGCGCGGGTTGATCCGCCCCCATCCCTAAAAGATGGTCGCCGGCCTCGCGTCCGTTCCCAGCAGGATCGAACTCGGCACATGGTCGCCCGGCGGAATGCTCAACACGCGAGGCCGCATCAACAGGATCACTTCGTCGCGCGACTTGTCGTGTTCGTGCGTGCTCACCAGCGCGCCCAAATAGGGAATCTGCGACAGTCCGGCTAATCCGGAAATGTTCCTGGCTTCGTTGGTGTCCAACAGGCCGGCCACTGCCGCCCACTCCCCGTTTTTCAACCTGGCCACCGACTTCAGGCTGCGGTTCGAGATCACCGGCACGCCATTTACGGACTGGCCGGTCAGCAGCTTCACCTCAATTTCGATATCGAGCGACACCTCGGTGATGTCGTGCACCGCCGGCGTCAGCTTGAGCGAGAGACCCAGGTCCTCATAGGTGAAGGACGCAGGCGGCGAATAGGTGCTGGTTCCGTTGCTTCCGCTGCTGATCGCACCCACGCTGAAGTTCACCTGAATCGTCTGCGTGACGCCGGCCGCCGTGACGGTCACAGCGCCGATGTAGGTATTGGCGGCAAGGCCGGTAGGATCTGCATACAGAGTGAAGGTGGTGGCGACTCCCGCATCCACCGTGGAGCTGACGGTCGAAAGCGTCAGTCCTGACCCGGTTACGGTCGCCGACAGGTCTCCCGCAACGTCGCTGATTACAGTGATCGTCTGGTTGACGGTGGAACCCTGCAGGGACGCATTGAGGGAAACCGAGCCCGGCGAAACGGTGAGGCCGCTGGCAGTTCCTCCGTTCACTGTCAAGGTGACGTTGATGTAGGCGATGGAGCCGTCCGAGCCGGTGATCTGCACCGTTCCCGGGTAAGTGCCCGTGCCTAAGTCCGCCAGGCTGGCGGCGGGACTGATGACGAGCGTCGCGGGCAGCGAGTCCGAAACGGTCGTCACGCCATCCACCAGCAACCACGAGTTGGCGCTGGAGGCGGTGGCGGTGAAACTGGTAACAGTGGTGGTGGCGGCGCTGAGGGTCACATTGGTGGAGGCCGGCAAAGCTCCGCCCGCGATGTAGGTCCACGGAATCGAAGACTGGCTGAGGTGCAGGCTCCCGCTGGAAGTCACGCTGAAACTCACCGTTGTCTCCTCGGTGAGGTCGCCCACGGTTACGCTGAGAATGCCGAGGTAGGTGAGCGCCGAGAGGCCTGTGGGGTTGCCCTGAATGGTGAGGGTAGCCGGCGTAGTTGGTTCCACCGTGGTGCTGGAGGCGGTGAGGGAAAGGCCGGGCCCGGCTACGATGGCGGATAAAGTTCCGCCGACGGTGCTGGCTACCGTGACCCCCTGCACCGCCGTCAAGCCGCCGGTCTGGGCGGCAAGCGCGATGGTACTGGGTGTGAGCGTAAGATCCTGCGTGCCGCCGTTGACGGACAGCGTCACGGTAATGTAGCCGACCGAGCCGTCTGACCCGGCCACCTGCACCGTGCCCACGTAGGATCCCGTTCCCAGCGCCGTGAGGCCGGCGGCGGGCGAGATCACCAGGGATGCCGGCAGGGTGCCGGCCGTCAGGCTCGCATCGTCCACCACCAGCCACGGGCTGGAGCTCGTGACCGAGGCGGTGAAGCCGATGGCTCCATTGGTGCTCGTGACGCTGATCGTCGCGGCTTGCGGGGAGACGCCATCGGACGTGTACGTCCACGGAACAGACGTCGCGCTCAAGGTCAAGACTCCGACGCCCGTCGCGCCCGTACTGGTCACCGGCGTGGTACCCGTCGGCGTCGTCCCGGTTGCCGTGGTTCCGGGAATCGTCGCGGCGCCCGTCGACCCGAAATAGCCTGCCGTGAGCACCGGGTAGCGGTTGCCGACGTGCAGCGTGGCGGGCTGGCGCTCCTCGCCGCGCAGCTCGGTCGCCCACAGCACCTTACCGGAGCTGTCCGACATCTGCGCCACCGCGGCGGCGTTCATGATTCCCAGTCCCAGCAGCGTCTTGCCGCCCCCGAAGGATAGAAAGCCGCTGACGTTGGTTGGCAGCGTGATCTGGTTCTGCAGCCAGTTTGACAGCGACGTCAGCGAGAACATGGTCGGGAAATCCACGCCGTAAGTTGTCGTCTTGTCGCGGCTGATTTCCACCAGCTTCAGGTCCATCATCACTTGAGCGCGCGGATAAAGAAGCTGATCGAGCAGCGCCTTGGCCGGCAGCACGCGCGACAAGCGGTCGCGCAGCACCAGCGTCCGCGTCTGCGAATCGAAGCTGGCCTTCTCAATGTCCGTCGCCTGCTGTACGGCTTGCACCAGGCTGGTGAAGTCCTGCTGCACGCCAGCGTCGGGCAGCGGAATCGTCACCACCACCACCGGCTCATTTTGTGACCGCTTGAGCGGCGTGTCTTTCGCCACCAGAAACAGCTTGGAGGAAACCGGCACGATAAACGTCCCGGTGGCAAGTTCCAACCCGTGCAGCGCCTCGTGGTATGCCGCATTCTCCATCCGGAAATGCAGCAGCGGCGTGGGCTGGTAGTCGCCGTCGAATACGGAGTCCAGGCCGAAAGCCTTGGCTACGTCGCCGTACACCTGCTTCGAGTCACCCTGCAAATCGAAGTCGCGAACCACGCCGTCGCCTGCCAGGCCGGAAGGGGGCAGCGTTTTTCTGGCGTCGGCCAGGTCGCCGGCGGTCGCCGCCTCCAACGGCGGCGCGGCTGGCTCCAGCCCGCCTGACGCCGAAAGGTGAACCGGCATTGCTTCCAAGGCCGCCCGCGATTGAACCGCCTGGCTGCGCAGCCAGTACGTCCGGTTGTGCGGATCGAGCGCAGCGGCTTCCGAATACAGCAGGTAAGCCTGCGCCAAGTGGCCTTTCTTTTCCGCCTCCCGCCCCGCCTCGTACAGTTCCCACGCGCTGATGTCTTCTGCCGCCAGGCAGCCGGCGACCAAAAGGACGAGTAGGGACACACTCCAGCGCACACTAAAATGACGGGTTTCCAGGCTGTAGCGTGCACCCGATTTTGTGTGATGCTGGGTAGGAACTCATGGAAACACTCCGCGTTCTGGCTAACCAGCCCAGGCTGCTGATCGAGCCGGGAATCGTATTCGCGGTCACCTTCGCCATCGCGTACCTGGTGCGCAGCATCGTCCTGCGCGGCCTGCGCGCCTGGGTGGCGCGGACCAGAAGCCAGCCAGGGCACGTGCTTCTTGCCGCGCTGACGGGCCCGACCACCATCTGGGCCCTCATTCTCGCGGTGCATCTGGCCATTCAGTCAGCTCCGCTGCCGCGTGTGGTTACCGACAAGTACGCGCCCAAGATTCTGATCGCGCTGTGGATTGCCAGCTTCACCCTCATGGCGATGCGCGCCGCCGGAGACCTGGTGCGCGCTTACGGCGCCCAGATTCCAGGAGCGCTGCCGGTCACCACGCTGACCACCACGCTGGCCCAGCTCTCTGCCCTGGCAGTCGGGTTGCTGCTGCTGCTCAGCGCGGAGGAAGTCCGCGTGACGCCCATCCTGACCGCTCTCGGCGTGGGCGGCCTTGCCGTCGCGCTCGCCCTGCAGGATACCCTCACCAACCTCTTCGCCGGCTTCTACATCGCGGTCGCGCGGCAGATGCGCCTCAACGACTACATCAGGCTCAGCACCGGAGAAGAAGGCTACGTTTCGGATATCGGCTGGCGCTCCACGGCCCTCCTGTCGCTCGGCAACAATGTCGTGGTCGTGCCCAATTCCAAGCTGGCCCAGGCCATCGTAACCAATTACCACCTGCCGGCCCTGCGCATGTCTTCCTCGCTCCAGGTCAACCTGCCTTATGATTCGGATCCGGATCAGATTGAGCGCCTGCTGGTCGACATCGCCAGCACGGGCGCGAAGGACATTCCCGGTCTGCTCGCCGATCCGGCGCCTTCGGTCAGCCTGGATCCCGGCTTTGGCGAATTCGCGCTTGGCTTCACCCTCAACTATCAGATCGCCGAGTTCTCGCAGCAGTACGGCATCCGCCACCAGTTGCGCAAACGCATTCTCCGCCGCCTGCGCGAGGAAGGCATCGCCATACCCTACCCCACCCGCGAGATCCATCTCGACCGGGACCGGCCCTCGTAGGCGGCGCGTGCGAGAATCGGGTTGCAGGCCATGAGAACTTTCACGATCGCGGTGATTGCCGGCGACGGGGTGGGCCAGGAGGTCGTCCCGCAAGCCAGGCGCGTGCTCGAGCGCGTCGCTCAGAAACACCAGGTCGCCTTCGCGTTTGAGGAATTCGACTGGGGCGCGGAACACTACTTTCGCTGGGGCCGGATGATGCCGGCCGGTGCGATCGACCTGCTGCAGCCGTGCGACGCGATCCTGCTCGGCGCCGTCGGCCACCCCGACATCCCCGACCACATCACCCTGAACGGCCTGCTGCTGCCCATCCGCCGCGCCTTCGATCAGTTCGCCAACGTGCGGCCTGCCTATCTCTATCCAGGCGTCTCGTCGCCGCTGGCCAAAGCCAAGGGCGGCGAGATCGATTTCGTCGTGGTCCGCGAGAATACCGAAGGCGAGTATGCGCAGGTGGGTGGATTCGTCTATCACCAACAGCCCGAGGAAGTGGCCATCCAAACCTCCGTTTTCACCCGCCGCGGCGTGGAGCGCATTGTGCGCTTCGCTTTCGAGCTCGCCGTGGCGCGCAACAAGAAGAAGCGCGTCGCGTCCATCACCAAGTCCAACGCGCAGGGCTTCAGCATGGTGCTTTGGGACCGCACCTTCCGCGAAGTGGCGGCGGAGTTCCCCGATGTGGAGACCGAGTCGCTACTGGTGGATGCGGCGGCGATGAACTTCGTGCGCCGTCCGCAGACTTTTGACGTAGTGGTCGGATCCAACCTGTTTTGCGACATTCTGAGCGACCTCTCCGCCGCGATCATCGGCAGTATGGGCCTGGCGGCCAGCGCCAATCTCAACCCGCAGCGCCGCTTTCCTTCCATGTTCGAACCGGTCCATGGCTCGGCGCCGGATATCGCGGGCAAGGGCATCGTCAACCCGCTGGCGACCATTCTCAGCGCCGCCATGATGTTGGATCATCTGCAAATCGGGGGCGCTGCCCGCGAAGTCGAAGCCGCCGTAGCCGCCGTGCTGGCAGAGGGCAAAGTCCGCACGCCGGATCTGGGCGGCAGCAGTTCCACCGAAGCCGTGACCGGCGCGGTGCTGGAGAAGCTGGCGTAGGCCGCGCGCGAGGCATGCCCGAGCTCATCCCACCCCAGCGCAGCCAGCCCTCATCCACCGCCCGTCACGCCTCACTGGTCGGCGCGGGAATCCTGCTCAGCCGCCTGATCGGCCTCGTCCGCCAGCGCGTCTTCTCCCATTACTTCGGCCTCTCGGACGCCGCCGACGCCTTCAATGCCGCCTTCCGCATCCCCAATTTTCTGCAGAACCTGTTCGGCGAGGGTGTACTGTCAGCCTCGTTCATTCCCGTTTACGCCCGGCTGCTGGCCGAAGGCGACGCAGAAGAGGCCGGCCGTGTGGCTGGCGCCGTCGGTTCCATTCTGGCGCTGGCCTCCGCCGCACTGGTGCTGGCCGGAGTGCTGGCCACGCCCTGGCTGATCGACGCCATCGCGCCCGGTTTTCACGGCGCGAAACGCGAGCTCACTATTCGCATCGTGCGCGTTCTGTTTCCCGGCGCCGGTCTGCTGGCGCTTTCCGCCTGGTGCCTCGGCATTCTCAACAGCCATCGCAAATTCTTTCTCTCCTATGCCGCGCCGGTGGTGTGGAACATGGCAATGATCGCCACTCTGGTGCTGTTCCGCGGCCAGCCGCAAGCCGCTCTCGCCGTCACTTTGGCCTGGGGCTCCGTGGTGGGCAGCGCTCTCCAGTTCGGCGTGCAGCTTCCGGTGGTCTTGCGCCTGGCGCGAGGCCTGCGCGCCAGCCTCGATACCGGCGCGCCCCAGGTGCGCGAGGTGCTTCGCAACTTCGCCCCCGTGTTCTTCAGCCGCGGCGTGGTGCAGATCAGCGGCTGGGTGGATTCTCTGCTGGCCAGCCTGTTGGGCCAGGGCGCGGTGGCCGGGCTCACCAATGCGCAGACGCTCTACCTGTTGCCGGTCAGCCTGTTCGGCATGTCGGTATCGGCCGCGGAACTGCCCGCCATGTCGAGCGCGCTGGGCGCTGCTACCGAAATCGCCGCGCACCTCCGCCAGCGCCTCGATTCCGGGCTGCGCCAGATCGCCTTCTTCATTGTCCCGTCCGCCATGGCATTCCTGGCGCTGGGCGGTGTCATCACCGCCGTTCTGTTCCAGACCGGCCGCTTCACCGCCGGCGATTCGCGCTACGTTTGGGCCATCCTGGCCGGATCCGCCGTCGGCTTATTGGCCCAGACCCTGGGCCGGCTCTACTCGTCCGCATACTACGCATTGCGCGATACGCGCACCCCGCTCCGTTTCGCCGTGGTGCGGGTGCTCCTCACCAGCGGCCTCGGGTACGTGTGCGCCATTCCGCTCCCCCGCTGGATTGGAATCGATCCCAAGTGGGGCGTGGCCGGGCTCACTGCCTCCGCCGGGATCGCCGGATGGGTGGAATTCACTCTCCTGCGCCGCACGCTCAACGCCCGAATCGGCCGCACCGGCTTGCCGGGGTCGCTGGTCGCCCGCCTCTGGCTCGCCGCAGCAGCAGCAGCCGGAGCCGCCTGGGGAATGAAGACCGCGCTCGGCTCACGCCACCCGCTCATCTTCGGACTGGCCGTGATCGCAACCTACGGCGCTGTCTATTTCGGCGCAACGTGGCTGCTGCGCGTTGAGGAATTCGCGGCCGTCCTGCGCCGGCTCAGACGGCGTTAGACGGGCCGGCGCCAGGATCCCAGGGACTCATCTGGCCCGATGCCCGCTCGTCTGAGAATCGCCCTACGTGTTCCCCTCGGGCCTATCGCAGGGATGGTTCGGAACCGTCGTGTATCGATTCGTACGTCGATTGAACCAGATTTCGTGACTACCGTCCCCCCGACGGTCGGATTCGAAGCCATGAGCCTTGAGCTTGCCGGGACCGCAAGACCTCTCCGAAACTGGCGCCGCCCCCAAGAAACTGCAAACTTTTGCCGCTTTCCTACGTACTATGTGAAAGGCGCTGGAGGCGATTCTATGCGGTCCCTCTCCAACCATTTCAAACACGTGCTGCGCCGCCTGTTCCGCGCGCCGCTCTTCACCGCCATCACACTGGCCACGCTGGCCATCAGCATCGGCGCCAACACCGCGGTCTTCAGCGTCATCGAAGGCGTCCTGCTCAAGCCGCTGCCGTTTCCCAAATCCGAGGAATTGGCGGGGGTCTGGCTGACCGCACCTGGCATCAACATCCCGGAACTGCCTGGCTCTCCTTCTATGTACTTCGTCTTTCGCGAGGAGAACCATGTTTTTCAAGACATTGGGCTGTGGGATGCGGAGACCGTCAACGTCACTGGCTTAGCGGAACCGGAACGCGTCCAGGCAATCCGCGTGACCGATGGTGTGCTGCCGCTGCTCGGCGTGCAGCCAATTCTGGGCCGAGGGTTCTCCCGCTACGACGACTCGCCGGGAAGCCCGGAGACCGTGATCCTGGGCTATGGGTACTGGCAGCGCAAGTTCGGCGGCGATCGTTCTGTGCTCGGCCGCCGCATCGAGATCGACGGCAAGCCGCGCCAGGTGATCGGCGTGCTGCCCCGAAGTTTTCACTTCCTCACCCAGCGCGCCGAATTGCTGGTGCCGTTCCAGTTTGACCGCAGCAAGCTGTTCATCGGCAACTTCAGCTATCCCGCCGTCGCGCGCCTCAAGCCCGGCCTCACCATCGCCCAGGCCGACGCTGACGCCGCCCGCATGTTGCCCATCGTCAATGCGAAATTCCCCGCTCCGCCCGGCCTCAACCTGAAGATGTTTGAAGACGCGCACATTGCGCCCGCCATCCGCCCACTGAAGAAGGAGGTGGTCGGCGACGTGGGGAGCGTGCTCTGGGTGCTGATGGGAACCATCGGCATGGTGCTGGCCATCGCCTGCGCCAACGTCGCCAACCTGCTGCTGGTCAGAGCCGAAGGCCGCCAGCACGAACTGGCCATCCGCACCGCCCTGGGCGCGGGCCGGCGGCAAATCGCCGGCGAAATCCTGTTCGAGAGCATGACGCTGGGCGTGGCCGGCGGCGCGCTTGGCCTGGGTTTGGCCTATGGCGCGTTGCGGTTGCTGGTGGCGCTGGATCCGGCTGGTCTGCCGCGCCTGGAAGAGATCGCGATCGACCCCTGGGTGCTCGTCTTCACGCTCTTCGTTTCACTCCTTTCGGGCGCGCTCTTCGGCTTGATCCCGGTCCTCAAGTACGCCGGACCGGGAACCATCAACGCGCTGCGGCAGGGCAGCCGGACGCTCGGCGCCAGCCGCCAGCGGCATCGCGCGCGCAACACGCTCGTCGTGACCCAGGTGGCCCTGGCTCTGGTGCTGCTGGTCTGTTCCGGCCTGATGATCCGCACCTTCCAGGCGCTGCGCCGGGTCGAGCCCGGGTTCCTGCATCCGGAGCAGGTCGAAACCCTGCGCATCTTCATTCCCTCGGGCCTGATCAAGGATCAAGTCGCCGTGGTGCGGATGGAGCAGGAGATCCTGCGCAGGATCGCGGCGCTTCCCGGCGTTTCCGCCGCCGGCTTTGCCAGCGCCCTCACCATGGATGGAAACACCTTCTTCGATCCCATCTTCGCCGAAGACCGGCATGATGCCGGAGGCCAGCTGCCTGCCGTCCGCCGTTTCAAGTTCGCCTCGCCCGGCCTCCTGCACTCCGTCGGCAACCCTCTGCTGGCCGGCCGCGACTTCACCTGGACAGATGTCTACAACACGGCGCCGGTCGCCATCGTAACCGAGAACTTCGCCCGGGAATGGTGGCATGGCCCGCAAGGCGCGCTCGGCAAACGCATTCGCGAGAACCTGGACGGGCCGTGGCGCGAAATCGTCGGCGTCGCCGGCAACGAACGCGACGATGGCGCTCAGAAGCCCGCCCCCACTACCGTCTATTGGCCTATCATGATGAGCCACTTCGAAGGCGAGGATACGTTCATCTCCCGGGAAGTGGCCTTCGCCATTCGCAGCAGCCGCACCGGTTCGTCCGGTTTTCTCAACGAAATTCGCCAGGCGATCTGGTCAGTGAATTCCAACTTGCCGCTGGCCGATGTCCGCACGCTCGACGACATCTACCGGAAATCGATGGCCCGCACCTCGTTCGCGCTCGTGATGCTCGCCATCGCCGGAGGCATGGCGCTGCTGCTCGGCCTGGTCGGGATCTACGGCGTCATCTCCTACTCTGTGTCGCAGCGCACCCGCGAAATCGGCATCCGCATGGCGCTGGGCGCACAAGAGCCAGAGCTGCGCCGCATGTTTGTCCGCAACGGCCTGGTGCTGGCAGCGCTCGGCGTGGTTTGCGGCCTCGCCGCCTCGATCGCCTTCACCCAATGGATGGCGTCGCTGCTGTTTGAGGTCCGACCGCTCGATCCAATCACTTATGGCGCCGTCGCCGCGGCGCTGTTCGCCGCCACCGCCCTTGCCAGCTATCTGCCCTCCCGCCGCGCCACCTCGGTCGACCCGGTCGAAGCCCTCCGCGCCGATTGATCCGGCAGCCCGCGGCCGGCCATGCGACAATCGTTGCCGTGAGCGACGCCCCTGCCCTGATCACCGACCTGGTGCAGATCAAGCTGCTGGGTGAAAAGAAGCGCGATGAGAATCTCCACTTCCGCCGCTTCATGAAGTCCCGCGATCACTCCGACCGCATCCTGCGCCGGGTTGCCGAGGGCATTGAGGACCAGATCGATTGCACACAGTGCGCCAACTGCTGCAAAACGTCGACCACCGGGGTCACCGAACGCGACATCGAAAAGCTGGCGCGCCATCTCCACATTGCTCCCGGGCGCTTCGTGGCCGATTACACCATGCTCGAGGACGACGAGGGGGCCGGGACGCGCGTGCTGAAGTTCACCCAGAATGCCGGCTGCGTGTTTTTGGAGGGTAACCTCTGCTCCGTGTACGACGCGCGCCCGGCCAACTGCCAGCGCTACCCCCACGTGGTGCGCGGCACCGGCTCGATCGCCAGCCGCATGTGGACTTTCGTCGACCGCGCCGCCATCTGCCCCATCGTCTACAACACCCTGGAAGCCTTCAAAGACCAGTTACGCTTCCGCCGGTAAAGCGGTAGGACGGGCCATCGCCGTTTGTGGCCTGTCGCCCGCTCCAAGACACCGGCGGGCAAAACCGCCGGCGCTACCGGGCTTGCGGCTTTTTGATTGCTCCGCAACGCTGACAAACGACACAAACCGATCGTCTGTCCTACCGTCCCGCCGCGCTAACATGAATCCGATGGGCTTCTATCTCTGGCTTGACGGCGAGGTGGCCTGGGCCCAGGGCACCTATGAATACCGGCCGATGGGAGCCGCCGTAATCGCCTCCTCCGACCTCTTCCGGCGCCGGGATTTCGATCCGCGCCGCAAGCCCAGCCCGCCGCGCTCCGCGGTCTATGCCGGCCAGTTCGCGTCCCTTGGCCACCTCAACGCCCACCTGAAAAGCAGACGCCGTCCGTAGGGGCCGTGCATGCCCGGCCCGCGCTCCGTGGCCCGAATCCACCGCGCCCGCGCGCCGCTCCGCCGTGCGAAGCCTTACTGAACCAATCCAGCCAAGTGTTCAACCATCAGTTCGGGTCTGCTATTCTCGTAGGGAGCGCACCTCCGTGTCCGCGCCCTGCGGGAATGTCAATGAAACATAAGTGTCTTGTTTTGTCCATGATGGTCTTGACGTCCGCGTTGTCGGCAGACGCGCAAACCAGCTCCGTCACACTCAATGGCAGACCGTCGCGGCAGATCGGGCAGCCGCTGCTGATCCCGAAGACCGCCAATCCCAACCTGGTGGAAGGCCGCGAAATGTGGAAGCCGAACGGCATCGCTCTCGATACGTCCACGTCGCCGCCCCTGATCTATGTGGCCGATACCCTGAACAACCGCGTCCTGGCCTGGAAGAATGCGACCGGCTTCACCAACGGGCAGGCGGCCGACCTGATCATCGGCCAGCCGGACCAGTACACCACCACGCCATCCGGACCGAACACCACTTTTTCGACGGGCTTGAGATTCCCCAGCGGCCTGGCAGTTTTTAAGGGCGACCTCTATGTCGCCGACAGCGGCAACAATCGCATCCTGCGCTACAAGGCGCCTTTTGCTCAGTTCGCTCAGACGGGATCGTATCCCACGCCGGACCTCTACGTCGGCCAGCCATCGCTGAAATCGAATACGGCGAACTATCCCAGCGGCGCCCCAACCGCCCAGGGGCTGAATCTGTTTCCCAGCGGCAGCACTTTATTCCCCGCCGGCATCGCCTTCGATAGCAGCGGAGACATGTGGGTGGTCGATCCCGGCAACCGCCGGGTGCTGGAGTTCAACGCGTCCGATGTCGCCAACGGAGGCGGCCTGTTGACCGCCGCCGTCGAATTGGGGCAGCTCGATTTTGTCAGCCTGCAGACCCAGCTCAATCCGGGCATCCCCAATGACCAGCTCATCGCCAATCAGTTTGCCGTGCCTTCCGAGTTAGCTTTCGACGCGGCCGGCAATCTCTATGTCTCCGACGCGGATCCGAACTCTCCCTCGCAGCTGAGCCGCGTGCTGGTCTTCGCTCCCAAATTCACCAGCGGCCAGTCGGCCGCGCGCATCATGGGAGTTGTCGAACTGTCGCAGATCCAAACTCTCACTGCTGCCCAGCAGCTCGCGATTGAAAACGAAACCAACATGAACGGCCCGGCCGGAATCTTCTTCCTGGCCGACAGCAGCGTGGGCGTGGTCGACTCCAATAACAACCGCATCCTGATATTTCCTCCGTATGCCTCCTGGCCTGCGGCAACCACGTCCGTTTCGCCAGCCGCCACCGGCGTCATCGGCCAGAACGGGTCGTTCCAGTCGTTCGGAGTCAACGGCAACACCACTCTCAGCGTGGTAACTCCGCCCGCCAGCGCCGGCGTCTTCTCGGCACCCATCGCCGCGGTCTTCCTGCAGTCCAGTAATGAACTGTTCGTGGTGGATACCAGCAACAACCGCGTGCTGGTGATGCCCAGTCAGTCCGGCAATGCCACGGTGCCGTTCGGCAACGCGACGCAGGTTCTGGGGCAGGACACGATGACCATGAATTCGCCCAACCTGATCGAAGGCCGTGAATTCCAGTTTTTTAACGGCGCGAACGCCAACGCCGGCGTCGCCCTGGATACCACTGGCCCGGTGCCTCATCTTTATGTAGCCGATCCATACAACCACCGGGTGCTCGGGTTCTACGATGCGCGCAAGCTCTACGCCACCGGCGTCCCGGAGGGCCAGCAGGCCTCTAACGAAATCGTCATCGGCGAACCGGACTTCAACACCGCGATTTGCAACTATCCCTCCGGCGATACCACCAAGACCACGGCTTCCGGCCTTTGCTACCCGAGCGGCGTGCTCACCGATTCCAGCGGCAATCTTTATGTCGCCGACACCAATAACGGCCGCGTGGTGCGCTTCCCGGCGCCCTTTGCCACCTGGCCGAAGACGCAGGTTCTCGAGTCCGCAGACCTAGTCCTGGGTCAGACCAGCCTCACCGGCGCGCCCATCACCGATCCCAGCGCAATCCACATGGCGGAGCCTTACGGCCTGGCATTCACGGGCACCAACGGCCTGATGGTATCCGACAGCTTCGACAACCGCGTCCTCTATATTCCGTTTTCCGCCGGCCAGACCTTCAACGCTCCGGACGACAATGGCAAGACTGCCACCAAGGTCTTTGGCCAGCCGGATTTTGTGACTATCACCGCCGGTTCGGCCGCCAACCAGCTTAGTTCGCCGCACCACATCGCCGCCGATACCAACGGCCAGGTGTATGTTACCGACCCCGGCAACGGCCGGGTGCAGATTTTCGCCGATCCCAACAACCCGCTGACGCCTGCCGCTTCCGCCGACGCCATTTTGACCCTGCCCAACCTGACCAACCCGCAAAGCATTTTCGTCAACCAGTCCACCGGGGAGATCTGGGTCGGCACGGTAGCCAGCAATGTCGCGGTGGCAGCCCGCTATCCCAAGTACGACACCCTGCAGCTGAATCCCGCGTCTACCGGCTCAGTGCAGGTAGCTGGGGCCGCGCTGGCGTTGGCCCAGGATCAGTATGGCGACCTCTTCGTGAGCGACGCCTACAGCCGCGTCGCGGTCTATTACCAGGGTCTGGGCGGCGAAAACAGCCAGGCTACCTACCCTGGCCAGCCACTCGCACCCGGCGTCATCGCCAGCCTGTATGCGTCAGCTTCCCAAACCCAGTTCGCGACCAGTTCGATGCCCTCCGGCGGGGTGAGCCTGACCGCGTATCCCATGCCCCTCACGCTGGCCGATGAGCAGGTGATGTTCAATGGGGCCCCGGCGCCGCTCTACTTTGCCGGGCCTTCCCAGATCAATTTCGTAGTTCCCATCGGCGCGCCCACCACCGGATTCGCCGACGTCGAAGTCGTCCAGGCCTCCACCGGCCAGGTGCTGGGCGCCTCCAACCTGCCCATGAACGCTGTTTCGCCCGCTATTTTCTGCGGCGCTTCGGGCGGCTGCCTGCTGAATGGCGGCTTTTATCAGGCGGCCGTGCTCAACCAGGACAATACGGTGAACAGCGCCACCAACCAGGCCGCTCGCGGGAGTGTCATCCAGATCTTCTGCACCGGCCAGGGAGCGCTCAACAACGCGCCTGCCGATGGCGCCCCGGCCGGCACTTCGCCGCTCTCCACCACGCCGCAAACGCCGCGCGTGGCCATCGGATCCTGTTTCGTGGACGACTGCCCGACCCTGCCCGGCGACCCCACCAACGGCAAATGGGTCGGTTATTCAGGGCTTGCCCCGGGATTCGCCGGCCTGTGGCAAATCAACGTGCAGATCCCCATGGCCACCGTGCCGGGCGCGCAGGTGCCAATCGCCATTCAGTACGACGGCGTCGGCAGCGCCAACCTGAGTTCGGGCTTCCACCTCACCATCGCCGTGAAATAGCCTGGCACGCGCCGCTGCGCGCGGGCCGGCAACGCTCCGGTGATATCATGGGAAACGGAATGAGTTTCTTATCTCCCAGACTGCAGTTAAAGGTCTCGCAGAAGCAGATCCTCACTCCCGGCCTCGTTCAGATGGTCACCGTCCTTCAGCTCAACCGGCTGGAGCTGAAGGAGATGATCACCCAGGAAATCGTCAAGAACCCGGTGCTGGAAGAGGCTACCGAGGAAGCCGGCGAAGAGATCACGCCTGAGGAATTGCTGCCGCTGCTCGAGGCCGAGGCCGTGACCGACCCGGCTGACCGGCAGATCCTCGAGGCCACGCCTGGCAACCAGACTTCCACCGCCGAAGGCGAGCGCGCCGACGTCGCCATCAACGGTAACCTCTTCCCTGACCCCGAGGAGACGACCGGCGTCGCCCCCATCGAGGCGGAGGCCGTCACCGCCGGCGACCCGCCCACCGAACCAGCCGCGGCCGACCCTTTCGACGAGATCGATTTCGGCACCTTCTTCGACGACTACCTGGATCCCGGCTATAAAAGCCCCGCCTCCGAATCGGTGGAGAAACCCTCTTTCGAAACTTTCCTCTCCGCTCCGGTCACGCTGGGCGATTATCTGCGCTCGCAGCTCGCTGTCGTCGTCATGCCGGACGCGGTGCGCGATGCAGCCGAAGCCATCATTGGAAACCTCAACGAAGACGGCTATCTCTCGGCCTCGCTGGAAGAGATCACGCCCCTCGGCGAACACCAGTCGCAAACCGTGGAAGCCGCGCTCGCCGCCGTGCAGTCGCTCGACCCGGCCGGTGTCGGCGCGCGCGACTTGCGCGAGTGTCTGATGCTGCAGATCGAAAGCCTCAACGGGCGCGGCGGAGTCGCCTGGCAGATCGTCTCCAGCCACATGCACCTGCTCGAGACCCGCCAGTACAAGGAAATGGCCCGCCTGCTGGGACGGCCCCTCGAACACATCGAGATCGCCGTCTACATGATTCGCCACCTCAATCCGCGCCCCGGCCTGCGCTATTCCGGCGCCGGCGCGCGTGTGGTCGAACCGGACGTGACCTTCATCAAGGACGGCGACGACTACATCATTCAGATGAATGACGAGGACGTGCCGCAGCTCCGTTTGAACGCCCAGTACCGGCGCATGCTCGACCGCGACCAGGGCGCCACCAAGGAAGTGCGCGATTATGTCCGCGAGCGCTACACTTCCGCCATTCAGTTGATGAAGAATATCGAGCAGCGCAAGCAGACCATCCTCAAGGTCTGCCAGGCCATCGTGCGCCGCCAGACCGAATTCCTGTCCCATGGCCTCGACCACCTGAAGCCGATGATGATCAAGGAAGTGGCGGAAGAGGTGGGCGTCCACCCTTCCACGGTTAGCCGTGCTGTGGCCAGCAAGTACGTTCACACGCCGCAGGGCGTTTTTGAGCTGCGCTATTTCTTCTCGGAGGCCGTGCAGGGTCCGTCCGGCAGCGGCACTCCGCTGCTGCTGCTCAAGCGCAAGGTGAAGAAAATGATCGAGGCCGAGGACCGCACCAAGCCCCTCACCGACGAGCAGATCACGGCCATGCTCCAGTCCGAGGGTATCGACGTCACGCGCCGCACCGTCGCCAAGTACCGCGAGGACATGAAAATCCCCTCCACCCACCAGCGCCGCGTGCGAAACTGATTCGGCGCAGCAGCGCAGGCACCTGGACAGTCAGAGGATTCGTTCATGAAGAACCACGGCAAAGACCGCCTGGCGTGACGACGAAGCTTCGCCGGCGGTCTTTTCCGCAGGTTCTTTGGGCTTGCCTACCCGTTCCCAGGGCGGCGCACATCTACCGGGCTACTATTTCTCCTTCACAACGTGCCCGCGGCCATCCCGTACTTCGTTTCCTTTAAAGTGCTGACTATCGACCCGCTTGGCCTCGTCGGCTTTTTCACCGGGCTTTGGCGTGGGGCCCTTATAGCCGTGATCGGGATGGTAACGGTTATTTACGTGGCCATGGAAGTCGTCCGCGCCGTGAAACCACGGGCCAGCGCCAATAAAGACGCCCCCAACAAACCATTCCTGACCGTAGTAGCCTACCGGCGCACACGCATAAGGAGCAACGTCATCGTAACCATACGGACAATCGGGAGCCACTCCGACGTTGACATCGACCTGTGCTTCCGCCTTGGGCGCTGCCGCCGTGAAACCGATCACAGCAACTGTCGCCAACAACACACCTTTTAATCCGCGCATTGCATCTACCTCCAGGAGCGAAGAGAGCAACCCGCGTGCCAGTGTTGTGAATTGCACGGATCGAACGACACGTCTCGTTTCTCACGGAATATGTCGCAGCGCTACGACCGTAGCCCTTCGATCTCTGACCCGCCGGAGCACCACAGGTGGTCTGCTCCAGCTTGCCTGTTACTTTCTGCACCCGCGGCGTCAGCCCGCCGCCGCGAAACTTGCTTGCGCGCGCAGATTCGCCACACCGGCCGTATAGCGGTCGTCGGCCACCAGGAACGCCACGGCATCTTCCAGCCACTCGTGCCACACCCCGTCCGGGTCGTGGGAGGCCACCGTCAGCGTATACTCCTGCGGGCAGAGTTCGCAGCGGAATTGAAAGCTGACCACCAGCGTGCCGCCCTGCCTCACCGGCCCCAGCCGCAGTTTCTCCAGCTCGGTGTTGGTGCCGTAAACGTTGAACCCGCTGCGCGTCCGGATCATCATCCCGACTACCGGATTGGCCACCAGCGCCTGGTACCGCACCGTGATCTTGACCGCCACCTGTTCGCCGGCGCGCCAGGCCATGGTAGGCTTGCCGTCCGCGCCGTTCAGTTCCACGCCGACGATCTCAGCGCGCCCGTCACCACGGAAGAACCGCGGGCTGATGGGCGTGCTCATCGTCCCGCCCCACGCGCGGACGCGCGCCGCGATGTGCCGGCGATAGGCGCTCAGAATTTCTTCCGGATCGCCGCGTCCGACCAGTTTGCCCTCGTGAAGCCACCATACTTCGTCCGCCAGCCGGCGCAGTAAGTCGTCTTCATGCGAGACCACGAGGATGGTCGAGCCCGCCTGTCGCAAGCGGTCGATCGCCACCGCCGCCCGTTCCCGCACCAGCAGGTCCTGGCGTGCAAATGTGTGGTTGATGGCCAGCACCGGCGCCGGCGCCAGCACCAGCGGGCTGTCCGGCTCCAGCAGCCTGGCTCCGCCGGCGCTCTCCACTTCGCCCGTCACCGGCTGCTCCGCGCCGCCGGCCAGGCGCGCCAGCGTGCTCTTGCCGGCTCCGTTTTCTCCCACCACCCCAATCACCGCGCCGTCCGGAGCGGCCGCGTCGAATTCCACCAGCGGCGGGCACGAGACACGTCGAAAAACCAATGCCATAGACGTTAGAATAGCAACTGCCAGATGGATACAACGAACTTACTCGATTCCATGCGCGCCGACTGGAATCGGCGCGCCGTTGAGGACGCCAATTACTACGTGGCCTTCGGCCGCCGCCAGCAGCCTGACGAGGAGTTCTTCTCCACCGCCGATCCAACCGTTCAGCAGTTGCTGCCTGAGCTGAAGCGCTTCACCGGCCGTGACGCAGCGCTCGAAATCGGCTGTGGTCCCGGCCGCCTGATGCGCCCGCTGAGCCGCCATTTCAAGGAGATCCACGGCGTCGACGTTTCCGATGAGATGATTCGCCTGGCGCGGGAGCGTCTCTCGCGCACCCCCAATGCGTTTCCCCAGCACGGCTCGGGCTCGGACCTGGCCCTGTATCCCGACAACAAGTTCGATTTCGTTTATTCTTACGCGGTCTTCCAGCACATTCCCAGCAGCGGCGTCGTCTTCGATTACCTGCGCGAAGCCTTCCGCGTCCTCAAGCCAGGCGGGTACGCACGCTGCCAGTTGAACGGCCTGCCGCCGCACGCGCGCCACTACGATTCCTGGAACGGGGTGCGCATCACGCCCACCGAGATTGAGGCTTTCGTGGAATCGACCGGCTTTCACCTCCTGGCGCTGGAGCAGGTCTGGACGCAGTACATGTGGATCACGCTCCGCAAGCCGGGCGCGAATGCCGCCGCAGCCGGCGCCTCCCGGCTGCGCAACATATCCAACGCGCTCACCGGAGAAGCAGTGACTCCCGCGTCCGGGACCCTGGCCGCGCTCGCGTTGTGGATTGAGCGCCTGCCCGCTTCCTGCCATCTGCTCAACACCGCCGTCACCGCCGATGGCAGCCCCTGCCGCCTCACCTACATTGGTCCGCCCGCAGCCGATGACGTCTCCCAGATCAACGTCGTGCTGCCGGAAAAGCTGCGCACCGGCCTGGTTATGGTCAAGGCCGTCCATGGCGGCAGCCCTCTTTGCGCCGCCGACTGGGTGCGGATCGTGCCGGCAGGCCCCCTGGTTCCGCGCATCACGGCCATCAGCGACGGTGTCAACCTGCTCTCCGGCAACCGGATCCTCAGCCGCACCGTGAAAGTGACGATGGAAGAAGTCACGCCGGGAAACGCTTTTCGCGCCACCGTCGATTCGGTTCCCACTCCCGCGGCCGAAGCCTTTTGTGCCGATCCTGTCGCCCAACGGTGGGAGTTCAACTTCCAGCTCCCCGAGAATCTTCCACCCGGCCCGCACCGCATCGCGATTACCTTGGGCCGCCGCGCCTTTCCCCGGATCCCCATCGAGGTGGCCTGATTGGGGCGCTCCTTCGCCGCCGCCACCACCGCGGTTGCCCTTGTTGTCCTTTTCTTATTGTTTGCGCCGCTGCGCCGCCATCCGGTGCGCCAGCTGCCGGCCGGCGTGGTTGAGGTCCACTCCGAAATTGCCGTCGATGCCGGCTGTGAGCTGCGCGGCGCGCCCTCGGGCACCGTGCTGCATCTGGCTGCGGACTTCACCGGCCGGGCCGCCATCGTGGTGCGCGGCGATCAAGTCACCCTGCGCGATTTCACCATCGATGGCAACCGCGCCGCCCTGGAAACCCGCAGCGGGCTGCCACCCTACAACATGCGGTTCGCCGATTTCACAGGCGCCAACGGCGTCCTGGCAGATCGAGTCACCGGCCTCGCTGTCGATCGCGTCCGCTTTCGCAATATTGCCGGCTTCGCCCTGCTCGTCAGCCGCGCCCGCGGGGTCGACATCCACCGCGTCACCGTCATCGACAGCGGTTCCAGAAACGGCCTCGGCCGCAACAACTCAACCGGCGGCATCCTGCTGGAGGAAGGGACCACGGATTTTCGCGTCACCAACTGTGAGCTGTCGGGCATCCGCGGCAATGGGATCTGGACGCATTCCCTCTACACATCGCCTCGCAACGGGCGCGGCGTCATCGCCCTCAATCGCTTCCGGCAGATCGGCCGTGACGCCATCCAGGCAGGCCACGCTACCGCCCTCTCGATTACCGGAAACTCCGGCAGCCGCATCGGCTTTCCGTGGGAAGATGTGGATATCGAAAACGGCGCCACTCCGGTCGCCATCGATACCGCCGGCAACGTCGACGCGTCGTCATATGTCGGCAACCGCTTCGCCGAGATCGACGGCAAGTGCATCGACCTCGACGGCTTTCACGATGGCGAGGTCCGCGCCAACCAGTGCGTCAACCGGGCTCCGCCCGAATCCTATCGCTACGGCCACTACGGGATCACCTCCAACACTGCCAACCCCGACATGCGCTCCCAAAACGTCCGCGTAGTGGATAACTGGATTGACGGCACCCTCTACGGCGGAGTTTTCCTCATCGGCTCCGGCCACACGATCGCCCGCAACCGCCTGCTCCATCTGGACGCCTCCCACTGCAACGAGAATGCCGCTCGATTCGGCTGCTATTATGGCCCCGCCGATCCGGAGATTCTCGAGGCCGGCATCTATCTGGCGCACGGCGCCGAGCACCCTGCCCCCGCACGCCTCAATCTCATTGCCGGAAACCAGATCACCGGTTTCAAAATGCAGTCGCGCTGCATTCTCGCCGCCCCCGGCGTCGAGCCCCTCTCCAACACCATCGCCCATAACGATTGCCGGAACCAATAACGCCTTGCCAAGGTAGGACAGACGATCGGGTTGTGTCGTCTGTCATTTGTTTTGTGTTTCCGTAACCCGAAAAGCGACAGACCACACAAACCGATGGTCCCCTCATGCGTTCACACGGCATCTCTCCAACTCTTCCAATCACTTACCCCTCCAATCCCTTGACACGCCACTTACCCTGAAATTGGGACCGTGGCGCTCGGGTGGCCGATACGCATGGCGGGGTGCCCTCTGGGCCAGTCCGCGAAGCCCGGCCACGCGCAACGAGTTCTCTAAAGCCCAAAGTGTTTGCCTCATCCCGCGCGTAGCGGGAGGTCCACATGAGAATAATCCAGCAAGCATTGGCCTGCGCGCTCTGCGCGGCCCTCACCGCGCTCGCCGTCGCTGCAACTCTCCTGGTGCGGGCCGCCACCACGACGGTCGCGGCAGTTCCGGCTGAGATCCGCTTGACGCGCGCCGCGCTGCTGCAACAAGCCGACGCCGCACGCCGCGACCTCACGCTGCAGATCGCCGAGGCGCGCACCGGCGCCCTGGCGCTTTCCGACCGGCAGGCGACCGCCTTCCGCACCGGCATTCTGGCGCAGACAGGCGGCTTTGGCGGCGTCGTGAGCGAGCGGATCGGCGCAACGTTGCTGCAAGCCGACTCTACGCTTGCCGCCACCCGTTCGCTGGAATTCGAGCTCCAGCCCACCCTCCGCCACTCCGCCGCCGTCGCAGCGCAGATCGACGATTCGCTGCCCATGTTCCTCGATTGCGACCACAACCCCGATTGCCTGTTCAACCGCTACGTAGGCGTTTCCCGCGGCATTGAAACCGCCGCCACCGACGTTTCCGGCATGAGCCAGGATTTCCGCCGCGACTGGCCGGCCTATCTGAAAACATGGCAGGACATCGGCACGCAGACCGACAGTTTTGTCGCCAACATGAACCGCCTCACCCGGCCGCGCTGGTATGACCGGCTGATAGGGTACGGCCTCAACGGCGTCGTGATCTACCGCAGCCTGAACCCGGCAGGCGCAGCGGTGACCGGCGCGCAAATCCTGTCGGCTCGCCCGTAGGTCTTATGAATACTATGTTCCTTTTCCCGGCCCGCTTGAGGCGCGATCCCAGGTGCCCGGCTCGATGAGTGGCCCTTCCGGCATCGTCCCCTGCAAGGCCAGCGCGGTTGCCATCGGTCTCATCAAGCAGTTCGAGAGCCTCCAGTTCCACGCGTACCTTTGCCCTGCCCATGTCTGGACCATCGGCTGGGGGCACACCGCCGGCGTTAAGCCAGGCGACACCGTCACCGAAGAACAGGCCGAGGCGCTGCTGGACAGCGATGTCGCGCCCATCGAGCGCGATCTCCCTCAGGTCATCCACGCACCGCTTACCCAGGGGCAGTTAGATGCGCTCGTTTCCTTGTGCTTCAACCTGAAGGGCGGCGCGCTGGCGCTGCCGTCGATCGCACCCAAACTGGTGGCCAAGGCCAACGCCGGAGATGCCGCGGGCGCCGCCGCCGAGCTGCTCGATATCGACAAGGCGACGAACGGCCAAGTGCTCCCCGGCCTGGTTCGCCGCCGGCTGGCCGAGCGCGAGGTCTTCCTATCGTAGGGCCGGGCATGCCCGGCCCGCATCCGCCCGCAAGTTACTCTCCCTCGCGGCTTTCCCTCGCTGCCTCGCTCTGATGCATCCCCTGCTATCATGAATGCTGATGAAGGGCATCGTTCTTGCCGGAGGCACTGGGAGCCGGCTTTTTCCCCTGACCAAGATCACCAATAAGCACCTGCTGCCGATCTACGACCGGCCCATGATTTACTACCCGATCCAGACGCTGGTCGACGCCGGGATTGAAGACATCATGGTGGTCACCGGCGGGCGCAATTCTGGCGATTTTCTCCGCCTGCTGGCGAATGGGAAAGAGTTCGGGTTGAAGCACATCCATTACACGTACCAGGAAGGGGAAGGTGGCATCGCCGACGCCCTGGCTCTGGCCGAGCACTTCGCCGACGGGCAGAAGATCTGCGTCATCCTGGGCGACAACATCATCCAGGGCAACATTCGCGAGGCGGCTGACCGGTTCCGCCGCCAGCCGAATGGCGCCCACATTCTGCTCAAAGAGGTTGCCGACGCCGAGCGCTTCGGCGTAGCGGAAGTGGCCGGCGACCGCATCGCCGGCATCGAAGAGAAACCGGCTCACCCGAAATCGAATTACGCCGTGACCGGCATCTACATGTACGATGCCAGCGTGTTCGACAAGATCAAGACACTGGTGCCCTCCCACCGCGGCGAGCTCGAGATCACCGACGTCAATAACGCGTACGTGCGCGAAGGCTCGCTCACATTTTCGTTTCTGACCGGCTGGTGGACGGACGCCGGCACCTTCGATTCCCTGCTCCGCGCCGCCAACCTGGTGAAGGAGTCTGTGGCGCGCGCCGCGGCGCTTGCGGAACACGCGGAAGGAGCCGTCAGAACCTGATGCCGGGAGAAACGGTGACGCCAGGACGGCCGCTGGCCGCGCTGGGCAGCCTGGAGCTGGCGATTCCGGAATGTCCCAAGGGGATCGGGTCGTTGATCAGCGCCGTCGATTCAACCGAACGCATCGCCGGCGTGGAAATCGCCCGCCTCGCGGTGCACCCGGACGACCGCGGCTACTTTCTCGAAGTGCAGCGCCTCGGGCTAGGACTGGCACGCACCTTCCCTCCTCAAAGCAGCCAGGTATCAGCCGCGCTCAGCTACGCCGGTACCATCAAGGCGTTTCACTACCATCTCAAGCAGACCGATTGCTGGACGCCCGCCAAGGGTCTGTTCCAGGTCGCGCTGGTGGATCTGCGGCTCGGCTCGCCTACCTTCGGCAAGCGAAACACCATGTACGTCGGCCCGTTGCGCCCCTGGCAGATCCTGATCCCGCCCGGCGTAGGCCACGGATATAAAGTGATCGGCAAGGAAAGCGCGATGCTGATCTACATGACCGACCGCTTTTACGATCCGGCCGACGAAGGCCGCATCGCGTTCGACGACCCCAGCATCCACTACGATTGGGAAACCCAAAGAAAGTAAGCCGCCGATGAAGATCCTGGTCACGGGCGGCGCAGGTTTCATCGGTTCGGCCTTCGTGCGGCTGGTGGTGGCCGAAACTTCCTGGAACGTCGTCAACCTCGACAAGCTGACTTACGCCGGGAACCTGGAAAACCTGGCCGACGTGGAAGCAAGCGACCGCTACCGGTTCGTGCACGGCGACATTGCGGACTCCGCCGCGGTGAACGCCCTGATGGCCGAAACCAGGCCGGACGCCATCGTGCACTTCGCGGCGGAATCGCACGTTGACCGCAGCATTCTTTCGCCCGAACCGGTCATCCAGACCAACCTGCTCGGCACCTTCCGGCTGCTCGAAGCGGCGCGCCTCAACAGCGTCCCGCGCTTCGTGCATGTCTCGACCGATGAAGTGTACGGCAGCCTGCCGGCGCCGGAGGAGGCCACCGAGAGATTCCCGCTGCAGCCAAGCAGTCCGTATTCCGCGTCGAAGGCCGGCTCGGATATGCTGGCGCTCTCCTACTTCGTCACCTTCCGCCTGCCAGTGGTCGTGACCCGGGCGTCGAATAACTACGGCCCTTACCAGTTCCCCGAAAAGTTGATTCCTCTGATGATCGCCAACGCGCTGGAAGACCGGCCGCTGCCGGTTTACGGCGATGGAATGCAGGTGCGCGACTGGCTGTATGTGGACGATCATTGCCGCGGTATATTGGCGGTGCTCGACAAAGGACGCGCCGGCGAGATCTACAACATCGGCGGCAACCGCTCGCTGCCCAATCTGGAAGTGATCCGCAAGTTGCTGGCGCTGGCCGGCAAGCCGGAGACCCTGATTGAATACGTGAAGGACCGGCCCGGCCACGACCGGCGCTACGCGCTCTCCAGCGAGAAAATCCTGCGCGAAACCGGCTGGCGACCGCAAGTGGATTTCGAGACCGGCCTGGCGCGCACGATCGATTGGTACCGCGCCAACGCTGCCTGGGTGGCGCGCGTCCGCAGCGGCGCGTATCGAACCTATTACGAGCGCAACTACGCCAACCGTGTCTAAACCCGCGGCCAAGGTAGGACAGACGATCGGTGTTTGTCGTCTGTCGATGGTTGGTCAGGCGATCGGAGCTTGTCGTCTGCCAACGATTCGCGCGTTGCCGACGCGTGACAGACCACACAAGGCGATGGTCTGTCCTACCTGCCCACGAAGAGCGGTCACGGCCTGACTCATATGCGGGTAGCGATTGAAGCGGCGAGCCTGAGCCTGTCCAGCGGCGGGCTGGCGCGGTACACCAGCCAGCTCAGTCTGGCGCTGGCGCGCTACCGCGCGGACGATGACTTCTACCTGATCTCGGACCAGCCTTTCTCCATGCCGGAAGGCGCTCCCGCGAACCTGAAGCGCGGCACGGGGCCGCGCAACGCGGTCGAGAGGCGCTGGTGGCTCTGGGGCATGGCGCAGGAACTGAATCGAATTGGCGCCGACGTGGTGCACGGGCCGGACTTCGCCGTTCCATACCTGGCGCGCCGGCCCAGCGTGATGACGCTGCACGACATGTCGCCGTGGCTCGACCCGGCATGGCACGATGGCGCGGGGCGCGTCATGCGGCGCACTCCGCTGCTCTTGAAGATGGGCCTGGCCACCATGGTGATCACCCCTGGGGAGCGCGTGCGGCAGGAAGTGATCGCGAGATTTCAGCTCAGCCCGGACCGCGTGGTGGCAGTGCCGGAGGCCGCCGCCGAGTGGCTGGTGCCTGTGGAGACGCGGCCGGAGTCACCCTATTTCCTGTTCGTCGGCACCATCGAACCGCGCAAGAACCTGCCGATGCTGGTGGAGGCGTGGCGAGAGGTGCGCAAGCGCCACCCGGCCGAACTGCTGGTGGCCGGCCGGCGGCGCGCGGACGCTCCCGTGATTGCGGAGGAACCGG
>Ga0181535_10001593_pt1 | contig 29315 bp, 24 predicted proteins | sample PEATcosm2014_Bin_44_FD_119774 | JGI IMG/M metagenome (GOLD analysis project Ga0181535, IMG submission 119774) | Peatland microbial communities from MTU Mesocosm Facility, Houghton, MI, USA - PEATcosm2014_Bin17_30_metaG | ecosystem: Environmental > Terrestrial > Soil > Wetlands > Peat | place... | reverse complement strand
TTCTTCGCATGTGGCGCCGTGGCAAGGCGCACATCGAAGATCGTTGGATGGACGAACACATGTATCTCTCCGAGGGGCGTTCGGTAACCTTCGATGGCGGCTTCGCGGACCACAGCCTGCGAGACCTCACGTTCTTCATCGACAAACACAATTGGTATGCAAGCCGGGAAGCGTTGGACGTGCTGAACAAGCGCCTTCATCTCTTTGAAGAGTCGTGCGCTCTCACCGCTGAATCGACGGCGCGCCAGGCAAAATTGAAGCGCTTCTTCAAAGAATCGGTCTACAATCGGATTCCATTTGAAATCTCCGCCTTCGCCTATTTTTTTTATCGATATTTCATCCAGCTTGGCTTTCTGGATGGGCGCCAGGGTCTTGTCTATCACGTTTTGCAGGGTTTTTGGTACCGCTTCCTGGCGGGAGCAAAACTTCGCGAACTGGAAGCGGCGGTACGCGATGCCTCGCCCGGCGATGACGTCCGCATCAAGATTGCAGGCCTAACGCGGCAAAAGTTTTAGGAGGAGACTCATGATCTTCTCGCATTCCCAACTCAATTGATCATTGGAAAGCCCAATTCCGCTCTGCTAGTCTAGATTGACAGTTCGCTGGATCATTTTCCTGGAAAGAATGCCCGGCATATTCATACTCTGTATTTATAACCGTGCAAACATCGTTCAATATTCATCCTCGAGGAGAAGAACGGCATGGCGATAAAGAAAGCGTTGGTTTGTGGCGCCGGCGGCTTCATTGGCAGCCACATGGTCAAGCGTTTACGAGCGGAAGGGTACTGGGTTCGCGGAGCCGACCTCAAACATACCGAGTACAGTCCGTCTGAAGCGCATGATTTCGTTGTCGCCGATCTGCGCCTTCGCGAAAGCTGGGAAGAAATTCTTGACGAGGGGATGGATGAGATTTATCAGTTTGCGGCGGATATGGGTGGCGCTGGTTATATTTTTACCGGAGAAAACGACGCTCATGTCATGCATAACTCGGCCATGATCAATCTTCAGGCGGCGGATTTTGCCGCGCAGCGTAAAGTGAAGAAAATCTTCTACTCATCTTCTGCTTGCATGTACCCAGCCTACAATCAGGAGGACCCCAACAATCCCAAGTGCGCCGAAGAAACTGCCTATCCTGCGGCCCCCGACAGCGAATATGGATGGGAAAAACTCTTCAGCGAGCGGATGTACCTGGCCTTCGGCCGTAATCACGGCCTCAACGTCCGGATTGCGCGCTTTCATAACATCTTTGGCCCGGAGGGCACATGGCAGGGGGGGAAGGAAAAGGCGCCTGCCGCTCTCATGCGTAAGGTGGCCGAGCAGCCGGATGGCGCGCAGATTGAAATCTGGGGCGACGGCTTGCAGACCCGCTCCTTTCTTTACATCGATGAGTGTATTGAAGCAGTCCGCAGGCTGATGGAGAGCTCTTTCCCGGGCCCGGTTAACATCGGTTCCGAGGAGATGGTCACCATCAATCAGATGGCGGAAATGATCATGAAGATCGCCGGCAAGAAGCTTTCGATCAAGCATATTCCGGGGCCCACTGGCGTGCGGGGTAGAAACTCCGACAACAAGCTGCTGCGCAAGAATCTTGGTTGGGAGCCGAGCCAGAGTCTTTTCGAAGGTCTCTCAAAAACATATCCTTGGATCCAGAATCAGTTGCAAGCCGCGTTGGCGGAGTCCGCGAAGGTGCCTGCCGGCGCCCGCTAGAAGAAGATGAGGCGGTGGGACATCAAAGCGCCCGCTCATTGAATGCCGATCTTCTCTTGGCAAAGCGCATCTCCCGCCGCAGAACGATCGCTGGCCTGACGACCCGGCCTGCTTTAGATGCACAGGGGAATCGGTCACCCGCGACCGGCCTTGTTATGAAGAAGCGGTTTGACCAAGTCTGTAATCTTCTCAGCACCATTGCATTTGTTCGAGGATCGGGGGTTACCACCCGCAAATGAAAAAAGCTCTCATCACCGGTTGCACTGGCCAGGACGGCTCCTACCTGACTGAGTTCCTTCTCGCCAAAGGATACGAAGTTCACGGTCTCAAGCGGCGTGCTTCGAGTTTCAATACCGATCGCGTCGATCACATCTTCCGGGATCTTCACGAGACCGGCAACCGCTTTTTCTTGCACTATGCCGATCTCACGGACGGCAGCTCGCTTTCTTCGCTCCTGCACGACCTTGAGCCGGACGAGATCTACAATCTTGGTGCGCAGAGCCATGTGAAGGTGAGCTTTGAGATTCCGGAATTTACTGCAGATGTGGTCGCCTGCGGAACTCTGCGCCTGCTCGAGGCCATGCGGCTCACCGGCGTCAAGTGCCACTTCTATCAAGCTTCATCGAGCGAAATGTTCGGCAGTGCGCCTCCCCCCCAAAGCGAAACGACGGCCTTTCATCCACGCAGTCCGTATGCCTGCGCCAAGGTCTTTGGCCACAACATTACGGTGAACTATCGCGAAAGCTATGGGATTCACGCGTCGAGCGGCATTCTCTTCAACCATGAATCTCCGCGCCGCGGCGAGACCTTTGTCACTCGCAAAATCACGCGCGCGGTGGCACGCATCAAGTACGGAGTTCAGCAGAAACTCTTTCTGGGTAACTTGGAAGCGCGCCGCGACTGGGGATATGCACCCGATTACGTGCGCGCCATGTGGTTGATGCTTCAGCAGGAAGAGCCAGACGATTTTGTCATCGGCACCGGAGAGGCGCATTCTGTCAGGGAATTCGTCGAACTTGCCTTCGCAACCGCCGACCTGGATTGGCAGAAGTACGTAGAGATTGATCCCCGCTATTTTCGGCCGGCCGAGGTCGACTATCTCTGTGCGGATACCGCCAAGGCGCGAAAGGTCCTGGATTGGGAACCGACTGTATCGATTACAGAGTTAGTCCGCATCATGGTCGAGGCTGACATGAAGGATTTGGAGGCTCGCATCAAAGGCGGGACCGCGGCCCTTCAGCTTGCGGCCGCTGCCGAAGGCGGGCAGGCATGATTCGGTTGCCCGATAAGCGAATCGTGGTCACTGGCGGAGCAGGATTTCTTGGACGTCACCTGATCGCTCGGCTCCGGAAGATGGGCTGCAAAGACATCTTCGATCCGGCGCACAAAGATTACGACCTTACGCGACTCGACGCGATCGAACGCATGCTCGACGAGCATCGGCCGGAGGTTCTCATTCACCTGGCGGCTGCGGTGGGCGGAATCGGCGCAAATCGCGCCAACCCAGGCCGATTCTTCTACGAAAACGCGATCATGGGCATTCAACTTATCGAGGCGGCGTGGCGTCGCGGGATCGAGAAGACAGTTGTCCTGGGCACAATTTGCGCATATCCGAAGTTCACGCCGGTGCCATTTCGTGAAGATGACTTATGGAACGGTTACCCAGAGGAGACCAACGCGCCTTACGGGCTGGCGAAGAAGATGTTGCTCGTGCAGTGCCAGGCCTATCGCGAGCAGTATGGAATGAACGCGATTTACCTTTTACCGGTAAATCTCTATGGGCCCGGCGACAACTTTGATTTGAATTCCTCTCATGTGATTCCTGCTCTGATCCGCAAGTGCCTTGAGGCAGTGGAGGCAGGCCGCGAAGAGATTGTGCTGTGGGGCGACGGGTCGCCTACGCGCGAGTTCCTTTACGTGGAGGACGCCGCGGAGGGCATTGTTCTGGCGACGGAGCAGTACGACAAATCCGACCCGGTAAATCTGGGCAGCGGCATGGAGATCTCGATTCGCGACCTTGCAACTACCATTGCGGAGATGACAGGCTTTACGGGAAGGATCGTCTGGGACACGAACCAGCCAAATGGCCAGCCGCGGCGTCGTCTGGACGTTAGCCGCGCAGAAAGCGAGTTTGGGTTCCGGGCCGCAACGTCGTTTGAGGTAGGCCTGCGTAAGACGATCGATTGGTATATCGGTTCCATGCGGCCCAAGGCTGTACATTAAGATTCCGGGATCTTGAAATCGTCACCGCCGCTTCCGAATGGCAAACACGGATGCATCGCGGTGAGACCGACCGCCGGACACGATGCGCTCGACGCCAGCATTCATCCTGGTACCGGTTACCTGGCAGTACAACCTGAGTCACTCTCTATCAACGGATTCTCTAATTGCCGTGCGTCTCATACCGCAATCGACTAAAGCGCGCGAACCATAAACTGGAGTAAGAACGTGAGCAGAAAAGTGGCCGTGACGGCCTTGATCCGATTTGCAACTGCGTTAGCAGGACTCGCCCTGATGGCAACTGGCACGCTTGCGGCTGAACCATCGGGGACGCCGGGCAGCTCAGGACAGTCCACAGTCGCCTCAAACGGTCTCGGACCCGACTGTGAGCCGGTCACGCATGGCTCACCCTATATTCCTCTGGACAGTTGGGTCTATCCGGCGGTCATGCGGCTCTATGCTTTGGGGTATATGGATAAAGTTTACCTGGGTATGCGTCCGTGGACGCGCGCGAGTTTGAGCAACATGCTGGATGAGACTGAAGACCGTCTCGAGGATGTGGATGAAGGGCCGATTACGAGCGTTGCCAAAGGAATATACGATGCGCTCAGGCGCGAACTACGCAACGACACTGAAGACTCTTGCACGGCGAACAAGGGCAGCGTCCACACCGAGACGGTCTACAGCGTGACCCGTGGCATGAGCGGCACTCCGCTGCGCGACAGCTATCATCTCGGCTCGACCGTCGTAAACGACTATGGCAGACCCTATGCCAACGGCTTCAATAACTACTCCGGCGCCAGCGGCTATGCGTCCTTCAACCGGCTTCTCCTCTACGTGCGCACGGAGTTTCAGGGCGCGCCCTCGACTGCCGGCTACTCGTCCGCGCTGGTCGGGCAACTTGCAGCTCTCGACGGCACAACGAATTACTTCAGTCCCACTTGTTTTCAGAATGGAACCAATTGCACCCCTCTCCCAAACAGCCAGCAGACGACGATGCCGGTGGGCCCCGTTGCATCCGCCGTCCGAATGCGCATCATGGAAGCTTACGTCTCCGTCCAATATCTCAATCATGTAATCTCCTTCGGGAAGCAGGATGAATGGCAGAGCCCGGCATTGGGCGGCTCCATGTCCTATTCCAACAATGCTGAAAACATTTACGCCTTCCATATCAACCGCATTGAACCGCTGGATGTGCCTTTGCTTTCCCGGATTACCGGTCCTTTCCGTTACGAGTTCCTGATAGGTCCCCTGAAGGGGCACACATATCCCATCGATCCTTGGGTACATGTGGAGAAGGTCAGTTTTCGGCCTACGGAAAACCTTGAGCTTGGATTCGAGCGCACCGTGATATGGGGGGGCAAGGATCACACTCCCATCACCATCAAGAGTTTCCTGAGGAGCTTCTTTAGCTTTGCCTCTCCCAGCGCTGCCGTCAAGAACAGCACTCGCGACCCCGGAGCGCGGTTTGGCGCCTTTGACTTCTCCTATCGGCTTCCCTTCGTCCGCAACTGGCTTACTCTTTACACGGACTCAGAGGTGCATGACGATGTTTCCCCGATCGATGCTCCGCGGCGTGCATCCTGGCGGCCCGGTCTATATCTATCCCACGTGCCGGGTATTCCGAAGTTGGACGTGCGAGCCGAAGCTGTCTCTACCAATCCGCCCGGGGCAATGGGCGGCGACGGTCACTTCATGTATTTTGAGGCGATTCAGCGCCAGGGGTACACCAACAACGGCCAGATGTTCGGCGACTGGATTGGCCGTGAGGACCGGGGAGGCCAGGGCTGGATTACTTACCACCTGAGCGGCAATGAATGGATTCAGGTCGGAGTTCGTAATCAGAAAGCCGCAAAAGATTTTATTCCCGGCGGAACGACTCTAAACGACATCAACTTTCAAGTGGTCAAGCGGATCGGCAAGGATCTCGAGATCAATGGCAGTTTCACGCACGAGCATTGGAAGGCGCCCATCTATCTTTCCGGCCAGCAGACCGTCACCAGTACAACCATCCAGCTTACTTGGTTCCCGGGAAGAAAATTGAGATTCTAACAGGCCGCGGGTCAGTCGCGGCTGCTTCCTGCGTCTGATTGTCCGTTTGCGTTTTCGTTTCTGGGTACACCAGCCTTGGTCTCGCAATTTGCGCCAACCGGCATGCTGTTGCCCGGAAGTTGTTTCCGAAATGGAGAGTCCGGGTTTGAACAGCAAAGTTATCGATGTTGGCCAAAATTAGGGGGACTTCTTGTCCGATAGCAGTTCCGTCAGGCCATCTCTATTCTCCGCGCTTTCACTCCGGCGAATAACAACTTCAGGAACCTATATCCCCGAGATCGACGGGCTCCGGTTCATCGCTATTCTCTCGGTGGTTCTCTTTCACGTACCAGTCCAGATACCTCTCCACTCCGTCCAGGAGGCGACAACAAGTCCATTCTGGCATCTGATTGCGAACGGGAGCCGCGGAGTGCAACTGTTCTTTCTAATCAGCGGCTTCATTCTCGGGATGCCTTTCGCGGCGCACCTGCTGCTTGGGAAGAAGGCCGTACGTCTGCGCGATTACTTTCTGCGCAGGGTAACCAGGCTCGAACCTCCGTATATTCTGTCGATCCTGATTCGCATTCCTTTGCTGTTGCTGGTCATGCACAAACCAGTGCGCATGGTGCTCGTGCATGGTCTTGCGAGCCTGTTTTATCTGCATAGCCTGGTATACGGCGCCGCGAGCGCAATCAACCCTCCTGCCTGGTCGCTGGAGGTCGAAATTCAGTTCTACTGCCTGGCGCCGATTCTTGCCTGGGTCTATTTCAGGCTGCGCGCCAAATGGGTGCGGAGGCTGCTTGGATTGGCGTTTATTGTTGCGGCCGGAATCATGCAGCTCCATTTCTTTTCCTGGCCGTCCGATTCAAGGGCAGCTCTGAGCATCGCGAACTACCTGCAATACTTCTTCGCCGGATTCCTGTTGTGCGATCTCTATCTCATCGACTGGATCCGAATTCCGGCGCACTGGATATGGGATGTTTTATCGATCGGCGCCTGGTGGTGGATATTCGCGGCCGACGGAAATCTGGTCCATGTTTTCTTGCCTGTTGCGGCTCTGGTTGCTTATGTCGGAGCGTTCAAGGGCCTGCTTTTCCCAAGATTCTTCCGTATGACCTGGGTAAGCCTGACTGGGGGTATGTGCTACAGCATCTATCTGACCCATAACTTGGCAATCGCTGGAGTCGGCTTTCTTTTTCACCGGCTGTTTTCCTCTCCCTCGGCGTCATTCGTCGTGCGAGATGTCGTCGCCTATGGGGCCGCGCTGCCCATAGTTTTCTGCGTTGGCCTGCTGCTGTACGTGACAGTTGAGAGGCCATGCATGGACAAGAACTGGCCGGCAAAGTTGTGGCTGCGCCTGCACGGACAGCGTGGCATCGAGAATCCAGCTTGAAAAGGTGTGCTTAAGACAATTGGCAAGCGCGACGGGAATAGCGCACAACAGGGCCCGGCGTTCCGATTGGGCTTCTTGCCTACAGGGTGCGATCCATCCTCATGCAGCGTGCTGCGCCGCCCGCCGAATGATCGCCAGTTCTTCGGGCGAAAAGCGGCAGTGTTCCACCGCCTTGATGTTGCTCTTGAGATGCCTGGGTTGCATCATGGAAGGGATCACGACCGAGATGCCGGTTTCGCTGAGGATGCTGTTGAGCACCAGCTCCGGCAAGAGCAAATCATCGGCGGGGTCCAGCTTCTCGCGCAACAGAGCCGGCAGCTCCGCCGACGCGCGCATACGGGCAATCACCTCGCGGCAACGGCTGATGCCCTCCGGCCCGCCAAAAGGATGGTTCGCCACAAGGAACATCGATTGCGCGGCCCGGGCAGTCTGCTCCGTGAAAGCCAGATTGAACATGTTCAGGGCGAACTGCGCCGTCGCTAGCTGTGGGGGCCGGTTGGCGAAGACAGCGCTGATGACATCTTCTTCGCCGGAGATGCCTGCCATGCGAACCTTGCCTGCCTCGACAAGGCGCCCAAGCTCCTCCATTAAACTGTCCTGCTTGAGCGCGCTGATGGGCGCCGCGTGCATGAGCAAGATGTCAACGGTATCGGTTTTCAGTTCGCGCAGACTCGTTTCAAAGCTGGACCTGAGGACTTCAACTGTGAACTGTCCGCCCGCGAACTGGTCCGCGGCCTGTTTTCTGGCCATGCTGCGCAGCCCTGGAAAGAGTCGTATCGCTGCACGCGCCAGCGGCTTTACCCGCTGCTTCCAACCGCTCGGGTTTGCCGGCACAATTCCAAACTTTGTGCATAGCACCACGGAATCGCGCTTCTTGCCGGCAAAGAACTCGCCGAGCAATCCTTCGCAGGCGCCGTAGCCATACGATCGCGCCGTGTCATAAAAAGTGATCCCGGCGTCGTACGCCGCGCCCAGAGCAGCCAAAGAATCGCGCCTTCCGGCACGGCCAAGCATCGCGGCGCATCCCAGGCCGAGAACCGAAACGCGCGGGAGCGTCGTCTGCGGTCCGCGGAGCACAATTTCAGTGCTGCGCATGGCGGTAGAATAACATCGCTATTGCTTCAATCCGGCCAGCCGGTGCGCCAATCTCATGGCGAATGCGACGGCGAGCAGCGTCGAGTTAGCCTGGCCAGTGGAGGGAAAGACGGCCGACGAGGCGACGTACAAATTGGACAGCCCATGCACCTTCAAGTCTGAATCAACGACGCTCTGAGCAGGATCCTCTCCCATCCGCGCGCTCCCGACTTGATGGAATCCATCGGATGCTGTTTCCCAGATATGTTCGCGCATCTTCTGGGGAGAATCCCAATACTCCAGGCGGCCAATGCCATTGGCGCAAAGAGCCTGATCGAGCAGCCGGTGCGATTCCACCACGCTATCGATATCCTGATCGGTATAGCGCAGATCGATATTGGCGCGACGAACGCCGAAGGCGTCGGCCTCGCAAGCAAGCCGGATGCGGCTGGACGGGCTTGGAACCTGCTCGGCGTGATAGTGCAGGGCGTACTTGCCGCCACGGTTCGGTACCAGAAAGCCCGGTTTGCGGGGCTTGCGCAGGAATCGATCGCGCAGAATCCGGACCATGTCCAGGGCTCCGCGCGGCGCGCCCAGTATGGCGTTGCGCAGATGGGCGGCAATCGGGTACGGCCGCGGACCGGTATGAGCAAGACGAATCGCCTCAGGCAGCAGGGATCGTCCCGTGGGCGGAAAAGCCAGAGCGAGAAAGACCGAGGAAAGCACTCCGCTGCGATGGTTGGCATCGTAAAACGGCGGGTTGTCCGGCCAGAATGAAGTGTTCAAAACCCGGTTTGCTGTTTGCGCATCGGTGGTCAGCATGAAGCGCCTGCGGTAAAAGACGCCGTTTGCGTCCAGCTTGAAGTCCAGGTCTGTGAAGGATTCCGGCTTGTCGAGCTGAATGCTTGCAATCTTTCCGGAGAGATGCCCCATGTAGTAGCGGCCAAGCGGCCCATCGACACCACCGAAGTGGTGCGGGTGACTCTGCTGGAAGTGGAGCAAAAGCCGTGTTGATTCCACACCGCCTGCCGCCAGAATGATTTGCCGCGCCCTGACGGTGCGGCTTCCGCTGGGTGTGGCAACGATCAGGCTTTCCACCGTCTGCCCATCATGTGTGAGATTCAATCCCGTCACGGTGCTTCTCAGGCAGATTTTGACCCGCGGCGAGCGCAGCAATGCATCGCGATGTGCAAGGATCAGGCGCGGCTCGGTCGACCAACGCTCTACAAAATCAAGCGTCAACCCATCGGTAAGCTTGCGCGCATAGGGAATGGCGAATGAATCTTCGCCGCAAAGGAGATATTTGCTGGCGAGTCTGTACCAGGGCTGGATGGCTTGTTGGGTGACGGGCCAGTGCGCGTCTGGCACGAAATCGCGATCCAGGAAGTCCACTTCATCAAAGGCCACGCAGCGCCCGCCCCACGTCCATGACGTACCGCCGAGGGCGCGACAAACTGCCAGATCCATCTCGGCGTGCCGGCGCGCGTCTGCAATCTCTGCGCGAGATGCCTCCGAGATCGTGGCATCAACTTCGTTATCACCGGATTCCAGGACCAAAACATCCCGGCCAACCTGTTCGAACTCCAACGCCAGGGCCATGCCTACGGGGCCCGAGCCAACCACACACAAATCAACGATTGAATCGCCAGGATGGAGTTCTTCGATCATCAATCAGGCCAGTTGCACGGATTCCCGTCAGCATTAGGCCAGGCAATATGCCCTTCACGACCGCACAGAATTGCGGAAAGTGGCGCAAATATTTGGCTGGAAGTACTGAAACTTTGCGTGCGAACTCATTATATCCTCCGATTTTGACAGGCCTGCCGGGCTTGGCTCGCGCCGTTCCCGTCAATACCCAGGGGTGCCGGCCTCGGGATGGTTACGAAAGAGGATCATGAGCCGGGGTTTCGCGCCGTATATCCTATAATGAGTTGAAGGGTACGATGTTAGTCTCGGACCAGGATCGCAAGGGTCAGGAAAACACGCGAGAAACATCGAAGGGTAGAACGCTGCACTCCTGCTGGGTTTCTGCCTTGCGGCTCTGGAAATGGAATGATGACTCCCCCCAAACTGGATTTGCTTCTGGGAGGGGGTTCGTCAATTTTTAAGGAGAGATTATGCGTTTGAAGCTTTCCCCAAAGCTTATCCTCACAGCGCTGTTTGCCGCCGCGGTAATTCCCGTCTACTCCCAGGTCACGCCAGCCGCCCGTCAGGGTAGTTTGCCAATCGAAATTGGCGCCGGTTTCTCCAATTACAGCGTCGATTGGGGACCTGGAAGAAGAATGGACGGTATCACGGCGTGGCTGGACTGGTACCCCACCAACCTTTTTCCGCCGACATTGAATGGCCTCGGTTTTGAGGTCACAGGGCACGACATCGACTACGCCAAACCCGCGGGACTTGAGAAGCTTCGCCAGGATACCGGCATGGTCGGGCCGATCTTCCAATGGAATCACTCTCACTACTTCCATCCCTACGTCAAGTATCTGATAGGGATTGGCAGCATCGACTTTCCCCCCGACGGAAAGTATTCGCATGACACTTTTTTGGTCATGGCGCCCGCCGGAGGGGCTGAGTTCCGGGCCTGGAGACATGTCTGGATTCGCGGCGACTACGAGTACCAGTTCTGGCACGATACCTTCGGGCCTACCGACCTAACCCCCACGGGCTTTACGGTCGGTGCTTCCTACGATTTCAGAAGATAGGCGCTTAGGCAAAGCCTGAGCAAAATAGACAGTGGCGCCGTCACGATGGTGATCGCAATCATCGCAGGGTGATGCCTGTTCCTGGCGATTCGCATAGCTTCATCATCGGCTCGTGTCAAAGACACCACCAGGTGAACATCAGTCCGACCCGGACGGCGGAACCCTGAATCGCTTCTTCTTCATCAGCAAAAATCCTCTGCCTTTTTCAGGCGATGTTCTCGCCGAAGCCTAACATGCAAGCTGGTTCAGAAATACCGTGGCCGATCGGCAATGAATCCGTCGTTTCAATGCGGAAGTTCAGTCTCGCCGCTTGATAACCCATTGCGCATGTGAGCATTGCAAACAAATGGCTCCCGGTGTGCTGTATCCTTGAATCGGCCACGGTTCTCACCTGCTTAGAGTGCCTGATGGACGCCGGTGTCGCGGAAATCTATGTCCTCATTCTGTGAGCTTCAATAAATGGACCTCAATGCGTACCGAGCTTACGGTCTCTGCATTCATGCGGAGATTGCATGTCCAGAGCTTCCTCTTGATCCTCAGCCCGCGGAAATTCCAGACGTGACAATTCGTTTGTTGTCGCCGGTGCCAAGCGCTTCAGAATCACTTGAGACTGGGTATTACGAGGTTCAATCAGGGCTTTTCCGTTTGGCGGTGGCCGGGGTAGGAAACTTCCGTATCGAAGAAGGCAGTCGAATCTCCGTTGAGCCGGTGGAAGGGGCTTCACTCGAGCAAGTTCGCCTATTCCTTCTGGGTTCGGCGATGGGCGCACTTCTTTACCAGCGGGGGTTGTTTCCCCTTCATGGCAGTGCCGTAGAAACTCGCTGGGGAGCAATGATTTTCGTTGGCGCACAGGGAGTGGGCAAGTCCACCCTTGCTGCGCATTTTTATCGGCGCGGATATCGCTTGTTATCCGATGACGTCTGCGCGGTAACGACCGACAGTGAGAAGTTGCAGGTACTTCCTGCGCTAGCCCAGGTGCGTCTTTGCAAAGATGCCTATGAGCGTCTTGGGCAACCGCAAGGTGGGCGCTTTCATATCGACAAGTTCATAGTTCCGATGAACGAAGGGTACTGTGCTAAGCCAGTGCCGTTGAGAGCGATTCATATTCTGATGGATCGCGAAGAGGGTGATCCACACTTCGCTGTACTTCGCGGTTTCGATCGCATACAGCGCCTTCTGGAGAATCTCTATCGCCCGCAATTCCTGAAGGGGCAGGACACGCAAGGCGACCTGATGCGGCTTGCGGGGCTGATTGCGCAGAAGACGACGATGGTCGAGGTTTCCCGCCGCCGGGATCCGGAAGCGATTGAGAATCTGGTGGACATTCTGGAATCGGCGTGGGCGGAAGATTTCAGCGGAATTGAAAGCGGGAGAGGGGTTGATGCGCCACTTTAAGCCGGAAGATAAACTTTGCCGCGCACAAGAGACACTTTCGACGGAACTCGATCAGGAAATCGTTCTCATGAGCATCGATGCCGGAGCGTATTACGGGCTGGCAGGAACTGCGCGAAGCATTTGGAGAGAGTTGGAAACCCCCATGACTTTTGCGGCTCTTGTGGAGGAACTGGTCAAGGAATACAACATTGCGCCGGAGGTCTGCGCAGCGGATCTGCAACAGTTTCTCGGTGCGATGGAACGCGAAGGTCTGCTGCGTGTGGAATGACCTGAAGCGCTATCGGGAGATCCCGCCAGATCGCAGGCGGCTTCTTCGGGAAGCCCTCTTCGCTCTGGCGATCGCGCGAATCGCCATGGCCATCGTTCCGTTTCGGCGTATCGCAGCCTGGCTGGGGACCCCGGGCGCGAAGGGGCCGGATATGGCCTCTCTTGAAGCAATTCGCGCGGCAGAAGCCGTAGGATGGGCAGTGGAAGTGCTGGGCCCGCGTGTACCGTGGGACGGACGGTGTCTCGCTCGGGCGTTAGCTGCCACCAGCATGTTGCGACGCCGGGGCTTTGAAGGCACTGTCAGTTTTGGAGTGAGTGAAGGGGAGTCAGCCAAATTTGATGCTCATGCATGGCTCCGCGTCGGCTCCTGCATCGTTACCGGCGGACCCTGCCACGAGCGCTATCGAACTTTGACGACTTTTTCTCGCGGACAGTCATGAGCGGGATTTACGGCATTTTTCGATTTGATGGTGCGCCGGTGGACCGGCAATGGCTCGAGCGGATGAGGTCCGCGATGGCCTACTACGGGCCGGACGGCGGCGGTTTCAAAATCGAGGGACCCGTGGGCTTGGGACATCTGCTTCTGGAGGTCAACCCAGAGGATGCCTTTGAGCAACAGCCGCTGCAAGGAGGACGTGGCCTGCTGGTGTGCGCCGCCCGGTTGGATAACCGCGACGTTCTGCTGGAGCACTTCAACATTCTGGGACCGGAAGCTCAGAGACTGAGCGACGGACATCTGGTGAGTCTTGCTTGCGATCGATGGGGCGAAGAAGTTTGTTCGCATCTTGAGGGCGATTGGACGCTGGCGGCATGGGATCCCAGGGAGCAAAGACTGTTTCTGGCCCGGGACGCTTTCGGAACCGGCGCACTCTACTATTTCGAGGGCAACGGTTTCATCGCCTTTGCATCCAGCCTGAAAGCCCTCGTGGCGATTCCCGGTATTGCCGTAGAACCGGATCGTCTGCGCCTTGCCGAGGTTCTGGCCGCCTGGCAGCACGACGCCGAACTGACCGCATACAAAGACATGCGGCGTCTGGTTTGGGCGCATGCGATATCCGTTGCGTCCGATGGGGGCATGAGCATCCGACGTTTTTGGTCGGCGGAGGGCCGTGAACCCCTCCGATATCGCCGGAATGAAGAGTACGTCGAGGCGTTTCTGGAACACTACACTCGCGCCGTTCAGAAATGCCTTCGCTCCCAAAAGCCGGTGGCGGCGGAGCTTTCCGGCGGCCGCGATTCGGGCTCGGTGGTGGCGATGGCTGCGCCCTTGCTAGCCAGCCAGGGCCGCGACCTGACGGCATTCACCTCAGTTCCGCTCTTCGCACCCGACGGAGCCAGTGAATATCATCGCGGCAACGAATGGGATCTTGCGCACGCCACCGCGATGATGGCCGGCGCCAATGTCAAACATATTCCCAACGATGCCAGGGAATATCGCGTCATTCAGGGCATCGAGCATTTTATGGATGTCCATGATGGTCCACTTCATGGGGCCGCCAACCTCTATTGGCTCCAGGCCATAGCGGAGGCCGCATCCCGCAGCGGTTGTGGGACTCTTCTTTGCGGCTCGATGGGCAATGCTACGGTTTCCTGGTCAGGAAATGGATCGGCATTACGGGCGTTGCTCCAGGGCTACCCGGCCGTTGCTCTGCAATTGCTCCTCCACGCTGAGCCGAATCCCTGGATGGTCCTGAAGCGGCAGGTGTTGAAGCCGCTGCTGTTACCGGCGCAGCGAGCCTATCGACGTTTCAAATCGCCATTCGGCACCCCGTGGCGCGCCTATTCCGCGCTCAACCCGCAGATGGCAAAAGAACTGGATCTGGATGGCCGAATGCGGGCTGCAGGATACGATCCGACCGCCACGTTTTCGCCATTGGAAGACTCCCGGAGCTTTTTTTTCTCGCCTCAGGTCGGCATCGGTCCCAGCCTCTTATCGGAGACTGGGGCCTGGCATGGTTTTGCCTACTTGGACCCAACACTCAACCTCTCCATGGTGGAATTCCTGCTGCGGGTTCCCGACGACCAGTTTTGCCGCGGAAGGCAGTCCCCATGGCTGTACAGGCGGGCCTTTGCGAACCGCATCCCCGAGGCCGTGCAGGACTCGAAGAAGAAAGGGATGCAGTCCGCCGACCTGGGCCATCGCATTCATCGCGAGCTGGCGGAGATGCGCGATTGCCTGCATTCTCTGGATGCGATGCCTGAGGCACAGGCTATCCTCGATCTGCCGCTGATGCATCGTTGTCTGGAAGATGTTGTCGCGAAGGTCGATACCCGCACCACGATGAGAGCAGGCGCTATGTTGCTTAGGAGCCTGGGCGTTGGGATCTTTCTCCGGCGTCTCAAAGATTCCCGTTCGCAAGGTGCATCGTCATCACGCTGACCCGCCAGATCACCGAGTTTTTTCGCCAGTTACCTGCTGGCCGCCGCGCCCTCGCCCTCATTTGGAGAGCAGTGGGCTGGTGGACTGCGGTTTGGGGTGTGTTGCTGGTGGGCCAGGGCCTGATTCCGGCCGGTCTGGCGTTGCTGCTCAGAACCCTGGTGAATCGGCTCGTTGCCTCGCCGGCGTGGGCTTCCATCCTGCCCCCCGCCCTCGGAATTGCCAGCCTGTGGATTGTCGCACAGCTTTTGTCCAGCGCCCTCACATGGGTAAGGGCGGTACAAGCTGAACTGGTGCAAGACGAGATCCATCGGCTCATCCACCTCCAGGCCTTGCGCCTCGATTTGTCGTTTTACGATCATCCTGAATCTTACGATCGTTTGTATCGAGCCCAGGTTGAGGCCGTTTCCCAGCCCCTGGCACTGCTCGAGAACCTGGGTTCGCTGGTGCAGAATGGGCTGGGCTTTTTGGCCCTGGCCGGGATTCTTTGGACCTATGCGGGCTGGTTGCCTCTGCTTCTGGTTGCCACGGCGGTTCCCGGCCTGCTTTGGGTCGGGCGTCAGATCCTTAAGGAACACCAATGGCATCTGGAGCACACGATTGAGGAACGGCGTGTCCGCTACCTCGATTGGACGATCACCGATGAGAGCACCGCCGCTGAGTTGCGCCTCTTCGATTTGGGCGCCTATCATCGTGCCGCCTTCGAATGCATTCGTGACAGCCTGAGGAAAGGGAAGTTGAGCCTGGTGCGCCAGGGAGCCACGGCCGAACTGGGAGCTGGCCTGCTGGCGTGGGCCGGGAGCCTGGTTGGCCTGGGCTGGGTGCTTCATCAAACCCTTTCCGGACGGGCCAAGCTTGGCGATCTACTCCTCTGCTTCCAGGCTTTTCAGCAAGGCCAAACCCAGCTTCGGTCGCTGCTGGAGGGCGCGGGCAAGATTTACATGAGCCTGCTCTTCGTGCAAAACCTGGACGATTTTCTCAAGATCGAGCCGGCAATCCGCTCCAGCCGATCCGGAGAACCCGGGCTTCCCGTGCGACAGGCCATTTGCTTCGAGCGCGTGAGCTTCACGTACCCCGGCGGGGGACACCACGCTCTCGACGCATTCGAACTGGAGATCCCAAAAGAAAAAATCGTGGCCCTGGTGGGACACAACGGGGCAGGCAAGAGCACCCTCATCAAGCTACTGTGCCGCTTCTACGATCCGGATGAGGGGCGCATTCTTCTGGATGGGGTGGACCTGCGAGAGCTGGATCAGGAGGCCTTGCGACGCCGCATTGCCGTCCTTTTCCAGGAACCCGTTCATTACCACGCAACAGCACGCGAGAATATTGGCTTTGGCGACATCAACAGGCTCGGCGAGGAAAAGCGCATTCGCGAAGCGGCTCGTAACGCGGGGGCACTGGAACCCATCGAGCGGCTCCAGGATGGCTTTGAGGCGATATTGGGTAAATGGTTTGGCAGCGCGGAGCTGAGCGGGGGTGAATGGCAGCGCATCGCGTTGGCGCGAGCGTTTTTCCGCGACGCCTCGTTGGTGATTCTGGACGAACCGACCAGCGCCATGGATTCCTGGGCGGAGCAGGACTGGCTCAGCCGTTTTCGCGCCCTTGTCGAAGGCAAAACGGCGCTGATGATCACCCACCGCTTCACCACGGCCATGTATGCAGACATGATCCACGTGATGGATAAAGGGCGCGTGGTGGAATCTGGAACTCATGCGCAGCTTGTGGCCATGGGTGGGGCTTACGCTGCTTCCTGGGCGGCTCAGATGCGCGAGATCGATGCGGGAGATCGGCCATGATCAAGACTGATTGGCTTGAGCGCACGCACCCTGCCTTTCGCTTGATGATGGCCACCTCATGGCTCGCCCCCGAAGCATGGCAGCAGAGTCAAGAGGCGGCAATCCTGGAAGCGATCGACGCCGGGCCGGATTGGACGGAATATCTCTCTCTGACCGGCCGTCACCGTACGCCGGCTCTGAGTTGGGCTGCTCTCAGCCGCGTGCCGGGAATCGCAATTCCGGATTTCGCGAAGCAGGAATTGCGAAAGCGCAGCGACGCGTGCCGCATGAGGGCGATGCAGCATTGCCTGCTTTTGGCGGACGTGCTGAAACGGTTCAACCACGCCGGAATTCCCGTGATGCCTCTCAAAGGCCAGATTCTTTGCCTGGAGCTTTATGGAGATGTGGGCCTCCGTCAGGCACTGGATGTGGATCTGGAGGTCGCAAGAGAGGATCTCGGCAGGGCGCAGGCATGCCTCGAGAGTGCGGATTGGCATCCCGATTCGACTTTTTTCCCCATGACTCCGCGTCAATGGCAGAGCCTCCTCAAGAACGAGCACTCCATGGCGTTCGTGCATGCGCGCACAGAATGCATTTTGGAGCTTCATTGGCGCAATCAGTGGGAAACTCCGGATGCAACCGCTGCCCGGTGGGCCAGGGGTGTCCCGTCCGATTGGCAGGGATGTTCAATCCTGACCATGAGTCCCGGTGATCTTGCACTCTATCTGTGCGGCCACGGCGGCGGACATCTTTGGTTTCGCGCGAAGTGGGTGGGCGATGTGGCGCGTGCCCATGCTTCGGGACTACTGGATTGGGAGGCGGCATGGGATGAAGCTCGAAGATCAGGCCAGCAGAGCGTGCTTCAGGTAGGTCTAAGTCTTCTGCAACTGCTTTATGGACTGCCCTTGCCGAATTTGCCAGACTATTCAGCGACGGATGTGCCGCAATATCTCATCGAGATTCCGTTGCGCGCGCTCCATGATCCTGCAGCGCCGAAATACAGCACCGATCTGGCGAACTTCGTCTACAGGATTCATCTCAGCCGTTACCAGCATGCGTTGCGGCCCCGAAAGAAGTGGCGGGAAAGTTTGTCCGAGCTCTTTCACAGCCGCGAAGACTTCAGAACGCTTCCCTTGCCGGATGGTCTTTTCTGGGCCTACAAGCCCTTGCGCCCTGTCCTCTGGCTATGGCGATGGGTGTCGCAGAACAAACGCCAACGTTCATGATGACGCGGGTTTAGCCTCCCTGTGAGCGTTACGAGAACCACAGGCCCTGCAAATTCGGCCGGCCTTGCAGGCCGGCGAGTCTTACCGTCTGTGCGTCTGCGCTGCAGCCCAGCTTTCCGTTTGGCCATAAGCGCTCGCTCAGTCATGGGAAAGGAGAACAGGATCTCCCCGGGTGTCGATCCGGCCATCAGTCTGAGAGACGCTCGGAATCGCCGCGACGAGGCGCGCAAACTGCTTGGCGCAGGGATCGACCTATAATGCGGCAACGACGATTGGCGATACAATTGCTTCCGTAGAACGCGGGGCTTCGGGAATCCTGGCGGTACTCCAAGGAGGAATTCATTTGGAAACATTGGGCGCTAAGGTTGAGCCTGGTGTGGAGCACATCCAAAGCGGTAGTGAACTAATAGCGATCATACTCAGCTGTCGCTATCGCGAGGAAGGAATCAGGTTCTTCACACCGGATGAGTTCTCCCAGCAGCTCGCGTTCATGCAGCATCCTGCGGGTAAGCTCATCGCACCCCATGTCCATAACGCGGTGTCGCGCGAAGTTCAATTTACGCAGGAAGCCCTGTTCATCCGCAAAGGGAAGCTCCGGGTCGACTTCTATGACGCGGCGCAGCAGTATCTTGAAAGCCGTATTCTTGTCGCCGGAGATGTGATCTTGCTGATCCAGGGCGGTCATGGCTTCGAGGTACTGGAAGAACTGGAGATGATCGAGGTCAAGCAGGGTCCTTATGCTGGCGAAAGGGATAAGACGTGCTTCGAAGGCCGGCTGCCGTCGAAATTGAGAATGGGGCCAGGAATTGACCGATAGCGTCTTTCGCGAATACGGGCGTTACTACGATCTTCTTTATCGTGACAAGGACTATTCAGGCGAAACTGCCTATGTCCACGATTTGCTGGTCCGTTTCGGCGTATCGAACGGCGCAGTTCTGGAACTAGGGTCAGGCACAGGCAGGCACGGCCGCCTGCTTGCGAACGCTGGGTATACGGTGTTCGGTCTTGAACAGAGCGAAACCATGATTGCGTTGGCCAGCGCGGGCGCCGAATCGCGCGGCTTCACGTGTCAGCGCGGAGATATCCGATTCGCCCGACTGGAACGCCGGTTCGATGCCGTCATCTCCTTGTTTCACGTGATCAGCTATCAGGTGAGTAATGAGGATCTGCTTGAGACCTTTCGCACGGCGCGCGCGCATGTGTGCGCCGGTGCTCCTTTCATATTCGATTTCTGGTACGGCCCGGCTGTATTCGCCCAAAAGCCGTCGGTCCGGGACAAAATCTTCGAGGACGAACATCTAATCGTGCGGCGCCGGTCGGAGCCGCGCTGGGACATGTCGCAGAATCGTGTTGATGTGCATTTCCGGGTTGCCATCTCTGAGAAGGCCGAGGGCCGCTCCTACAACCTCGATGAGATCCATTCGATGCGCTATCTCTTCCTGCCGGAAATTGAGCTAATCGGACAAGCAACAGGTTTTGCAGTCGCCGCGGCAGAGGAATTTGTCACGGGCGCTCCGGCGTCGACGGAAACTTGGAACGTCTGCGCCGTGCTGAGGGCAGTCTGACCATGAGGATTCCCGTCAACGAACCTCTACTCGATGGGAATGAAAAGGTCTATTTGGGGCAGTGCATCGACACGGGTTGGATATCGTCCGAAGGGCCGTTCGTGACCCGACTGGAAGAGGAGTTCGCTCGGCGCGTGGGACGTGCTTATGCGGTGGCTGTCTGTAATGGCTCGGCCGCCCTCGATCTTGCCGTGGCCGCACTCGGCATCGGCCCAGGCGACGAAGTGATCCTGCCGGCCTTCACGATCATTTCCTGCGCGGCGGCCGTCGTGCGGGCGGGCGCCAAGCCAGTAGTCGTCGATTGCGAACCGGATACCTGGAATGTCTCTGCCGCTGAAATTGCGAAGCATATTACCCCGCATACCAAGGCGATTATGGTGGTTCACATTTACGGCTTGCCGCTGGACATGGATCCTGTGTTGGCGCTGGCGGCAAAGCACGGCCTGAGCGTCATCGAAGACGCGGCTGAAATGCACGGCCAAACCTACAAGGGGCTGCCCTGCGGCAGCTTTGGCGATATCAGCACATTCAGCTTCTATCCCAACAAGCTGGTTACGACCGGCGAAGGTGGGCTCGTGCTCACGGACGATAAGCGACTGGCTGAACGGTGCCGCTCGTTCCGAAATCTCTGCTTCGAACCGGAACGGCGGTTTGTGCACAATGAGCTAGGCTGGAATTACCGGATGAGCAACCTGCAGGCTGCGGTTGGCGTGGCGCAATTGGAGCGGCTCGACGAGTTTGTGGCGCGAAAACGAAAGATGGGTGCGTACTACACGCATCGCCTGAAGGGAACAAGAGGTTTGCAGCTCCCTTTGACCTCCACTGATTACGCCGAAAACATCTATTGGGTCTACGGCATTGTTCTCGAGGATGGAGTGCCTTTTGATGCGGCGGAGGCGATGCGGCGACTCGCCAAAGTGGGTGTGGAAACCCGTCCGTTCTTCTGGCCGATGCATGAGCAACCAGCCTTCAAGAAGATGGGTCTGTTTGCAGGCGACGCACATCCCGTTGCGGAACGGCTCGCCCGCCGCGGCTTTTACATTCCAAGCGGCGTGGCTTTGAGCGAGACCCAGGCGGATGCGGTCGTCACTGCCGTGCAGGAACTGACGTTTTAGGAGATGAAATTTACACATGCGTGTGGGCATAAAGGCCGGCAATACGTGCGCGACGAGCAGCGGAGCCTTCGCGCTGCAACGCGCAATGCTGGCCGCGTTAAGCGCTGTATCTAGTCCTCACGAAATCGTCTTACTGCAAGACATTGAAGGTCAGAAACGGCCTGCCTCTCTTTTTCATCGAGCTGGGCGACGGGTTGAGCGTCTTGCCCGGCGCTTAACCAATGCCCAACCGGGACCGGACTCCGAGGAACAGGCTATTTTGCAACTGGAGATCGATGTTCTCTGGCAAATGTTGCCCTCAGCGCGTCCCGCGCCGGTGCCATATCTCGCAACGGTTTGGGACCTGGCGCATCGCTGCCTTCCTCTGTTTCCAGAGGTCAGCACCATCGCACGCGGACGGGCGTGGCAGAGTCGGGAGGACATGTATCGCGGGCTCTTACTGCGCGCGTGTCGCGTCCTGACAGGAACGAATGCGGGCAAGAACGAAATTGTTAGCTTCTACGGTGTATCGCCGGATAACGTGCGTGTTGTTCCGTTTCCAGTCGATGCTCGCTTTCGGAAACCAACCGATCCTGGCGAGAGTATTAGGGCGAAGTACGGAATCCCTGGACGTTTCGTCTTCTACCCGGCTCAATTTTGGCCCCACAAGAATCACGTCAACTTGCTTCTCGCCCTGCGGCGTTACAACAACGACCATCCTTCGCCTCTGCACTTGGTCCTCACTGGCAGCGACCGGGGAAATCTAGATCATGTCATGAGCACGATTCATCGGTTAGAGCTCTCGGCATTTGTCCATGTTCTTGGTTATTTGCCGTATGAGGATTTGCCGGCAATCTACGCTCAAAGCGAAGCTCTGGTCTTCCCAACGTTCTTCGGGCCAGACAACCTTCCCCCGTTGGAAGCCTTTGCTGCGGGGTGCCCGGTGGTCGCGTCGCAAGTGCAGGGAGCTGAGGAACAGCTCGGCGATGCGGCAATCTTGTTTAATCCGGCAAATCCGGCCGAAATGGCTCAAGCGATGGCGCGGGTTGTTGACGATCCGATCAAACGCTCAGAGCTGATCGACCGCGGACTGCGAAGAGTAGTCGGTCTGACGCCGGAGAACTACGTCAGAAAAGTGTTTGAGATTCTTGATGAAATTGAGCCCATGCGGCGATGCTGGGGGAAGAGTTACATTCCCAAGTGAGACCCGGGGCGTCGTCGCCCCGATATTCCCGGAAAGCTGTTCCAGCAGTTGGAGCATTAGCTTGCCATGGCGCACATCCAGGAATTGGCATCCCATCCCTTCATTGTCAATCCCATCCTCCGACCGGGATTCCGACGCGCGCCGGCAATCAGCGGTCCGAACACCTCGCGGCTTGTTCAGGCCTCAATGTCCGCCAAGCTTCTCTACCGGCAGTCACGCACCTGATTTGAGGCCGAATACTTTGGGCTATTAACTACTCGGATTCCGCCCGGAATTGTGAGTATTTGAAAGACTGGGTGTACGCATACGGCCAAGCGGAAAGCGGGGCTGCAGTGCCGCTGCTCAGACGGTAAGACTTGCCGGTCTGCAAGACCGGGCCGCGCAGTTCGCAGGGCCTGTGGTCCTCGTAGCGCACACAGGCAGGCTTAACTCGCGTCATGAGGAGCGATGGCGTTGAGTTTGGCAAACCCCTCGCCATAGCCACAGAACAGGGCGCAAAGGCCTGTAAACCCAGACAAAGTGCGCGCTGAAAAGATGGGTTTGTGCCACATGGGCTGGCTCGCGTCTTTCAAGGGATGAAACATTCAAAATCAGCGACCGAAGAGCAGAAACAAATCGAAATCCACGAGAACGCTCTGTAAACGGCGCGCATGCCCCCGTTTTTCAGCGGCAAGGATATCCTGCTGGTAACCCCCCATTCGTAATGTGTTATCTGCTTGAAAGCTCAGGGCCGGGCGGCTTCTTCCACTTGCTTTCCCGGTAGGCATCCCTTATAGTCCAAGTATCGAGATCCATCCCCCTTTAAGGAGATCGCTGATGACTGGAAAGAAAACCGAAGTCAAGAAGAATTGGGTTGCCCCCGAGCTGAAGAAAGTCGACATCGAGCAGATTACCGCGGCGTCGAGGAGTCCGTACACTGTCTCTGATGGCGGCGCTACCCATAGCTAGGGCTTTTCGCTGGCATGGACCGATCCCACCGTCCTAATTGAGGCGGGGTTACCCCGTTGCGCAACCTGGCGGTGGTCAGGTATGCACGCCCGTGCGAGTCCACCGAGAATCTCGGAATCACGCCGTCAGAATGCCCTGACGTGTGAGCGCAGTGCCGGCTGCGAATAGAAAACGATGAAAACGGCGCGTTCGCTACATTTGTAGCGGTGAGAAATCAAGTTTGACTCGAGCGCGCTTGGCCGCCATCCGATAACGCAGCATGAAACGAAAACTTCTCTTGCTCCGTTACTTGGTCGCTGAAGGCCGCCGCTACCTTTGGCTGTCCGCCATAAACTGTGCCAGGCGTTTTCGGGGCATCGCGCCGCTCCATGAAGAGCGATACGTCTTCTTTCAGCAGTACATTCTGCATTGGACCCGCATTCGTCGCATTCGGGGAATCACAAGTTCAGCTACAGAGTATGCGGGCGCCGGCCGCCACGCACTTCTGATCATGAATGCGCTCAACTTTGCCCGAACCTCCGGGATTCCCTATCTGCATACTCCGTTCGCGAAGATGAACCATGCCGATCGGCCGATGCAGGAATGGACCCTGGCATGGGAGAAGCTCTTCAATCTCGGCGCGGGCGAAGCTCTCTGTGACCCGCGAAGAAATGACGTTGTCAACTTCGGCTCGGTCCACCCTCTGATTCGTCTCTGCCTGGGAAAGGACTGTCCGGAAGAACAATTGGCCAGGAATTTCAAGGCCATGATTCCAGAATTCCGGGCAAAGTATTATGCGAACAAGTTGCCCCGCACAGCCAGCCTTGTGACCGTTGCGGTGCACGTTCGACGTGGCGATGTATCCGCCGAATCAGCGAGTCACCTATATACAAAGATCGAGGTTGTGGCGCAGACCATCAGACAGGTGAAATCCAGTCTCGATTCTCGTGGGCTGCAGTACAGCATTCGCGTCTACTCGCAAGGCAATTGCGCAGACTTTGTGGACCTGCATGCGCTGGGCGTCCAGTTCTTCCTTGACAGCGAGCCGATCTGGACGATGCAGGAGCTCATTGAGGCCGACGTTCTGATCATGGCAAAAGGCGGGTTTAGTTGTTACGCTGGCATCATTTCGGATGGAATCAAGCTCTTTGATCCGGGCGCTATTTCATTTCTGGTGGTCGGCTACCTGCCCAGCTACGATTGGAGAATTCTCTCGCAGGAAGACGATTGGATTCCCTGCCAATCGGATGGATCCATCGATCGCACTGCGTTCGATCGCCAGCTGACCTTACTCTTGCTTGAGAAACGCGACGCCAGGACGACAGGTTCGTCACGGACGAGCCAGTGACCAACGCTGCTGCTTGGATTCGTGGATCCGGCCAGGCGCCTGCCGGATAGTTTGGATTCGAAACGTGAGAATGCCGATCAGCAACGAGAATCGAGACAACTTTACGCTGGCGCCTGGGCAGCTCGGACTGGCCAGGTCCGTCGTTCTCTGGCTGTTATTCTTCTCGTTTTCTCTGGCGCTCGGATACCCCACTCTCAATCGTTATGACCCCAGACAATTGGGCAGGGACCAAACCGCCTATTACAGCATGACCGCCGGACAAACGGTGGTCAACGGCATCCCATTCTGTTACCGCCTTCTTGTGCCGGCTGTCGCAAAGCCATTCTATTGGTTAGCGCGCGGCAAAGTCGGCACATGGGATCCAGTGTGGTTTGGGATGCTCATCTCCAACTCCCTGTTTTGCGCAACTTTTTCGTTCTTGATGCTGCTCATGGGTTATCGTATCCTGCGCGATCTCCCGCTCGCCCTACTCGGCTGCACGTTCGTCTTGCTCAACTACGCCGTTCCCGATCTGTGGCTCTCAGGTTACGTTGATGCGTCAGAAGCCTGTCTCCTCATGGCGATTGCACTGCTGCTGTATTCGGATAAATGGTGGCCGCTTCCTCTTGTTGGCCTTATTGGAGGTTTGGCAAAACAGAGCTTCCTTCCTTTTGCGACCATCTTTGCAATCGTCTGGTGGCTCGCGGTCCCGCGTTCCAGGAGAACATACAGACAGCTCTTGTGGATCGCCGCGCTCGCTGGTGCAGCGTTCGCCTCGATCGTTCTCGCCTATTGGCTGGTGGAAGGCAGACTGATGATGCCTTGGTCAATGGCCTCACAATGGTGGGCATACGGCGATTTTTTCGGGAACCTTCTTGAGTCCGTCAGCGACCATCGATTCCTGTATCCATTTGTCTGGCTTCTGCCGCTGGGCGTCTGGCGCCTGAACCGGTTTCCGCGTCCTTGGGTGATGGCGACCGTGGTGACCGGTCTGTTTGCCTTTGGCATCACCGGTTACGCCAATCTGGGAGGTACGGTCAATCGCCCCATTTTCAACGTGATTGCACTGCTTTTCGGTCTTTCAACTGCCTGCCTGATCGCAACCGGTAATTGGAAACGGAACCTGCCCGGCAACGAGTCAGGCCCGGCGGTGTTGTAGCAAACCCGCTTTCCAATCTGCCTGCCGCTTGCAAGGAGCAACGCTCGAAAATGTTCAGGGACTTCAAAGCCCATTTGTCGAATTGGCGTTCAAATCCACGCCGCGCAAAACCCGGCTTTATCTTTTCGCGTCTATGGAGATATTTTCTTGTAGAGCTTCGCCCCATCATCCGGATCTTTAGACGCCACAGGCCGCTCCGTCCTCCCGTCGAGACCGGGTACGTCGAGATCCTTCGTAACCCCGCCTTTCTAATCTCGGTTGCCCAGGTTGAGGACTTTACCTGTCTCGACGAAGCTCGCCTTGCCAACGTGTGGAACACAGTCAAGCTTGTTGGCAGCGGGATCTTCCTTGAAGTTGGCAGCTACTTTGGTGGAACCGCGCTGCATATCTGCAATGCGATCGACGATTCCCAACAGCCAGGCGCGCAGTTTTACTGTTTTGATCCTTTCGAGAAGGGCGGATTTGAAAGCTTCGGACCCGACGAGACCACGTTCGGCCTCGACAGCTTTACTGAAGCGAACTATGCCGAAGTGGCCAAACTGCTCTCGGCAAAACCCAATGCTAAGGTCGTCCAGGGGTTTTTCCCGCAGGCCGCGGAACCCTTCGACTTGCACAACATCGCCTTTTGCCATCTCGACGTCGATTCGTATGACGCTACACAGAAATGCCTCAGCTACCTGGCGCCGCGACTGGCGCCTCGTAGCCTGATTCTCGTGGACGATCTGGGAAACGCCGGGACCCCGGGAGTTCGTAATGCGGTTACGTACTTTCTCGCGCAGAACCCGTCGTTCCTCTTGATCGAGATGTTTCCAATTCAAGGTCTGCTGCTGCCCCGCAATCTTTGGTGACAACCCGCATGAAGTCGCGTTCGTCGAAAGAATACATTGCGCCGTCCGCGCTCGAGGCAGTACTCGCGTCAGCTTTCTTCGCTCATGCAGGCAAAAGGGAAATTGCGCTCAGGCACTCGAGGTTTGAGACGCTGCACAGATTCTCTCTTGGAGCCGCATTGCATGCTACGTTTGAGTGTCTTTGATTTCTCCACGACCTCCATGGTCACGAACGGTTGCCATGAAAGAACTCATCATGCGGTTAAAGCCCCGCCTGCGCAAAGCGCCGGGATATCGGGCCGCACGCTTCGTCTATAGGCTTGTGAAGAGTGTGGAATCACGGAATGAGGCGCTTCTGTCGCTGCGGCCTCCGAAAGGTCTCTACCAGGCTTACGGAACAACTTCTCCCGACCGCTATCCCAGTATTTTCCAGTATGTGAGCAGGTTCGTCGGGGACGGCGCAAATGTGCGCATCCTTTCGTTCGGTTGTTCGACGGGAGAGGAAGTCTTCTCGCTGCGCCGATACTTCCCTGAGGCAAAAATCGTCGGGCTCGACATCAATCCGTTCAATATTGCGGTCTGCCGATTTCGGCGCCTCATGCGCGGAGATAAAGGCATGACCTTCGCCATTGCTGGGTCGACGGCGAGGGAGGCGAACGCCAGCTATGACTCAATCTTCGCTATGGCGGTCTTTCGCCACGGAGATTTGAACCTCTCCCCACCGCCGCCAAACAGCGGTCATCTCATCCGCTTCGACGACTTCGAGCAGTCTGTGGCTGACTTGGCGCGCGTACTCAAGCCTGGCGGCCTGCTGGTGATCCAGAACGCCATGTTCCGGTTTTGCGACACTTGTATAGCCAAGAACTTCGAGACAGTGCTCAAGGTGAATCTCGACGATAGGGTTCCTCTATACGATGGCAACAATGTTCTTCTGCCCGATAGCACATATCCCGATACCGTTTTTCGAAAGATTCGCTGAATTGTTTGTGATCCCAGGTTGCAACGAGCGACGCAAAATACACAACGAGCACGCGATTGGGAGTTGGCATGTGTTGGGGTAAAACTAGACCGCCTCCGGTTGATCGCCGGATAGCCTGGACCCATGCAATGAAGGAAGAAGAACGACGATAGCTTCGCCGTTTGTCCATGCGGAAACTTCACGAATCTTGCGTCCGGTTGTCCCGGTCTTCACTGAGACGCTCTGCCCAAAACGCAAAGTTCTCCATCGCAAACACGGCCGGATTCTTCTATTCAGCAATGACTTGTCCGAATGATGGGCTGCAGTCGCCCTTGATCTCCCATAGCAGAGCTTTGCCGCCAGGTGTGCAACGCCCACAAGTAAATGATCATCGTAATCACTAGAGAGCAATCCGGTATTCGGCGCATCGGATGATTCCGGCGTCGAAAATTGGGGTTGTTGCCGTACGAAACACAGAGAACTGAGAGCGTTTTCATGTCCGCAGCGGCGGTACTGGAGTAACGCATCAGGGCTATTACGCGTCGAGGTCAAAAGTGTACAGACCAGTGCGATACCCCGGTGAGAAAGTCCCAATAACAGTGCATTTTTGGGGCATAATTACCATGGTAATTAATGCTGGTAATCTCTGTGGATTCACTATGCTTAAGCGGAGCATCTTATTGAAAAAGATGTGCTCTCCGGTTAAGTCCTGTGGTACGTTTAATCCTGCTGCGGGGAAGTCCCGGCGCTCTGCAACATGTACGGCGACGGCTGTGGATTTTTTGCAAAGCCTTCCCCTCATCGGTTGTGGTCGGTGTCCGTTTTTCCCGTTTTGAGTATTTCAGCAGAACTGCGGAGGATAAACGCATGGAAATTCGTGTTCTGAAATTTGTTGGCAGAAATTTCGCCTTGGTTTCATTAGGAGTCATGTTGCCGATGGCAATGTTGGGTCAATCGGCGCCGGCTGCGCATGGAGTGAGCAACGATTCGCCTTCGCGCTGGGACATTTTTGCCGGTTACAGCTATCTGGCTCCCAATGGGACAGTCGAGACCAATACAACAACGCCCGGCCAGACGGTGCCGTATTCCTACGATGCAGTCAACTTCGGCTTGATCGGGAGCGGAGCTTATTACTTCAACAATCATATCGGTGTTCAGGCGGAGGTTGCCGAGCACGAGTGGGGCACCCAGAAAGCGGGCAGCAACATCGGCACCGAAGGGAACGACGATGGCTTCGTTACAGCGTCAGGTGGCGTGATCTTTCGGTATCCTCTCGGAAACATCACATTGTTCGCCCACGGTCTCGCCGGTGGTGCGTGGGTCGGCGGCCCTCACTATGAGCCCAATACCTGGGGTCCTGATCTGACGGCGGGCGGAGGCCTCGACTATGAGACGCCCTGGCTGAACCATCATCTGGCCATTCGGATCTTCCAGGCCGACTATGAATACATGCACGTCGATTTTGGTAACGTCGTGCCCGGCGGTCGTGCGAATATCAACGCGGCGCGGTTGAGCGCAGGCATTGTGTTGCATGTGGGATCGATTGCACCGCCGACGCCGATTACGCTGGCTTGCTCGGCGAGTCCGGAATCGATCTTCCCCGGCGACCCGGTTACGTTGACGGCTTCGGCGGGCGGCCTGAACCCGAAGGACCACGTGATCTATACGTGGACGGGGACAGGCGTGACGGGCAGCGACGCGAACCCCAAGATCGACACCAGCGCTCTGGCGCCGGGTGAGTACACGGTGACAGGCACGGTGAAGGAAGGCAAGACGGGCAAGGAAGGTATGAAGCCGTGGGAGACCGCGACTTGCACAGCGGGGATCACGGTGAAGGCGTTTGAGCCGCCGACGATCAGCTGCTCCGCCAGCCCCAGCACCATCAAGCCAGGTGACGCGGCGACCATCACGTCGGTCGGCGTAAGCCCGCAAAATCGTCCATTGACCTACAGCTACACGGCCTCTGCAGGTACGATCACGGGAACCGGAACAACGGCGGAGTACTCTTCAGCAGGCGCGCCAACAGGAACGGTGGGCATAACGTGTAACGTCTCGGACGACAAGGGACACACGGAGAGCTCT